>VOFB01003672.1_pt1 | contig 43499 bp, 45 predicted proteins | sample 5384141 | NCBI WGS metagenome assembly VOFB01 (sample SAMN12384721, study PRJNA508395) | human gut metagenome | isolation source: healthy gut A | host: Homo sapiens
GCAGACGCGGCAGACGCAGGTCCTTTTTTTTCTCACACACGTGCGTGTACCTATTATAGAGAAGAAAATAAACGAGGCAGAGTGAGGAGAAGAGAAGCGCCGGAAAGAGAAAAGACGAAGGAAAAAAGATAAAAAACCCGGCGGCAAAAACCGGAAGGGGATGATAAGACTTGGAAAAAGGAAATTAAAAAAGTTTCTGAATAACATGGCTTGCATAAGTCTTGAAATTCGCATTAAATGGTAGTATGGCATACATCGTTTCAGGGGGAGGAGCCTTTGATGAGATGCCGGATTTATATCGCATTATAATGTACGCGCACGTGTGTGAGAAAAAAGGGCCTGCGTCTGCTGCGTCTGCGTCTGCGTTGGAAGTAGCTTCCGTCTTCTTTGGGCATCCGCCGTTTTTTGTCTGTATTGTTCATGTTATGGGAACAGACGGGAGAGCTGAAAGATTTAAATCTTGCGGCGGTAAGATTATAGATCTTATACCTGAAAGATTATAAATCTTTCCCGGTAGCAACAGGTATGCCGTAAGTTCTTTTTTTTTTTAATAAATTATGGAAACAAAAGATAAAAGCTGCGTTCTTTCAACCATTATGCCGATAAAATTGTTTAAATTTGCAGGAATACTTGTACAGACACTCAATGAAGAAAAACAGCTTCGTTGGACATTGTGGACGATAGCATCTCCGTTCATTCTGTTCATCATTTTATGTATATTGATTTATTTGCCACCCATTCAGAACTTTCTGGTGGACAAAGCTGCTGTATATGCCTCGGAAGCTACTCTATATGAATATCTCCGTGGGACGTATCTCTTTGTCTTTTCCGTTGAATTTGGTGGTGACCGATGTAGATGCCGCTTCCCCGCATAAGGATACGTTGCTCAGTGTGCGCCGCCTGCAAGTGAATGTGCAGTTGCTGCCACTGCTGAAAAAGCAGGTGGAAGTGGATGGCATATCCCTGCAAGGAGCCACAGTGAATTCTAATGACTTGATACATGGCATGAGGTTGAACGGTACTTTGGGGAATTGTTCATCTCCAGCCATGGAGTGGCGCTGGACCCCGAAAACTGCCATCGTTAACAAAGTCTTGTTGAAAGATACGGATTTATCTCTCTGCCTGAATGACACCGCTGCGGCCGATACGGCTGCAAGCGACCCCACCTATTGGAAAATCATATTGCAGGATATTGATTTGCAGAATGTATCCTTTTGCACTGGATATGCCTTTGGACAGCTTGTCATTGGCGGCTTCGCTGGATAATGCCACACTGCGCGACGGGCTGATAGACTTGCATAAATCGGCCTATTCGCTGCAAACGTTTCCGGATAAAGAACGGGCGCGTGCGCTATGACAGCGGGAAGGCCGAGTGCCACCGCATCTGCCGACAGCTTGTCCGCCGGACTGGATCCGTCCCATATTGCACTTGACGGATATCGGTGTGAAGCTGGACTCCCTGTACTACGAAGGCAGGAATATGAAAGCCGTCATCAGTCAGTTTGTGCTGAAAGAGCGTTCGGGGGTGGAGATCGTTTCTACCGAAGGGCGGCTGGTATCCAATGACAAGGTGCTGCGTGTGCCTTCATTGAAACTGGAAACCCGGGATTCTTATCTGGAACTGAATGCTGCGATGGATTGGGATGCCTTGGATTTCAAGAAGGAAGGCTTGGTGTCCGCACGCCTGATGGCCGATATCGGAAAACCGGATGTGGTGAGATTCATGGGACGTATGGATGAAAAGTTTGTCCGGCAGTACCCTTCCGAACCTCTGCGCATCCGTACAGGGATCGACGGCGATTTGAACAAACTGAAACTGACCACTCTTACTGCAGAACTTCCCGGCGCATTGGGACTGTTCGCCCGGGGGAGCTGACCCATCTGACAGACAGTCTGCTGCGGGGGGGGATATCACTTTGGAAGCTGAAACCAAAGATTTGAAGTTTATCTCCACGTTGGCCGAAGGAATAGAAATTCCATACGGAACGCGCTTGGAGGGTAAATTTACGATGGCGGGCCCTAAAATGGGCACGGACCTGTTGCTGATGCAGCCTGAAGCCCAGGCGGTGGTTGCGGCCGATACTATTCCTATAACGGTTTATAATGACAGCATCTCCGTAGCGGATGATTTCAAGATGGAACGGGCAGCCCGTCTGTTTGCCAAATACGACTTGTCGCGTGACAGGTATGAGGCAGACTTGGCTGTCAATCATTTTGACCTGCACCAGTTTATGCCTGCCGATTCTTTGTACACCTTGTCCACCCGTCTGAAAGTGGAGGGGGAAGGTTTTGACTTTTTTTCTCCCCGTACTTATTTCAATGCAAAGGGCGGCATAGACCGTTTCCATTATGGCAGTTATCATCTGACAGGAATTTCATTGGCTGCCGGACTGGAGAAATCGAAGGTACATGCTTCACTGGCAGTGAAAAACTGGACCATGGATATCAAGGCGCATCTGGATGGTATCTTAAAACCTCATGATGTTTCGGGCAACTTGAAAATGGATGTGGCTCATTTGGATTGGCAGGCGCTTCATCTGATGGATACCCGTTTTCAGACCTCCCAGCACTTGGGGTCCGCTTCAGCAGTGATCTCAGAAAAGGTATGCCGTAGAGGCCGAGATGACAAATGCCACGATTGTCACTGCCAAACGTACTTCCCATTCCAAGGACCTGTTTGTCGGATTCAGCACTTCCAGAGATTCTACTTCTGCTTATTTACGTGCAGGTGACCTTGATCTGAGCCTGGAAGGAGCAGGGCACATTGAATCTATTTCCGGCAGGGCGGAGATGCTGATGAAGAAACTGACGGAACAATGGAATAGTAAACATATTGAGCAGGAAGAACTTGGAATTCCTTCCGGGGCTTTGCCTGAGGATATCTTCAGGTCCCGATAATCCGATAGCCAATTACCTTTCTATGATGGGGTTGTCATACGGCCGTTTGTTTATGGATATGGATTCATCTCCGACAGAGGGATTGAACGGAGAGGCTTATTTATATGGATTGCGTACGGACAGTCTGGTGTTGGATACGATCTATCTGGACGTGCAACAAGACATGAATGGAATAAACCTGCTGAGTGGAGTGGTAAATGGGCCTAAACCGGGGCAGGAAGCGTTTGACGTGACTTTGGAAGGAAATATAGGAAATAATAATGCCCAGTTGTTGGTGCAGTATCTTAATGCCCGTAAGGAACAGGGGGTATATATGGGCGTGACGGCCGACCTTGCGCCGTCACGGCATACGCATGAAGGTTTTCCGGAACACCCCACGCTGGTATACCGTCCTTTACCGTAAACAGGGATAATTATATTTATCTGGCGGATAACGGGCGGATTCATGCTAATCTGAATTTGCATGACGACCAAGGCTCCGGACTCAGTTTTTATACGAATCGTGAGGATACTATTGCTAAACAGGATATGACTTTTGAGCTTTCACGCATTCAATTTGAAAGAATTCCGGCGTATCCTTCCCTATATGCCTGATATGGAAGGATGGATCGGAGCAGAAGCGCATTATATAGATTCCGGTCCGTATATGATGGTGAGCAGTGATTTGCGTGTGGACGAATTCAAGTACGAAGGTAGTGCGCTGGGAAATTGGGAACAGCGGTGGTGTATCTGCCGGGTGAGGCAGAAAGATCATCATCTGGATGCCTATATACGCCATGATGGTGAGGAGATAGCTCATTTGGGAGGTATCTATCTGCCCGCGGAGGAAGGAACGGGAAGCCTGAGCGCGGATATAGCCTTCGAACATTTTCCGCTGAATGTCGCCAATCCGTTTGTGCCCGACCGCATGGTGGAACTGGACGGGGATATTGATGGAACATTGTCCATGAAAGGTGATCCGGCCAAACCCTTGCTGAATGGGGAACTGGCATTGGATTCCGTGACTTTCTTCATGCCGGAGATGTCTGCCATGTTCCGTTTTGATAATGAACCGGTGCAGGTGGTGAACAGTAAGATGATGTTCAAGGAGTTCGATATATTCACCAAAGGCAAGACCCCTTTTACGATTAATGGAGAGGTGGACTTCTCGGATTTGGAACGGACGGCGGTGAACCTTAAAATGCATGCCGAGAATTATGAGTTGCTGAATGCCTCCCCGTACCAAGCGGGCTATGGTTTACGGCAAGATGTATGTGGATTTTAACGCAACGCTGCGCGGTCCTGTGGAGGAACTGGTGATGCGGGGGAACATGAACATATTGGGGAAGACCAATGTGACCTATGTCCTGAAAGACTCTCCCTTGACGGTGAACGACCGTTTGGGGGATATGGTGACTTTTGTCAATTTCAACGACACAACTTCGGTAGAGGAGTCCTCTGTCCAGCAAATCTCTTTGGGAGGGATGGATGTGGCCATGACCATGCATATAGACCAGGCGGTGCAGGCACGTGTGGATCTGGTGCCGGACGGCTCCAACTATATGTTGCTGGAAGGAGGCGGAGACTTGTCATTCCAGTACACTCCTCGGGGGATATGTTGCTGACCGGGCGTTATTCCTTGATGAGCGGGGAGATGAAATACCAGATTCCGATTATTCCGCTGAAGACTTTTAATATTCAAAATGGCAGTTATGTGGAGTGGACGGGAAATATCATGAATCCGCAACTGAACATTACCGCGACCGAAAGGGTCCGTGCTTCGGTGGGCGAGGATGGAAAGACTTCGCGTATCGTCGGGTTTGATGTAGGGATCGCTTTGAGCCAGAGTCTGGAGAATCTGGGGCTGGCGTTTACCCTTTCGGCTCCCGAGGATGCGTCTGTGCAAGACCAGCTGAATGCCATGTCGGTGGAGGAACGGGGAAAACTGGCTGTCACCATGCTGGTGACCGGAATGTATATGGCTGAAGGAAACTCTACGGGAGGATTTAATGTGAATAATGCCTTGAACTCATTCCTGCAGAGCGAAATCTCGAATATTGCCGGGAAAGCACTTGATATCAATGTGGGCATGGAAACGGTGGATGATGCCGATAGCGGCGGGAAACGCACGGATTATAATTTCCAGTTCGCCAAACGTTTCTGGAATAACCGCTTCCGTATAGTGGTAGGCGGTAAAGTGTCTACCGGAAGTACGGTACAGCAGGATGAAACCTTTATTGATAATGTATCCATAGAATACCGCTTGGACAACAGCGGTACCCGGTATGTCAAGCTCTTCCACGACAAGAACTATGAGAGTGTGCTGGAAGGTGAGATCATAGAAACCGGTGTGGGTATTGTGCTTCGCAAGAAGATGAGTCACCTGGGCGAACTGTTTATTTTCAAGTCTAAGAAGAAAAAATGATTGTTGGAGATATGGAGAGAAAACATAACATAAACCTGCTTCTATTATCGGTATTGTTGCTGGTGACAGTTGCCTGCTCTACTACCAGGAATTTGCCGGAAGACGAAACGCTATATGTCGGTGTGAAAAATATGGAGATTCTGAATGAGGACAAGACCCCTGCCGGTGTCCAGACCTTGGAAGAGGTGGAGGCTGCTTTGTCTTATCCTCCCAATAATGCCATTTTGGGAAGCAACTCCTTGCGTTTTCCCATTCCTTTCGGTTTGTGGATATACAATGATTTTGTGAAATACCAGGATAAAAAGGGGGTGGGGCATTGGATCTTCAACAAGCTGGGGGCTACTCCGGTGTATTTGTCTACGGTGAATCCGGAAACCCGTGTGAAGGTGGCCACCAATCTGTTGCATGATTATGGCTTTTTCAATGGTGCTGTGACTTATTCTGTAGACTCGTTGAAGAATCCTCGGAAAGCCAAGTTAAGTTATAAGATTGATATGGCGAACCCTTATTATCTGGACTCTGTCATGTATCTGAAATATCCTCCTCGCGCCGATAGTCTGATCAGGGCTGCTTATGACCAGAGGGTATTGCATAAAGGAGATAATTTCAGTGTATTGAAACTGGAGGAGGAACGCCAGCGGCTGAGTACCCTTTTCCGTAACAATGGTTATTATTATTTCCGTCCCGAATTCATTACTTTCCGTGCGGATACCTTGCGCAAACCGGGAATGGTCAGTTTGCAGGTTGTTCCGAAAGCTGGAGTGCCTGCCGATGCGAAAAGACCTTATTATATAGGGAATACTTCTGTTTATCTTACCGGATATAAAGGAGAGGAACCTACTGATTCCATCGTCTTTCCGGGAATGACTTTACACTATAGCGGTAAGAAACCCGGTATCCGCCCCGGAGTATTGGCTAAGCGCTTCTTTTACCAGAAAGGGCAGCTTTATTCTCAGGCCCGTCAGAATTTTACGCAGGAAGCCTTGGCGCGTCTGGGCATTTTCAAATTTGCCGAGTTCCGCTATGCCCCGCAAGATACATTGCCGGGGTGTGATACGCTGAATGTGCGGATGAATGCTACATTCGATTTGCCGTATGACGGAGAACTGGAATTCAATGTGACTACCAAAAGTACGGATCAGACTGGTCCCGGAGCGATTTTCAGCCTCTCGCGGAAGAATTTCATGCGTACAGCCGCCACGCTTTCTTTCCAGTTGAAAGGGTCATACGAATGGCAGACCAATTCTACGGCGGATGGGAACAGTTCTAAATTGAACTCATACGAGTTGGGGACTTCTTTTTCATTGGAGTATCCTCGCCTGGTGTTGCCGTGGATGAGTAAAAAAATGATGAGCTCGCGATTTCCGCAGCATACCTCATTCAAGTTGTATGCCAGTCAGTTGAACCGTGCCCGCTTCTTTAAAATGCTTTCTTTCGGTGGAACGGTGTCATACGATTTCCAGCCTTCGCGGGTATGGAAACATACTGTGACTCCTTTCAGACTGGCATTTAATACGTTGCAGCATACTACTACACGTTTTGATACGATAGTGGACAAGAACCGGAGCTTGAAAATCAGTTTGGGAAATCAGTTTATCCCAGCTATGAGTTATACGTTTACGTATGATAACGCCCCGTTGAAGAAACGCAATAATTTATGGTGGGAAACTTCCTTTACTTCGGCAGGTAATCTGACTTCGTTGGTGTATGCTGCTTTTGGGAAGGGATTCAAGGAAACAGATAAGAAGTTATTAAACAGTCCTTATGCGCAATTCCTGAAAATGACATCCGAAGTGCGTTGTTTGTTTAAAGTCGGAGAGAAACAGCATATAGCCACTCGTTTGATGGGGGGAATTTTGTATGCATATGGGAACCAGACTGTAGCGCCTTACAGCGAGCAGTTCTATATTGGGGGAGCTAACAGTATCCGTGCGTTTACAGTGCGCTCTATCGGCCCCGGTTCTTATCGTCCCGAAGATAAACAGTATGGTTATCTGGATGAAACCGGAGATGTGAAGCTGGAAGCGAATGTGGAATACCGTTTCCCTATCCTGGGTGATTTGTACGGGGCAGCTTTTCTGGACGCGGGAAATGTGTGGCTGCTGCGTGAACAAAAGAATGAGGAAGGTGAGAATATACGTCCCGGCGGTTTGCTTACTCTTCGTAATTTTGCTAAAAGTATAGCTTTGGGTACTGGGGTGGGATTGCGTTATGACCTTACTTTCCTGGTGATCCGCCTGGATCTGGGTATTGCTCTTCATGATCCGTATGATACCGGCAAGAAAGGATATTATAATATTCCTAAGTTTAAGGATGGACTGGGATTGCACTTTGCCATCGGCTATCCTTTCTAGAAATAGGGCTTGATTTGCGTCAAAAGGAGGGAAATGATTGATTTATGCTCGAATTTGAATGGAATGTAGCTTTTTTCCTCCGTATTATTTTGTAGCTTTGTACCATCAAATATTCAATTTTAAATAAATAAACTATGAAACCAACTTTATTTTTATTGGCGGCTGGTATGGGCAGCCGTTACGGAGGATTGAAGCAATTGGATGGTCTGGGTCCTAACGGCGAAACTATTATGGATTACTCTATCTATGATGCTATCAACGCCGGATTTGGCAAACTTGTATTTGTAATCCGCAAAGATTTTGAACAAGATTTCCGTGAAAAGATTATTTCTAAATATGAAGGTCATATTCCTTGCGAACTGGTATTCCAGGCTTTAGACAATCTGCCGGAGGGTTTTACTTGTCCTGCGGAGCGTACAAAACCTTGGGGAACTAACCATGCTGTCATGATGGGAGCTGATGTGATACAGGAACCGTTTGCGGTGATCAATTGCGATGACTTCTATGGCCGTGACTCGTTCCAGGTAATGGGCAAGTTCCTTTCTGCATTGCCCGAAGGTGCTAAAAACACGTATGCTATGGTGGGCTTCCGTGTAGGAAATACATTGAGCGAGAGTGGAACGGTATCCCGCGGCATCTGTGGAACCAATGCGGATCATTTGTTGACTTCCGTGGTAGAACGTACCAAAATTCAGCGCATAGACGGAGAAGTGAAGTATATTGACGACAATGGCGAATGGACAGCTACCCCTGACACAACTCCGGTGAGCATGAACTTCTGGGGCTTTACTCCTGATTACTTCGCTTACAGCCAGGAATTCTTTAAAGCATTCTTGAGCGATCCTAAAAATATGGAAAACTTGAAGAGCGAATTCTTTATTCCGCTGATGGTGGACAAGCTGATTAATGACGGTACTGCTACCGTTGAGGTATTGGATACTACCAGCAAATGGTTTGGAGTAACTTATCCTGAAGACCGTCAGAGTGTGGTTGACAAGATTCAGGCATTGGTGGATGCCGGTGAATATCCTGCAAAATTATTTTAAGATGAGAGGTAGTGTAGTCACACTTATATAATTTACTTTCGGGGGCTGTCCGTTTTTTTTCGGACAGCCCCCGTTGGATTACTATTTTTTATCTTCTGTTTTCATTATTGCATCTTGTATTCGCTGGGAGATAACCCGGTATGGTGCTTGAAGTATTTGCCAAAAAAGGAAGGGTTCGGGAAGTTCATAAAATAAGCTACTTCCTGAATAGACATGACGGAGTATTTCAACAGTGCTTTGGCTTCCAGTATCACATATTCGTCAATCCACTCTCCGGCAGTTTTTCCGCTCACTTTCTTTACTACGGTGGAGAAATGTTTGGGACTCAGGAATAATTGCTCCGCATAAAAATCTACGCGTCTTTCTTTACGGTGATGTTCGGTCAGCAAGTTGATGAACTGGTTGAACAATACCTCTTCCCTTTTCAGTGATTTCGGATTCTCGGAAAGGAATTCCGGTTGTTTTCTATGAAGGATGGAACCTATCTTATATAAATAGGCCCCCATTAGTCTGCGTACGATTTCTGTCCTGAAGTTATCGTTCCGGCTTACGGTTTCTTCTATCAGTTCATAGAATGATTTCAGTTCCTGTACCTCTCCTTCCATCAAATGAAATTTGGGATTCTCTTTCAATGAGATGAAAAATGGCATGAAACTGTTCAGGTTGATATACATCTCTTTTAAGAAATCAGATGATATTAAAAACATTTGTGACAAATGAATGCCCGGTGATAACATGGACTGTAGAATATCGCCGGGAGCGCAAATAATCAGATCGTTTTGCTCAATGTCGTATTCCCGTAAATTGATATTGACTTTGGCAGACACAATAAAGTTAAAATATATGGGGCATCTTGTTTGTTAGCTCTTCATTTTGTTTTTGTCAAAGGACAACCGATTTGTGTTGCACGTCAATATACTGTTAGAGATGGATTGATTCAAAGTAATCCGGCGCAGATTCTTCAAAGTCATAATGGTTTTATATGGGTTAGTACTTGGAATGGGGTAAAAAGGGGTTTGATGGACGCGATTTCGAGACTTTTCAGTTTGATTCTCTTTTTTGAACCAGCACATGCAGCGGCTGGAGAATACGGCCGACGGCAGTATGGATGATTGCATACGATCGTCATAGCCTGTATTTATATGATATTCATGAAAATAAGCTGATTAATGTTCTGAAACAGTATGAACAACATTTTAATACTCCGTTGCAAATAGAAAATTTGTATCCTTTATCCAAAGGGATTACTTGGGTTACTTTAAATAATGGAGGATGTTTCAAATTTCAGATAAAAGTGTACTGTTTCTTCAGGGTTCAGTATATTACAGCTATTGATGATGTGGAACTGGGGAAAGTCAGTAGGGTCTTTGAAGATAAACAGGGGAGGAATGGGTATTTAGTGACAAGGGAGTTAGCATATTTGGCAAGCGGACCATTAGTTCATATCCCTTTTTCTATGTTCGGAAACAATGGATAATCTTGTTTTCTTGCATCACAGAATGGCAGGCTAGCCTATTATGATGTAAATACCATGCAATTCAACATCGTTCCTTTTCAAGAGAAGATTCAGCATATAAACGGAATTAAAGTGTTGAAAGATAATCAGCTGGCTGTTTTGTCTGATAAAGGTTTGTACCTATGCCGTTTTCCCTGAACTGGCGATGGAGAAATATGATTTTCTCTTCCGGGGCATGACGATGCGGCTGTGAGAAAAGTCTATCAGGATTTAAAAGGATTTCTATGGATATTTACCGGATTGCCGGGAATTATCCGGCTTGATCGAAACCGGGTGAAACAATATTTGAATACTCCTTCCGGATACATGGCTCTTCTCCGGAAAATGAACTCTTTATTTATGAAGATCCCTAACGGAGTGGTTTGGACTATTCCTTATAAAGGTATATTCAGTTATTATGACGAAAAGAGCCGGGGTTAAAAGTCTATTTTACACCGGGAAGGAATCATATACCTTATTCTCTATTATTAAAACAACTTATGTTGACAAACAAAATAATTTGTGGATCAAATCCCAGCGCTCATTTATAAAAATGTTCTTTCCGCCTAGTCCCTATACTTATAGGGGACAGGTGGACAGTATTTTGATACAAAATCATTTCTGTTTGATAGCGACGAACATTTATGGATTGCAACAAAGAAAGGGATTATACGTATTATGGATTCACAGAAAAACTTGCTGGGTTATTTGTCGCCTGATGGGGAACTGGCTCAAACGAAACAGTTTTTTGCAGAAGGTGGAATCTATGTCATGCTGAAGGATCAGGCGCAGACAATATGGCTTGGCAGTAAGGAAAACGGATTGTTCAGGCTTGTTCCTCGGGATCGTCCTTATCATTATGAGGTATATCATTATATGAATAATCCGTCGGATCCTTATTCCATCAGTGACAATAAAATATCATGCATTGATGAGGATCATAACGGACGTATTTGGATTGGTACTTACGGTGGCGGATTGAATTTGGTTGAGAAAAGGAAGATGGGGCGATACGTTTTATTCATGCGGAGAATAAATTGTCCGGTTTTCCTATTAATCGTACCAACAGTATTCGTTGTATGGTGGAGGGACCCGGTCATACTATGCTGGTGGGTACTATAGAAGGTTTGATTCACTTTTTCTTCTGATTTTCGGATTACGAAAATATTCGTTTTTATCTTAACCTTCCTCGTCCGCAGGCGGCTGACGGGTTGTGTAGTGCTGATGTGATGTCTGTTTTACGAACGACAGATGAAACTATCTATTGTTATTGTTATGGAGGTGGCCTTTGCAAGTTGGTTTCATCAAATTTATTATCTGATGAACTTCGATTCCGGTCGTTCGGCAAAGAGACATCTCCGTTGGCTAGAGCCTTGATTGAAGATAAAAATCATAATATATGGATCGGCTCGGAAACGGATATCACTCTGTTTGATGTGCACGATCAGACTTTTGAGTCTTTTGGAGAAACTTTTTTCAATCGTTCTTTTAATTATAGTGAATGTCTTCCGGTTGCAGACAGGCAAGGGGATATCTTAATGGGTACAGAAGGCGGTATGCTTGTCTTTTCTCCGGATAGTATCGTTAAGCAGACTTATGAAGCTCCTATTGTAGTGACAGGTATAAAATATTCGGAGGATAATTTATCTCATGTATTGAGTGATGCGGATTATTTAGAGATTCCTACCCGGCGGAGGAATTTTACCATCTCATTTGCTGCGTTGGATTATACTAATTCCTTGGATATCGAGTATGCTTATAAGTTGGATGATAATCAATGGTATTATATAGGTAAGAAGAACTCGGTTAGTTTTGTAAGTCTTCCGGCAGGAAAATATCAATTTCAGATAAAGGCGACCAATGGGGATGGTATTTGGATGAACACTGTGAAAACGTTTACTTTACAGGTATTACCCACCTTTTGGGAAACCGGTTGGGCTAAGGCTTTTTATATAGTTGTTGTCTTGGTGATATCTTTAGCTATCGGATATTTTTTTCTATATTTACTATTTGAAACATAAGGTAAATATGGAACAAAGATTGGCGGAAATAAAAGTACGTTCTTTATTGATATCTCACATGAACTACGTACTCTTTAACCCTTATATCCGGTCCGGTATCCGAAGTGTTGTCCCAGGAGCCTTTGACTTCCCGGACCCGGCATCATCTTCAATTGGTTCAGAAAAATATCAATCGTATGTTATTGCTCATTAATCAAGTATTGGATTTCAGAAAGATACAGAATAAAAAAATGGGCTTGACTATTGAATACCGGGATATCATTATCATGCTTCATAATATAATGGATAATTTCCGGTTGTTGTCAAGAGAAAAAAATATAAATTTTTCTCTTCAGACAACGTTGCCTTCTGTTTTTTTGTGGATAGATAGTGATAAGTTCGAGAAAATTATCTTTAACTTGCTTTCCAATGCCTTTAAGTATACACCGGATAACAAGTCGATTACCTTGATTGTGATGGAAAGCGGACAGTTTGTTTCGATTGCCGTAAAAGATGAAGGTATTGGCATTCCCAAAGATAAAGTGCCATCCATATTTGAACGTTTCACTACAGTGTCCAAGGAAAATGACATGCAGCCTTCATCGGGTATAGGGCTTTCGCTGGTGAATGAGTTGGTTAAAATGCTGCATGGGGAAATTCAGGTCGAAAGTGAAGTAAAGAAAGGAAGTGTATTCAAACTGGTTTTGCATAAAGGAAAAGAAATATATGCTCAGGATAAAAATGTTGAATATATATTGAACGACACTTCGGAAGAACAGGAAACGGTCTTGGCGGAACCGGAACAAAATGATAAAACATCTTTGCCGGACATGCCTCCGGCAACAAAAGAAACTTTAGTAAAAGTGATGGTAGTGGAGGATAATGCGGAGTTGCGTCAATTTATATGTGAAATATTGTCGGGTACTTACCGTGTTGTTGGAGTTGCCGATGGAGTGATGGCATTGGAAGAGATAGAAGAGGAAGTTCCGGATTTTATTATTACGGATATTATGATGCCGCGTATGGATGGTATTGAATTGATAAGGCACATCAAGGAGAATGTCAATACCTGTGATATCCCTTTCTGCAAAATCGTCTGTTGAGGATCGTATTCAAGGTTTACAATTAGGGATTGATGATTATATACCTAAACCTTTCAGCAGCGATTATTTAAAATCGAGAATTGAGAACTTGATCAGGCAAAGAAAAGTGCTTCAGTCGGCTTTTTGTCAAAAGTATGGTGCTCAGCCGAAGAAAGAACCTTTAGAAGCCATCGCTTATCCTGTGTCGCAAATTGTTCCTTTGGATGAGCTGTTTATGCAGAAGCTGGTAGGATTTATGGAAGAGAATTACAGTAATCGGGGCTGCGGGTGAATGATCTGGCAGAGTTCATGAATATGAGCCGTTCTGTATTCAATCGGAAAGTGAATGGTATCATGGGATTTCTCCGATAGAATAGCATTTAATCAGACTTTGACTGAGTATAAAAAAAATAATAACTAAGTTCCGTTTTGTGCTGTTTATGAAGGTAAATAGCAAGAAAATACCTTATTGATGTAAGATTTTACCTTTGGCTCCTATCTTTTGTGCTCATTGACACAGTATGAAAATGTTCGGAAAACTTTTATGAGTATAATTTTTAAAACATGATAGGATGAGTACAAAATTTTTATGTAATAACTGTTTTGGACGCTGTTAAGTTTTAATGGTAAAGTAAATGCACAAGACAAAGTGGAATATTGGGACCGGTTTGAGTTGAGTTTTTAAACAGGTGACCCAAAGGAATCCTTTTGATATACGTCTTTCCGCTACTTCGTTGTGGAAAGGAAAAGAAAACGGTGGAAGGATTTTATGATGGTGAGAATACTTATAGGATACGGTTTATGCCTGCTGTCGCCGGGGAATGGAGGTATGTTACATCTTCCAGTATAGGGGCTATGAATGGTCGGAAAGGTACATTCACAGTGATACCTGCCGGAAAAGATAATCATGGCGCATGGTATTGATTGGACGGAGAACATAATTTTAAATACGGACGGTACCGTTATCCGATGGGTACGACGGCCTATGCATGGACACATGAAGGAAACGACTTCGAGGAGGCTACTTTGAAAATCGTTTGGTGAAGCCGGTTTTAATAAGGTAATGGGGATGTGTGTGTTTCACAAAACTATTCTTTAGTGAAGACGAGCCTACGCTTTGGCACGAAATAAGGAAGACGATAAAAGATAAGGAAGGAAATGAAAGGAAAGAATGGGACTTTGACAGATTTGACCCGGCTTTTTTCAGCATTTGGAGAAACGGATAGACCAACTGAACCGTTTGGGGATTGAGGCGGATTTGATCCTTTTCCATCCTTATGATAAGGGAAGATGGGGCTTTGATGCTATGTCGAATGAGGTGAATGTACGTTATATTAAATATATGATACTGCTCGTTTGGCTTCTTTTAGAAATGCTTATCGCCATTTATGTTCTATTCATGGAGCGACGGTTACTTATTTTGATTATTGATGCCTGAATTCACCCATGTCAGCATTGGGATGAGTACCGGTGCTGAGTTCTACCGCCGCTACTTTTAAGAAAAATTTATCGCAAACCGGTTATATGTGATGAGGTTGGGCATGAAGGAATCTACCTTATCGTTGGGGAAGGTTAAGTCCGCAGCAGATGACTTGCTTTATTTTGAATGGTTTGTTGGGTGGAATTTATGTCACTCACGGTGAATGTTATCAGCAGGGAACGAACCTATCTTTTTGGGCGCAAGGGGGATCTTTAAAAGGTGAAAGCTGGAAACGTGTGAAATTTTTTAAGAACGATTATTGAAGCTGCTCCCCATCCGTTGGAGATGGCAGATATCAGTCGTGACTTGGTTACTTTACTGCTGGACCAGATTATTATCTGGTCAATATGGGAAAAGATGTGAAAGGTTTCTGGACTTTTAATCTGCCGGTAAAAATGCGGATTATAACAAATTGCAAAAGAATAAACGGTTTAAAGTGGAGATTATTGACGTGTGGGCCATGACTGTCACGGAATATCCTGTGATATTTGAAACAACGGAGGAATTGGATTATCGTGTTTTTGATATACATCATCGGGGTAAGAATTCGGATGCTCCTTATATTGTTCTTAGAATAACAGAAGTGAAATGATGGGATAAGCCTTCTGACGGAGATGATTGATTTTTTATCATAAAAAGGCTAATAGTTTTCGATTCTTTTTGTTTTAGCTTAAATTTGCGGTATAATTAACTCCTTAGATACACTAAAATGTTAAATACAGTAGAAGAAGGATTGGAAGATATTCGCCAAGGCAAAGTATTGATCGTTGTTGATGACGAAGATCGTGAAACGAAGGCGATTTTATCGTTTCAGGAGAAAAGATTACTCTGAAATTGTAAATTTTATGATTACTCATGGCAGAGGGTTGTTATGTGCTCCTCTGCCACGTTCACGTTGTGAAGAACTTTGTCTGGCTCCGATGGCAGAAGAAAACACTTCATTGCTAGGTACACCGTTTACTATGTCGGTAGATTTAAGAGGGTATGGCTGTACTACGGGAGTTTCTGCTTTCGACCGTTCGTCAACAATAAAAGCTTTGGTGGCAGGAAATCTGAATCCTTCCGAGTTTGCTCGTCCCGGACACGTTTTCCCTCTATATGGTGCGGAAAATGGGGTCTTGGAGCGTAATGGACATACCGAAGCCACATTGGATATGACAAGAATGGCAGGTTTGAAACCCGGAGGAGCTCTTGTTGAAATTTTGAATGAAGATGGTACAATGGCGCGTCTTCCCCAACTAGGTGAGATTGCAGCAAAATTCGGTTTGAAAATTGTTTCCATTAAGGATATTCAGGAATATCGTAAAAACATAACCTCTAAATCTAATAAATATGGCACTCAATCAAAGAAGAGTAAAGATATTGCATCTGATTCGTGAAGACGGGCATGCAAAAGTTCAGGACCTTAGTAAAATTTTCAATGTGACGGATGTAACGATCCGTCAGGATTTGGAAGCCTTGGAACAAATGGGGTATATCCAAAGAGAGCATGGAGGTGCGTTTCTGAAAGGAGTAGGGTCGTTTGCCAAGACCGGGCAATTGTTCAATCAGACTCATTTGGAGGAAAAGAAAGAAATCGCTCAGAAAGCTATTCAGTTTATTCAGGAGGGGGACAGTATAATTCTTGATTCCGGTTCTACAACTACAGAGATCGCAAAGCTTTTAATGAATTATAAGGACCTGACAGTCATTACCAATGCTTTGAATATAGCTTTGATTTTAGGTGAGAATCATGGTATTAATCTAATTGTTACCGGAGGTGAGTTCAAGGCTCCTACACTTTCTTTGACAGGAAAAATGGCGGCCGATTCATTTAAAGATATACGCGCTAATAAATTGTTTCTGGCTACGGCCGGTATTTCTTCGGATATGAAGCTGACTTATCCTAGTCTAAGTGATTTGGTCGTGAAATCTGCTATGATAGAGTCTGCCAGTAAAGTGTATCTGGTGGCTGATTGTTCAAAAAATAGGTGTCAGTGCTTTTGCTAGTTTAGGCTCGGTTTCATTAGCAAATGCTATTATTACAGATAGTACTATAACCGAAGAGGATTTTGAAAGATTAAAAGAATTAGAGGTCGAAGTTATCTGATTCTTACTGAAACAAAGGTAATATGGGTGATTGAGAATGTTGGAAAATACATTCTTGATCACCTTTTTTATCAACTTTGATTTTACTTCCTTATTTCTCCTTATTGTTTGCTTCTTTTTTTTATAACTGTTCTGCTGGGTACAAAAGAGACGATCGGAGAGTCTTATTTATATAGAGATATAACCTTGTTGACAGAATAAATTAATTGTCCTGGTTTATAGGTTATATGGAAATATATTGTTAATATAATCAAATTGAATTTCATTTTATTTCGTTTAATGTTGGATAATTCCGGTTGAATTCCGTTATTTGCGAAAGAATAAGAAAGTAAATGATAATAATATGCAAGTTGAAACGTTAGAATTACAATCGGAAAAGAATCGGAAACGGTTGGTTGAGATTGTGTATAAAGCAAAAGCAGGGCACATTGGAGGTGATCTATCGTGTCTTAACGTGCTTACAGCACTTTATTTTGATATAATGCGTGTTTGGCCGGATAAACCAAAGGAAACGAAAAGAGATCGTTTTGTAATGAGTAAAGGGCATTGCGTAGAAGCGTTATATGTGGCTTGTCTGTAGGTGTCGGAATGGCGATGGCTGCCAAAATGGATAAAGCTGATTATAAAACGTATGTATTGATGGGAGATGGTGAGCAAGGGAAGGTTCTATATATGAAGCTGCTATGGCAGGAAACCAGTATAAATTGGATAATCTGGTAGCCATTATTGACCGTAATCGTTTGCAGATCAGCGGTACAACCGAGGAGGTCATGTCATTGGAGAGTATGCGCGACCGCTGGACTGCCTTCGGTTGGGATGTATTGGAAATGAACGGAGATGAAATGGAAGATATCATCCGGACTTTCCGTTCTATTGATTATACGAATAAAAGCCTCATTTGCTTATCTCCCATACATATTGTGTTGCCTTGTGATGCCCGACAGACAAAAAAACTGGTTGAGTTTTTGATTGACTATCCTGAACCGGTTTATGTTCGTGTAGGACGTGCAGCAGTTCCTGATGTCTATGAGAACGATGATTTTGATTTTGCCATAGGTAAGGCAAATAGGTTATTGGACGGGACCGACTTGACAATCATTGGAACCGGTGAAACCGTATACCATGCACATCAAGCGGCTTTGGAGTTGCGTAAATATGGTATTTCAGTCCGGGTACTGGATATGTCCTTTATTAAACCTTGTGATGAGGAGGCTGTTTTGAAAGCTGCTTCTGAAACCGGTCGTATTATCACGGTTGAGGAGCATAGTCAGTATGGAGGCCTTGGAGCGATGGTGACTGAAATCATTTCCGAAAATCCCGTACCCGTGAAAATTTTGGGGATTCCTGACGAGAATGTGGTGCATGGGAGTTCTTCCGAAATTTTTGCCCATTATGGGTTGGATGCACCTGGTATCGTGAAAACTACCCTTGACTTCCTTAAGTAAGAAATAATCAGCCTTTAATAATACCTAAAATGAAAAACTTGATAATTGCAATAGACCAAAGCACCTCGGCCACCAAGGCTATGCTGTTCAATGAGAGGTGTGAAATGCTGAAGCGTGTCAATGTCACTCACGAGCAATATTATCCCCGAACTGGATGGGTGGAGCATGATGTTGAAGAAATTTATCGGAATGTGCTGAAAAGCATTGCTGAGTTGATTGAAGAGGAAACGGCAGACAATATGTATTCGTTGGCTATCACTAATCAACGCGAGACGGTGGTTGTATGGAATAAACATACGGGTAAACCGGTATACAATGCTGTGGTATGGCAATGTATGCGTGGTGCTGATATCTGTAATGACTTGAAAAATAGAGGATACAGTGAGTTTGTACAGGTAAGAAGTGGCTTGTTGTTAGACCCCTATTTCTCGGCGAGCGGTGTGAAGTGGATACTTGACAATGTGGAGGGAGCCCGTCGGGCTGCTGATAATGGAGACTTATTGATGGGGACTATTGATACGTGGCTGATTTGGAAGTTGACTGATGGTAAACGCCATGTGACGGATTATACGAATGCTTCCAGAACCCTTTTATTGAATATTCATACGATGCTATGGGATAATGACTTGCTGGAATTGTTCACCATACCCAAAACCATGATGCCCGAGTTGTTGCCTTGTGATGCTGTTTTTGGAAAGACTACGGTGGGTGGACTGTTCAAGAACCCTATTGTCATTGCCGGTGTATTGGGCGATTCGCATGGGGCACTGACTGGGCAGATGTGTTTTGAAGAGGGATTAGGTAAGGTCACTTATGGTACCGGCTCCTCAGTAATGGTGAATATTGGCGAAAAGGTTGCTACAGCTCCTCGGGGATTGGTCACTTCCATAGGTTTTGCCGCACTTGGGAAAGTGTTCTATGCTTTTGAGGGGAATATCCATTGTACTGGCGGTACTATCAAGTGGTTGGAACAGAGATTGCAGATGATCGGTTCGCCCGATGAAGCAGAAGAACTGGCCGTTACTGTGGAAGACAATGGAGGTGTATATGTTGTACCGGCTTTTGCCGGACTGGGTGCTCCTTGGTGGCAAGGGGATATAAAGGCGGCCATTTTAGGGATGACTTTAGGTACCGGGAAGCCACATGTTCTTAGGGCGGCGCTTGAATCCATAGCTTATCAAGTCAATGATTTAGTCAAAGCGATGACCACTCAGGCAGGTATAAAACTGAAAGAAATCAGGGTTGACGGAGGACCTACAAAAAATAAATTTTTAATGCAGTTCCAGGCTGACTGTTTACGTGTACCGATCAATTGTTCGGATGTTGAGGAGGCCTCGGCTTTGGGAGCTGTTGTGATGAATGGAATGGCCCGCAAGATATGGACGAGCTTTGAACAAGTGGCCGTATTACGCCGGAGCCGCTACCGAATAGAACCGCAGGGCAACTTACCACTGATGGAGAAATGGTGTGAAGGCTGGCTGAAAGCAGTAAATCAATTAATCGGATAAATATCTTCTAAGTATAATTTTAACACCAACTATTTACGATGAAAAACAAGGAAAGAATGTGCTTCGGTATAATTATCGGCACCCGTGCTTATTTTAATTCAGAATTGGCCAAAGATGTTCGCAAACAGCTGTTGAGAACACTTGCAGACGAAGGCTATGACTATGTAATTTTACCTGAAGATGCTACTCCTACTGGCAGTAGCAGTATTGAAACCCGTGAAGACGGATTGAAGTGTGCCGAACTGTTCCGTCAAAATCGTGACCGTATTGACGGCATTATAGTCTCTTTACCCAACTTTGGCTTTGAGATTGGAATAATCAATGCTATCAGTGTGGCTGATTTGAATGTTCCCATTTTGGTACAAGCTTGTGACGACGAGAATGACAAGGTGGACTTGGACAGCCGCCGTGATGCTTTCTGTGGTAAAATTTCTGTTTGCAATAATTTGTATCAATATGGTATTCCTTTTACAGATACTACGCTGCATACCTATTCTATATACTCTGAACTATTGGCTAAGGATATTAATAAGTTCGCCGGTATCTGTCGTGTGGTCAATGGTTTGCGCCATGCACGTATCGGGGCTATCGGTGCCCGACCAGCCGGTTTTCAGACGGTACGTGCCAGTGAAAAACTGTTGCAGAAGAGTGGTATTACAGTCGTTCCAGTCGATCTTTCTGAAATACTCGGTGCTGCCCGTAAGATTGAGGATACAGATGTGGAACTGCTGAAGAAACTTGAAGAGATTAAGTGTTATGCAGTAGTTCCTAAAGAATACAGTGACAAGCTGGTGCTTCAGGCAAAGTTTGGCGTGGCTGTGGAACGGTGGATTGAAGCCAATCAGATTGATGCTGTGGCTGTTCAGTGTTGGGACTCTTTGGAACAGAACTATGGTTGTGCAGCTTGTGTGACAATGAGTATGCTGGGTGAAAAACTACTACCTGCCGCTTGTGAGGTTGATATTGCCGGTGCTGTATCCATGTATGCTTTGACATTGGCAGCGCAAGGTCAATCGGCATTACTTGACTGGAACAATAATTTTGCGGAAGACCGGAATAAATGTGTGTGTACTCATTGCGGTAATTTCCCGAAATCGTTTGTCAGAAATGACTTAAAGCTTGGTACACTTGGCGTTCTGGGACGTACGCTAGGTAAGGTCAATACATTCGGTGCTGTATATGGCAAAGTGACTAAAGGTGATTTCACATTCTTCCGTATTTCCACTGATGATACTAAAGGTACTATCAAGGCTTATTTGGGTACTGGTGAAATCACGGATGATCCGTACGGAATGGATGGATGTATAGCTGTTACCAAAGTGGATAACTTACAGATTTTGATGAAACATATTTGCAGGAATGGTTTTGAACATCATGTGGCTATGGTTCGTAATGATGTAAAGGATATTCTGAATGAGGCCATCGAGGGTTATTTGGGGTGGAATCTATATGTGCATGAATAAATAGGTAAACACACGGTAAACAACAGAAAATAAATTATGATACTTGTTGACAACTATATTGGAGCCATTCTGTGTTGTGTCTATTGTTGCCTCTGTTGGGGTTCTTGGGCGAATACGCAGAAGATGGTGACATCGAAAAGCTGGAGTTTTGAGCTTTTCTATTGGGATTTGACTTTCGGTTTATTTTTCACAGCTCTGTTAGGTGCCCTGACATTGGGTAGCTTGGGAGGTGAAGGCCGTACTTTCTTTGGGGATTTGGCAGTAATGGACTGGAATAGTATGAAGTATGCGCTCCTAGGCGGTATTGTATGGAATTTCGGTAATATCTTTCTCTTTGCGGTAGGTATATTGGTTAGTACACCGATATTTAATACATTCGCCATGAAACATCCCGTGGAAGGCAGGGTAGTGACCATGAAAGATTACTTTGCCGGTGATGCAAAGACTCATCTCACAGGGATGCTGGGAGGTTTTATATGGATGGGTGGCATGGTGATTAGTTTTATGGGAGCCGGTGCTGCCAATCCGGCTATCTCATACGCCCTTAGCAACGCAGCGCCTGTGGTGGCTATGATCTGGGGGAGTTTTTGTCTGGAAGGAATTTAAGGAAGTCTGAAGGGGACCAATAAACTGATTGCAGGCTATGTTCTCCTTTGTTTATTATCGGATTAATAAGCATTACTTTGTCAAATTAGAAATTAGATGAAGAGAAATTATAAAATAGGGCTTGTAATGAAGTCGTTACAAACCGATTTTTTCAAAAAGTGATGAAAGAAGGGGCCATTCAGTATGCGGCCCCTCTTCCGTTTTTGGATTTGGTTTGTGTGGGAACGGCTACACAGACAGAGGTAGAGGAACAGGTTGACTTGATGTATTCCTTGATTCATCAGCAAGTCGATGCTATCGTATTGGTTCCTATAGATTCAAAAGCCTTAGTTCAGCCTGTAGTAGAGGCTGTCAGGAAAGGAGTTCCGGTAATCAATATTGATATCCGGTTGGATACTCAGCTATTGGAGCAGGCAGGAGTAGAAGTGGCTTTTGTGGGACCGGATAATTTTGCAGCTGCGTATGAAGTGGGTAAATTATTGGATAAGAAGTTGCGGAATGAAGATAAAGTTTTATTATTGAAGGATTGGCGGCAGCCGATAATGCGCAGCAGCGTAAAAAGAGGTTTTATCAAGGCGATAGAAGAAAAAGGGTTAAGATTGGTGGCATCCGAACCGGCCGACTGGGAAACGGAGAAAGCCGCCGAAGTTTTTCAGGCTATGTGGATGTGGGTATCCCTGATTTGAAAGCTGTATATTGCAGCAATGATGCGATGGCGTTGGGGTTCTTCAGCAGATGCAAGAAAAAAATTGCTATCTGCCTGTAGTGGGCTTTGATAATGATGCGGTAATGAAAGAATTTCTTTCTACGGAAAACTGGTTGCAACAGCTGATATTTTCAGCTCACAGATGGCTGTCCGGGGCATTGAGTTCGCTTTGGATGTATTGGAGGGAAAAATAGAGAATAGAGGGGTTCATTCTACAGCTTACGAAATTATTAAACAATGAGTTCGTAGGGAAACGGTCCATACTGAGATATGCACTTAAGGCACCGGCTGTTTAACTCTTAATATTGCCGGCAATGAGCAATATTAAGAAGTATTCTTTTTACGAATGAAATATTTAGTGTAATTTTGTGGCTCAAAATAAATTAAATAGAATCATTATGGCAGCAAAACCAGGTATACCTAAAGGAACGAGAGATTTTTCGCCGGTGGAAATGGCGAAACGTAACTATATATTCAATACGATCCGTGATGTGTTTCATCTTTTCGGCTATCAGCAGATTGAAACTCCTTCTATGGAGAATTTGTCTACCTTGATGGGAAAATACGGTGACGAAGGGGATAAGTTATTGTTTAAGATACAGAACTCAGGTGATTATTTCAACGGCATTACCGATGAGGAATTGCTGAGCCGCAATGCGGTAAAGTTAGCGAGCAAGTTCTGTGAAAAGGATTGCGCTATGACCTCACCGTACCTTTTGCCCGCTATGTGGTGATGCATCGTGATGAAATAAGTTTTCCTTTCAAACGTTATCAAATCCAACCGGTTTGGCGTGCGGATCGTCCCCAAAAAGGGCGTTACCGTGAGTTTTACCAATGTGACGCCGATGTGGTAGGCAGCAATTCTTTATTGAATGAAGTGGAGCTGGTACAGATGATAGACCGTGTATTTGGTAAATTCGGAGTACGTGTTTCAATTAAAATCAATAACCGTAAGATATTGACCGGTATTGCCGAGATCATAGGTGAGGCCGATAAAATTGTGGATATCACCGTAGCTATTGACAAACTGGATAAAATCGATTGGAAAATGTAAATGCGGAATTGGCTTCTAAAGGGATTCCTCAAGAGGCTATTGATAAATTGCAGCCGATTATTTTATTGAGTGGAAGCAATGAAGAGAAAATTGGAAACTTTGAAGACTGTCCTTGCTACCAGTGAAGCGGGATTGAAGGGAGGAAGAAAGTGAATTCATATTAAAAACCGTGTCTGCACTGGGTGTGAAGAGTGAAGTGGAATTGGATTTGACTTTGGCTCGCGGCTTGAATTATTATACGGGAGCAATTTTTGAAGTGAAAGCCTTGGATGTGCAGATTGGCAGCATCAGTGGTGGTGGCCGTTATGATAATCTGACCGGTGTCTTTGGTATGGATGGTATGTCTGGTGTAGGTATCTCTTTTCGGAGCCGACCGTATTTTTGATGTGTTGAATCAGTTGGATTTGTATCCGAAAGAAGCGGTGAACGGAACCGAGCTGTTGTTTGTAAACTTCGGCGATAAAGAGGCTGCTTATTGTCTGCCTATCCTGGCAAAAAAAGTCCGTGAAGCAGGGGTGCGCGCTGAAATTTATCCGGATGCTTCTAAAATGAAGAAGCAGATGGGATATGCCAATGACAAGCAGATTCCTTTTTGTCGCTATTGTTGGTGAAAATGAAATGAACGAAGGAAACTGACTTTGAAGAATATGACTACAGGCGAGCAGTCACTGGTTACACCGGATGAGCTGCTGGCGGTGGTGAAAGCTGATTTCATCAAGCGGATGTTGTCGGAATAGTCCGGTATATTCATCCGTAATTATCTATGCGGATTAACAGATTATTTTTTTCTTCCGTCACTATATCTCATTTAGAATCAGTGAAATATGGTGACGGAAGTCCTTTTTCCCTCCGAAATGGTTTGTTCTCCTTTCCCTGTGTGGAGTCGGCCCGATAGCTACCGGTCATTATGGCAGATGTGTTTAGTACTCTTTTTATATTCTCGTCCGTTTTTTTTCTCGTCCGTTTTTTAGGGTGTAGCTTTGTCTGATCGATTCTTTTGTTGGCAGCCATCCATAATTAGTCATGGGAATCTGTTGCTTACGGGCATTATCAATCCGGTTTAGTACATATTTGCGATTGAACATGCAGGCTCCGCAATGAATGAAAGGGTGTCCTGAAAGTCTGTACCTGCAACGATATCTATTTGCAACTCTTCACCTATCTTTTTACGCAACATACGTGGAAGCTTTTACTCTGCCTATGTCCTCGGTGGCAGGGGCATGAGTGCAGGCTTCCGCTATCAGTACCCGTGATTGTGAGGTGAGGCGGTCTATGGCTGAGGCTCCTTCCATATAATAGAGTATATCCCCTTTATATCCTGCCATCAGAACGGAAAAAGAGGTGAGAAGGCTTTCTGCCGGTTTTTGCTCATAAACGGCATGAAAAACTTGGGAGTCGGTTATGATTAGTTTCGGAGGATAGGACAGAGCCTGCAAAGTGGCGGCTATTTTATCGGTTGTACAGCTCATTACCAGACATTTTTTGTCCAATAATTCGCGCATCGTCTGTACTTGTGGAAGAATAAGTCGGCCTTTGGGAGCCTGTATGTCTTGTGGCATGACTAAGAGCACTAAATCTCCTTCTTTAACCAGATCTCCGGTAATGGTCTGTTGTCCGAAATCTGCCGGTAACTTTTCCAGAATAGCTTGAAGTATTTTCTCTATGCCCGTCTGTTCTTTTGCGCTGATAATGAGAGGATTTTGACCGCATTCTTTTTCTATACAATCCCTTGTGGATGCTATGTCTTTTCGGATATCAGCTTTGTTCAGTATCAGGATAACCGGAATATTCCTTTTATTTAACTGCTCCATCCATTGTTTTTCATCCTCGCAATTGCCGTCTTCACAAAGAAGTAAGGCAATATCTGTCCGTTCGATGGCTTTCAACGTACGGGTTATGCGCATTTCTCCCAATTCCCCTTCATCATCAAATCCGGGAGTATCGATAAAGAGACAAGGACCGATATGTTGAATTTCCATCGCTTTGCTGACAGCATCTGTTGTTGTACCGGGAATATCCGATACAAGGGCGGTGTCTTGTCCGGTCAAGGCATTGATTAGAGAGGACTTGCCGCTATTGCGTTTTCCGAACAGGACGATATGTAGCCGGTTGGCAGCGGGAGTGTTGTTTAGACTCATATTTTATTGGGCTTGAATTAGGTTCATTATCTGTATTGAAAAGGTTGCTTGACGCATGAGCGGTTAGAATCTGAAATCTCGTTTCCCTTCTTCTATCTCTTTCAGATTACGAATTGCTATTTCTTTTTATTTTCGGATTGGGAATATGTTCCAACTCTTTTTTATCAGTTGGATTCCTTTGGCTCGTGTATCCGGTGCCGCATAATCTTCCAGATACTCTTTTAGTGTCATCAATGCATTGGGAGCGCAGCAGTTGGCGATTTGTCCCGATTTGACTAATGACATAAAACGGTCGCCTGTACGCCCTGCCCGATAACATGCTGTACAGAAACTGGGGATATGCCCCAAGTCGAGCAGCCAGTTCACTACCTCGTCCAAGGTACGGGTGTCACTGATGTCGAATTGTGCTGAGTTTTCTTCCGGTGTTTCCGGAATGGCATAACCGCCTACGCTGGTCCGGGAGCCTCCGCTGATTTGTGAGATTCCCAGGTTTAAGACTTTGCGTCGGGTTGCAGCCGATTCCCTTGTAGAGATAATCATACCTGTATAAGGAACAGCGATACGGATTACCGCCACAATTTTACAAAATATATCATCTGAAATGGCATCCGGGAAATCTTGCGTGGAGATATCATCTGCCGGACAGATGCGAGGAATACTGATGGTATGTGGTCCCACTCCGAAGGTAGCTTCCAGATGTTCGGCATGCATCAATAATCCTGTAAAGTCATAGCGGTAGGTATTCAGCCCGAATAAAACACCTAGTCCTACATCGTCAATTCCCGCTTCCATGGCACGGTCCATCGCTTCGGTATGATAAGCATATTTGCTTTTCGGACCGGTGGGATGCAGGGATTCGTAATTTTCTTTATGATAAGTTTCCTGGAACAGGATATAAGTGCCGATACCTGCGTCTTTCAGCTTGCGGTAGTTTTCCACGGTAGTGGCGGCAATGTTGACATTGACCCGGCGGATAGCCCCATTTTTATGTTTGATGCTATAAATGGTTTGGATAGATTCCAGTATGTACTCAATAGGATTCCGCAACGGATCTTCTCCTGCTTCCAGTGCCAGGCGTTTGTGTCCCATGTCTTGCAAGGCAATTACCTCCTTACGGATCTCTTCTTGTGTCAGCTTTTTGCGTGCTATGGTCTTGTTCTTCAAATGATAAGGGCAGTAGACGCATCCGTTCACACAATAATTGGAAAGATATAGAGGGGCGAACATTACAACACGGTTGCCGTAAAACTTATGTTTGATTTCCTGTGCCAGCCGGAAAATGCGTTCTGTTAGATCCGGTTGGTCGCATTCCAGCAGTAATGCTGCCTCACGATGGGACAGTCCTTTGAATTGAGCAGCTTTGTCAATCAGTTGCTCTATCAGGGCACGATTGCTTTTGTTGTTGTGAGCATACTCCAAGGTATCCAGTATCTCCTGGTGGTCAATGAATTCTTCCGCTATTTTAGAATCTGCTTTATACATATTTATTAGGGGTTAGTGATTATAATCACCTCTATCTGTTGATATCCGGTAACCGATTGTTTCCAGTTGTTGTGCCAAAGCTCGTAAACCTTCGGCTGCTTCGGCACCGAAGGCGGCTTTGTTATCATACAAGGTGTATTTTTCTCTTTGCTCCCGGGGGGAGAGATTGGGCATCACTACATTAGCTCCTGCCAATATTCCTTTTTCCCGTCCGTCCGGTGACAAGGTGGCAAGGGCGGTGGTCGATGGAATCAGGGCGGACGGGTGCATTAACCGGAAAAGGGATAATAGCTTGAGAGTCATTTCCACACTTCCGGCCGGTTCCATTCCGAATGGTGTTTCATGGTGGGGGATAAAAGGACCTATACCAATCATTTGGGGCTGGAATTGCTCTATGAATAACAGATCTTCCACCAGATGTGTCAGGGTTTGTCCCGGAGTGCCTACCATGATTCCTGTTCCGGTTTGATATCCAATTTCTTTTAGCCATTGCAGGCATTGGAGCCGATGCTTTAGTGACATCTCCTCAGGATGTAATTTCCTATAGTGTTCTTCGTTGTGTGTTTCGTGTCGGAGCAGATAACGGTTGGCTCCTGGCACGGAAGAAACGTTCGTATGCTTCCCGTGATTTCTCTCCTAACGAAAGGGTGATGGCACAATCGGGGAATTCACAGTGGATGGCGGCAACGGTTTTTTCTATCCATTCATCTGTTAAGGCAGGGTCTTCACCGCCTTGCATCACGAAGGTGCGGAATCCGAGTGCATATCCTTCACGGCAACATTCCAAAATGGTTTCACGCTTTAATGCGTAACGGGTAATGGCGGTATTTCCTTTTCTTATTCCGCAATAATGACAGTTGTTACGACATCGGTTGCTCACCTCGATAAGTCCGCGGATAAATATCCCATTCCCGAAATGTGCCAAAGTGACTTCCCTGGCCTGTTGCTGTAAATACAGTAAAGTGCCGGTATCCGACAGGAGAGGAGGTTGGCATATTCCTCACCTGTCGCCTATGGTAGTGACGTAATTTGTCAATCAGTCGCTTCATGCATACCTTTAATATTTTTTTTCTGTTTTGCCAGTTCCTGTACCAATTGGCGTTTTCCATTGTTGCTGCCGCTGTGCGTACTGGGTCCTGTAATACAACCACCCTCGCAGGCCATCACTTCGATGAATTGTCCGGGAGCTTTGCCCGATTTAGCGTAGGCGCGTAATGTTCCGATATTCTTCTTGTTTAAATCAGATACCTGTATGGCATTGATTTTGTCCGCTTCCATTTTCAGGAATGCCTTTACGGCTCCCATCACGCCGCCGGCTTGTGCGAATCCATGCGCTTCGCGAACGGAAGAGAATTCCATAGCGTATGGCTGTACAATCTCCAGGTTAATCTCGAAAGCATCGAAAATAGAGGAAATCTCTTCGAATGTCATCACAAAATCCACAGCCTCGTCACGTTGAGCTTCTTTACGTTTGGCTACACATGGTCCAACAAATACGATTTTTGCATCAGGATACTTCTCTTTGGCTATACGTGCGGCATAATACATAGGCGATCCTGTGCCGGAAACGTATTTTTTCATATCGGGGATGTATTTGTTCACCAGCTCGATATAGGACGGGCAGCATGAGGTAGTCATGAATTTCTGTCCTTCTTCCAGTTTTTCTATCAGTTCATGCGCTTCATGTTCTACGGTGGACATGGCTCCTTGTGCTACTTCAATTATATCGGTGAAACCGATTTGTCTGAATGCACCATATACTTGTTCGATAGTTGTGCTGAATTGTCCCAAAATAGATGGCGCGACAATGGCTACCACTTGTTCTCCTTTACGGATGCGTTGCAACACATCGAATGTCTGGGATATTTCAAAAATGGCCCCGAAAGGACAGGCATTCATGCATTTACCGCAATAAATACATTTGTTCTCGTCGATATGCTCTATACCGTGTTCATCTTTGTTGATCGCTTTGACAGGACAAGATTCCTCGCAGGGAACGGGAATATAGACGATTGCGTGATAAGGGCAGCTTTTGTGGCAGATGCCGCAACTGATGCAGGTATCATGGTCGATCCATGCCTTGCCGGTGTCGGCATGTACATGTACGGCTCCTTTGGGACAATTGTACTGGCAACTGCGGGCGGTACATCCCCGGCATAAGTCGGTGATTTCATAATTGATCTGTACGCAGGCCGAGCATGCTTCGTCTATAACACACATAATGTTGTCTTTGGGCTTTCCATTGTTTGCACGTTCTATAGCACGTGCGGCATATTCGGATAGTGGAGTGAGCTCATCGGTTTCGTCATCCATATCCAGCCCCAATAGAGGAAGGGATTTGTATTTCCATACAGCGCGTTCTTTGTGTACGCAGCAGCGCCCTGCATGTTTGAACGTCGGGGGCTGAGTTCTAATGGCAGACGGTCTATTTTGTCTGTTGTCAGTTCTCCGTTTTTCCACAATTTTACAAGTTCTGTCAGCAATCTGTGGCGGACAATCATAATGTTGTTCGTAAATGCCATATAGTTAAAGGGGTTAATTATTAGGTTTTGCAAAGATAGTGATAGTTTGTGTCCTATGGAAATATTAAAAAAAGAAAAATCACATTTTTTCTCTTTTTATATTCAGATTCGTTCTGTCGCTGTGGAATGTAGCCGACTGGTTTATATATGAATCTTTATAGGTAAAAATAATAAATTTCGTAAAAGCAACTGATAATGGCAGGGGAAGAGGAAACCATTTTAGTGAAAGATATGTTATAGCTGTGCCAATTTGGCAGAATAAAACTGTCAATTTCTCCTTTTTCATGTTTGGCACGTTTTTCGCAAGATATTTTGCGTCACTGCTTAAAGATGACGGATAATTGATATAATTAAAAGTATAACATATAAAAATTAAGAACTATGAACATTAAACCATTAGCAGACAGAGTATTGATTCTTCCTGCTCCTGCAGAAGAAAAAACAATCGGTGGTATCATTATTCCTGATACAGCAAAGGAAAAACCATTGCAAGGTGAAGTTGTCGCAATAGGTAACGGAACGAAAGACGAGGAGATGGTGTTGCATGTAGGTGATCAGGTATTGTATGGCAAATACTCGGGTACAGAATTGGAACATGACGGTAAGAAATACCTTATCATGCGTCAGAGCGATGTTCTCGCTGTTTTGGGATAATTAAATAGTACATTGTAAATCATTAAATTGTAAATAGAATTATGGCTAAAGATATTAAATTCAACATTGATGCCCGTGACGAATTGAAGAAGGGTGTAGACGAATTGGCTAACGCAGTGAAAGTAACCCTGGGTCCGAAAGGTCGTAATGTGATTATCGAAAAGAAATTCGGTGCTCCTCATATCACTAAGGATGGCGTGACTGTAGCTAAAGAAGTGGAATTGGCTGATGCATTTCAGAATACAGGTGCGCAATTGGTGAAATCTGTTGCTTCAAAGACAGGTGACGATGCAGGTGACGGTACTACTACTGCTACTGTGCTGGCTCAATCAATCGTAGGGGTAGGTTTGAAGAATGTTACTGCCGGAGCAAATCCGATGGATTTGAAACGTGGTATCGATAAAGCTGTTGCCAAAGTGGTTGAATCTATCAAGTCTCAGGCCGAAATGGTAGGTGACAACTATGACAAGATTGAACAAGTAGCTGCGGTATCTGCCAATAACGATCCTACTATCGGTAAGTTGATTGCAGACGCTATGCGTAAAGTTTCTAAAGATGGTGTGATTACTATCGAAGAGGCTAAAGGAACGGATACTACCATCGGTGTGGTAGAAGGTATGCAGTTCGATCGTGGTTATCTGTCTGCTTACTTTGTAACTGATACAGAAAAGATGGAATGTGTGATGGAACATCCGTACATCCTGATTTATGATAAGAAGATTTCTAACTTGAAGGATTTCTTGCCTATCCTGGAACCGGCTGTACAGAGCGGACGTCCTTTGCTGGTGATTGCAGAAGATGTAGACAGCGAAGCATTGACTACATTGGTTGTAAACCGTCTGCGTTCTCAGTTGAAGATTTGTGCTGTGAAAGCTCCGGGCTTCGGCGACCGTCGTAAGGCTATGTTGGAAGATATTGCCGTATTGACAGGTGGTATCGTTATCAGCGAGGAAAAAGGTTTGAAGTTGGAACAAGCTACTCTTGAAATGTTGGGTACTTGCGATAAGGTAACTGTTTCTAAAGATAATACTACTATTGTAAACGGTGCAGGCGCAAAAGAAAACATTCAGGAACGTATCAATCAGATTAAAGCTGAAATAAAGAATACTACTTCAGATTATGATAAGGAAAAGTTGCAGGAACGTTTGGCTAAGTTGTCAGGTGGTGTAGCTGTTCTTTATGTAGGTGCCGCTTCTGAAGTTGAAATGAAGGAAAAGAAAGACCGTGTGGATGATGCATTGTGTGCTACTCGTGCAGCTATCGAAGAAGGTATCGTTCCGGGCGGTGGCGTAGCTTATATCCGTGCTTCTGAAGCATTGGAAGGCCTGAAGGGCGATAATGAAGACGAAACAACCGGTATCGAAATTATCAAGCGTGCCATCGAGGAACCGCTTCGTCAGATTGTTGCCAATGCAGGTAAGGAAGGTGCAGTAGTAGTACAGAAAGTACGCGAAGGTAAAGGTGACTTCGGTTACAATGCCCGTACTGATGTTTACGAAAACTTGCACGCTGCCGGTGTGGTTGATCCTGCTAAGGTAACTCGTGTAGCTTTGGAAAATGCTGCTTCTATTGCAGGTATGTTCCTGACTACAGAATGTGTAATTGTGGAAAAGAAAGAAGATAAACCAGAAATGCCGATGGGTGCTCCCGGAATGGGTGGCATGGGCGGCATGATGTAATCTTTGCCCCATAAATGATTAACGGACTCCCTGTTGGCGAAATGTTGACAGGGAGTTTTTTATAGACCATAGTGGATTATCTTCTCAAGTTTTATTTACTCTCTAAATTTCGGCTCATCCGAGAAATTATGTTATGTGAGGAGACTGTGGATCACTCTTAAAAGATTAGTGGGGTTTATTTCAAATTGAACTGTCCTATAAAAAAGGAAGTGTTTCTGAACGTTCAGAAACACTTCCTTTTTTAGTGAGCCTCTTGTCGGATTCGAACCAACGACCCCGAGATTACAAATCACGTGCTCTGGCCAACTGAGCTAAAGAGGCATTGCTTTTTGTTTATCGGGTGCAAAGGTAAGAATATCTTTTAAAAGAACAAATTTTTTCATAGGAAAAAATTGTTGGAAATTACCATATGGTAATTTTTACTCCGAAATAACGCTCTATCTTTGCATCCGCTAAACAAAAAAGTGAAGTTTATGAAGGATAGTATTGATTTTGGTAGTATGGAAATTCCGAAATTATTTCGGAAATTGCTGATACCTACTGTGCTGGGGATGGTATTTTCGGCTGTGTTTGTGATAACAGATGGTATTTTTGTAGGTCAAGGGATAGGTAGTGACGCATTGGCGGCAGTGAATATTACTGCTCCTTTGTTTTTGATAAGTACGGGTATCGGACTGATGTTTGGTGTTGGCGCATCGGTGGTGGCATCTATTCATTTATCTCAGGGAAAGTTGAAAACTGCTCGTATCAATGTGACGCAGGCTGTTGTGGTTTCTTCTTTGTTTTTGGCTGTGCTGTGGGGAGTGGTATGTTTGTTTGCTCCACAAGTAGCCGTGTGGTTGGGAAGTTCGGAACGTCTGTTGCCTTTGGCGGTGGAATATATGTATTGGTTCTTGCCTTTTCTGGTATTTAGTGCTTTGCTAAGTTCAGGGATGTTCTTTGTCCGTCTGGATGGTTCTCCTAATTATGCCATGTTGTGTAATGCTATTCCGGCAGTGGTGAATATCCTATTGGATTATGTGTTCATTTTTATTCTCAAATGGGGAATGATGGGTGCGGCGCTGGCTACCAGTCTGGGGTATATTTTGGGGGCCGGAATGATTGTAGTCTATTTAAGTCGCAGAAGAAATGTGATTCATTTTTGCCGGGTGAAACTTAGCAAGAAGAGTATGCGGCTCACTTGGCGCAATGTGAAATATATGTGCCACTTAGGAGTTTCCACCTTTTTGTGCGAGGCAGCCATAGCCTGTATGATGTTTGCAGGCAATTATGTGTTCATCCATTATTTAGGCGAAGATGGAGTGGCTGCTTTCAGTATTGCCTGTTATTTCTTTCCCATTATATTTATGGTATATAATGCCATAGGACAATCGGCTCAACCCATTTTAAGCTATAACTTTGGAGCGGGTGATACCATGCGGGTACGTTCCGCTTTCCGTCTGGCACTGGGAACGGCCGTGACCTGCGGACTTGTGTTTTTTGCGTTAACAGCTTTGTTCAATCATCAGATTGTGGCTATGTTTATTGATCGTTCCTATCCGGCATACGATATTGCTGTGGCGGGACTGCCTTTGTTTGCGTCTGGCTTTATTTTTTTTGCTGTAAACATTGTTTCCATTGGCTATTTTCAAAGTGTAGAGCGGGCACGTCCGGCTATGATGGTTACAGTTTTGCGTGGGTTTGTTTTTATGGTACTTTGTTTATTGGGCTTGCCGTTGCTATTGAAGGTGCCAGGGATATGGCTGGCGGTTCCTTTGGCGGAAATACTTACTTTTTTAGTAATAATGGTAATTTATTATCGTAAACATCAGTGGGTTCGCAGATGATTTTTTACCTTTGTGGTAATTAATCGGGTGGATATATGGATGCATTCATACAGAAGTTTTGTGAAAAATATAGTTTGCCGATAGCTTTGAGCTTGCAGTTGTTGGATAATATGGAGAAGTTCACTTTTCATAAAGGGGATTTTCTTGTACAGGAAGGTGGGCGGAACTCAAACTTCTATATTGTAAGTAAAGGAATCTGGCGGGGGCATTACCTTAATGACGGGGTAGATGTTTCCGTCTGGTTTGCTTCTGAAGGAGAGGCCATCTTCTCGTCATGGGGATATGTGGAAAATACAGTTTCGTTGGTTTCTATCGAAGCGATGTGTGACAGTGAACTTTATGGTATTTCGAAGGCAAAACTCGAAGTATTATATGCCGGATCTGTTGAACTGGCTAATTTTGGAAGACGACTGTTCGAGCAGCAGTTTTTAGGGCTTGAAAGTTGGATGATAACGGGAGGAAGCCCCCGGGCCAAGGAGCGTTATCTTACTTTGTTGGAAGAGAATCCGGAACTGTTGCAGTATGTACCTCTGAAGCATATCGCTTCTTATTTATGGATTACCCCACAGTCGTTAAGCCGTATCCGTGCCGAATTGGGGAGAAGGAAAAAAGACCAATGACAATTTTAGCATTTACGGGGTTGGTTCTTTCGTATGGAAACGCATTGTTCTCTTTGCTTTTTCTTGTATGGTTCATCTTTGCCTTGATGGATGGTAGAAAAGTTGGCATCCGATAAATATTTATCTTAAAAGTGTCATCGTATTTTATTTTTGTGTAAGTTTGTAGTGAATCCTAAAAAAACTTATGGCAATGATAGATGATATTTTAGAGTTCAACAAGAAATTTGTTGAGAGCAAGGGGTATGAGAAATATATTACCAACAAATATCCTGATAAAAAAATAGCTATTCTTTCTTGTATGGATACCCGGTTGACGGAATTGTTACCTGCTGCTTTGGGTATCAGGAACGGTGATGTAAAAATTATCAAGAATGCAGGTGGGGTTATCTCGCATCCGTTTGGTAGTGTAATCCGTAGTCTGATGGTGGCTATTTATGAGTTAGGTGTAAAGGAAGTTATGGTTGTTGCTCATTCTGATTGTGGGGCCTGTCACATGAATAGTAATGAGATGATAGAACACATGAAAGCACGTGGCATCAAGCAGGAAACCATTGATATGATTCGTTTCTGTGGCGTAGATTTTGGAGCATGGCTGGATGGTTTTGAGGATACGGAGAAATCGGTGAAAGGGACTGTACGGGCTATTATGGAGCATCCATTAATACCTGAAGATATTATAGTGAGGGGATTTATAATTGATTCGGTGACGGGTGAACTGACAAAAGTATAAAATGTGAGTTTTTTTATACACAATAATGTTCATGTGATTGTGTATTATAAGAAAGGGAGGTATTTCTGCCTGATGCAGAATATACCTCTCTTTTTATTGAAGTCTGTATTTGTTTCAGTTTTTTATTGAGCGAAAGCATGATGATAACCATCCACTTTGTTCCAATTGCCACGGGTAAAGTCGGGTACGGCAACAGGTGCATTTCCGTTTTCTATAGAAAGACGGGTCAATTCGGCCATACAGCACCATTCTGCTAAATCATAAACGTCCATGTCCAAAGGCAAACCGTTGCGCAGACAGTAAACCAGACGGTAATCCATGATGTAGTCCATACCACCGTGACCGCCTACCTTCTTGGCTGTTTCTTCCAATTCCCGGTGAATCGGGTGTTTGTATTTCTCCATCAAGGCTTTTTTTACGTTTTCGGGAACAGCAGCGTGCATATTCAGGTTCTCGTGGTTGGGTACTTCTTTAGCGTCAACCTGGTCGGGGCGCAGGCAATATTCTTCGATAGGATATTTGTTGGCAAAACCATCAGTACCTGTCAGCTGATACATACGGCTGTAAGGACGGGGATTCATTACATCGTGTTGGATAAGAATTGTCTTACCGTTTTCTGTGCGGATGAAGGTCATGGTGTGGTCACCGTTCTGGAATTCGATATAATCGTTTGCCAAACCATATCTTTTACCCAGTTTAGGACCGGTTGCAGCCTTGGTGTCCATAGCTACCAAAGTCTTCATGCGGTCGCCGCGGTGAATGTCCAGCAACTGGCAGGCAGGACCAAGACCGTGAGTGGCATAAACGTCTCCACGGTTTTCGTTATTGTAATCCAAACGCCAGTTATTCCAATAGTAGGGCCAGAATTCTTCGAGGTTGTGGATATAAGCACCTTCTACGTGCAGCACTTCGCCGAACAATCCCTGTTGAGCCATGTTCAGTGTAGTCAGTTCGAAGAAGTCATATACACAGTTTTCCAACTGCATACAGTGCTTGCGAGTCTTTTCCGAAGTATTGATTAACGCCCAGATTTCGTCCAGTGTCATGGCAGACGGAACTTCGATGGCAACATGTTTTCCATGTTCCATGGCATAAACACCCATTTCGGCATGATGCTTCCAGTCGGTGGCAATATAAACAAGGTCGATATCATTACGTTCGCACAATTGCTTCCATGCATCTTCCGAACCGGAATACAGTACCGGTGCTTCCATTCCTGCATTGGTGACGATTTTTTGTGCTCTTTCTGCATTTTCGGGAAGTAAATCGCAGAGTGCGACAATCTTTGTTCCGGGGATATGTGTCCAGCGTTCCACAGCTCCGGGGCCTCTCATTCCGAGTCCGATAAATCCAACACGAACAGTGTCGAGTTTAGGAGTGGTCAGTTGGATTACATCCTGTTGTCCTGCGGGACGTTCGGGAACTGCTACTTCAATAGGAGAAAACACCTCATTCTGTGCGGTTTCTTTTTGAGGTGAAGTGCATCCGGTCAAGCATATCAACGCTAAACCGGCTACCAAGGTAGATAGTTTTTTAATCATGGTTTTTTTCTGATAAAGTTTTATTGGATTAATAGTTGTTTGATGCAAAATTACATAAAATCTTCGGAACGGACGAATAAAAAAGAAGTAAATGCTGCCGAATGGCTTATAAATGAAAGGTTTGTGCTTCTGTGTTTATAAAAAAGGAGTGTGTCAAAACTAAACCGGGGTTATCCCATCGTCAGCTGTAGGGGAAGGGTTTGCCTGCCCGAAGACGCAAAGCAAACTGTTTTTGGGCGAGCGAACCTCGCCCCTACGAACGAAACGACAGCATTATCCACGTTTTGACACAACTCCATAAAAAACTAATATGTTATTGAAAAGAGAGCTCTAATTCAGAATAACTCCGCTGTTACCAGTTGGGTTTGAGTCAGAGTGCCCGGATAAGCATTTATTGCATTCTGAGGAATGTAATAAATGACACGGTAGTCTGATGCGGGAATGTCTTCAAATTGTTGGTGAGGTCCCGGATAGCGACGTGTCAAAGGCTTGCCGTTGCGGAACACATCATAGCTGCGTTCTGCTTGATAGGCTAATTCCAGTTGGCGCTCTTTATCAATTCTTTCGCTGGCGTTTGTTGCATCCAATGAAGCGTATCCACCACCGATGATAGAACGTTCGCGAATAGTATTTAGGTCGGCTAAAGCAGCAGAATAGTTGCCCAATTTGGCATAGGCTTCTGCACGATTCAGATAAATTTCACTCAAACGACTGATAATCGGTGAATGTAAATGTGAATCTTCTCCTTCGCGAGAACATTTAGTGATGTAGAATTGTGGATATACACGGTTGAGAGAAATGTAATAGTCTAACACACCCGTATAAGTCTTGCCATCCTGGTAAGTGATAGAATAAATTTCTTGTTCGGCATCTACAGGAGTCAATGTATATTCGGACCGTCCGGTACATCTTTTCCATCTACTTCTTTGGTCTTTTGGCAGATCACTGTTGCTCCTTTTTTTTGATTACAGTCAACTGTTCATAATTTAGTACCGTTTCAGAGTCTTGTTTGATAAAACGGAATACTTCTTTATGATCATCAGTGTATGTCGGCTCGATAAATGCAGCACGTGCGTCTACGATTTTGTAATGATCCGGACGCCAGTCATTACGTCCTGTTTCATTCAGTAAATCAATATATTTGGCACTGGCATACATTTCTCCCCAACCCATACCGCCGATATTGGCATACATACCGCCAATACCGTAGTAGTGGTCATAGCCGGAGAATTCGGAAGCAACACGTTTACGACAAAGATGGATTCGTCATTATTTTCGGGAGTAAGAGTGTTGTATTTCATAAACTCCTCGCGAGGTAATAATGAGTAGTTGCCCGAATTGATAACTTTGTCCGCGTAGTCAACTGCCAGTTGGGCATATTCCCGGTTGGGTTTTCATACGTTCCACTCATATACAGATATACGCGTGACAGCATTGCCTGAGCAGCTTCTTTTGAGGCATAAGCAGCGCCTTTGTTGATAGTCATCATCTCTTCTGCTTTTTTCAAGTCACTGATAGCTTGCTCATATGTTTCTTTTACTGTAGAACGGTCAGGCAACAGCAGGTCTCCCATAATATCATCGGGAGTACCATTGACAATAGGTACGCCTAAATTCTTGTCGGGGGCCTGATAGTAAGGACGTCCATAAGCACGACATAAGTAGAAATACATCATACCGCGCACATAATAGCATTCGCCCAACTGGTTGTCTATTTCGGCACTCTGTCCTTCTTCTATCATTTTGATGACGTTCGAGGCTTGGGCAACGGCTTTGTAACCATAATCCCAAAAGTTCTGTAAGCGGTAGTTTACCGGGTACGGGAGAAAGAAATGAATTCATAGAAGACATCTGTTGATGAACCACGAATCATCATATTGTCACCGGCATATTCACCACAACGGTGCATGGGGTCTGACCATGTCTTTAACTGGGCAAATACCGTTCATTAGAGATTCCAACGATGCGGAAGGGTCGTTGGTGATTTGTTCTGCAGCCATAGAATTGTATGGTAAACGATCTATGTCGCAAGCGGTCAATGATGCCGCTGCCAATAATAAGGTCAATATCTTTTTTCATTGTTGTTTCTACTGATTAAAGGTAAGATTTAAACCGAACATATATTTACGTACAGACGGATAGTATCCTGGCCGGAATTTCGGGGTCTCTGAATAATCATAAACAGGTTTTCTGCGTTCATGAATACGCGTAAATTTTGAATACCCCATTGTGGTAGCTTAAAGTTGTACCCCAGGGTCAGAAGACAATAATTTCAGGTAGTCGCTGTCTTCAGATAACGGGAAGATGCAGGTTTCCCTTTATCTTGATTATTATATTTGGCAACTTGGGATGAGTGGCAATATCTCCCGGTTTTTCCCAACGATTCCAGCCGTCTTTCAGTTTCATTTGATTGCGGTCGGTATAAGTTCCGTCGGAGTCATATTCTTGACGTGAATAGTTATAAATCTTTCCGCCGATAGAGTAACCGAATACGGCATTCAAGTCAAAACCTTTCCATGTTAAAGTTGTAGAGAAACCTCCGAACAAATCGGGAGCTGCTGAACCGCATTTATAGTATCCTGCTTCTGCATAGTTAGAGGTTGTTTCTCTTCCTGTGACATTGCCTTCGCTATCTTTAGTATCTTTGTACCACATTGAGCACCGTTTTCGTGGATTTTTTACACCTGCCCATTCCTTTAAATAATAAGTATCTACCGAATAACCGATTTCGAGGATGCGTTGCGCTGTACCGGCAATGCTACTTCCATCACTGATGATAACGGGTTTTACCACATAGCTTCCGTCTGTATCTTTTTGTTTATAGAGATCTTTTAATTTATTACTATTGTGACCTATATTTAATTCTACGTTCCAGAACCAGTCTTTTGTACTGATGATATCACCGCCTAATGAGATTTCATATCCGGTGTTCTTCATTTTGCCGATATTCCTGTAAACACTGGTCACCCGGTAAGCCCTGTAACAGGCACATTATAAAGAATGTTGTCTGTGTGCCTTTGAATAGAAATCAAAAGTAAAGCGCAGACGGTTATTAAACAATGCAGCGTCAAGACCGATGCTTGTGGTGTAAGTTTTTCCCATGTCAAGTCTTTGTTGCCGATAACACTGATTAGTACTTTCGAAGTTTTCATTATAACTGGAAGATACCGAATATAGGTCGTATTGTGGGTAAAGTGAAGAAGGACGGTTACCTACTGTGCCATAACCTCCACGTAATTTAAGGTTATCGATCCAATCTACATCAAACCAGTCCTCGCGACTGATAATCCATCCCACACTACGACAGAAGATTGCCGTATTTAGCATTCGTTCCTAAGTTGGATGCACCGTCCCGGCGGATAGAGGCTTCGGCAATATACTTACCATCATATACATATTTCCATTGAGTGAAATAAGACTGAGTAGCCCATTCGTTGATACCGCCTTTAGTACGTTCGGGCTTGGATACTACATCCAGAACTTCAAATCCGGGTACAAATCCGGTACCATAGACATCTAGATTCTTATAATAATAATCATTAAATTCGTAAGCTATCAATCCGCTGATAGAGTGCTTGCCGAAGTCTTTGTTTATTAATAATTTCTGGTTGGTATAACGGCGGGTTACTTCTGCTCTCCACTCTGTGAGACGCCCATTTACATTTTCGCCACTGCTTGAGCGCGGATCACTATAGCCGTGAGAAGTAGAGTTGATGTATTTATAGTTGTTGACAGATGAGAATGTCAGCCAGTCTGTTATTTTAATGTCAAAATCTAAACCCCATAAATTCGTAATATTTGGACTCTGAATAGTTCCATTGTAAATCAAATATAGGTAGTTTGGTTTGCTGAGTGTTTACCCAACCACTGTGAGTGAGGAACAGAAGTTACCGTCTTTGTCATGGACTATCCCAAGACATAGAATACATAGCTGTGATCATCAATATTTCGAAGTGAACCGCTGAGTGCAGTTTGGTGTCAACCGTCAAAATGGTTTGTATGTGAATGCTAAATGAGTTATTGTAATCTCATATCCTTTACAGCACCATTAATATAATATCCTGCAGATAGATAAGATTGCATTTTCCGTTACCATACGCGTAAAGATACGGCTATATGCTCCTGTGAGTCCGTTTTGGGTAACTGAAAATCCCACAACTGAAATTACTGTCACGCAGGTCCGCGTTCCATCTCGTGGAAAAAGAAATTTCATTGGCATTTGGAAGAGCATAATGGTCATGAAGTTCTGCACCATTCATTACTTCCAAATTTCCAATTATTCAGTGAGCTGACCCTAATTTTACAGAAGCTGATGTTTTCAAATAATCTAGCACACGATTTGTAACTTTCCCTACAATGACACCATTTGAGCCGTAAATGGCGGCATCTTTTAAAATAGTCCTTGCGCAATATCTGGATTTAAATTGTCAGCGTCCAAACCTACTTACCGTCAATAACCCATAATGGAGAAGTCGTACCGTTAAGTGTGGCTTGTCCACGGATAACTACTGCACCACTGGAACCGGGTTGGCCTGATCCCGGAGCCACATATACCCCGGAATGGTTAAGCATGAAGAAATGTGCTGAAAAAATGGGCTAACCTGCTGATAACAAAGGTGAAAAGTATTGCATAATTCGTTGATTTTTTAGTAAATTAGAAGTTAACTACTCATCTAATTATGGCTAAAGAAACACTCCTTATGCAATACCAATCCGAGTGCCTGTCGGCTCTCAAATCAGTCGTGAATATACACAAACCTTTTGAAAAAACGTTCATGGATGCAATGAAATTATTCATGGCCATCCCTGATCGTATAAACTTCCTCCAATTGGGTAGGTATGGACGTTTTTCGGAACAGACCTACCGTAACCTTTTTTTGAAAATGAAACTTTCGACTGGTTTGCGTTCAACGCCTCTATCATCGGCAAGCATCTCACAGGCAAAAAGAAAAGCCATCGCCATCGATCCTTCCTATATCCCCAAGTCCGGTCATAAGACACCTTGGATCGGTTACTTCTGGTCTGGTTGTGCAGGAGATTATAAGCGTGGATTGGAAATCATGGGCATCGGTGTCATAGACATCGACAACCATGAATGCATGACTTTAGGTTCCATTCAGACACCGGATTGTAAGACCTTGGATAATATGGGTAAGAACCTGGTTGACTGGTATAGCAGCTATCTTATCAGTAGAAAAGACAAGCTACAGGGCATATCCGGAACGGTGGTTGCAGACGCATTCTTTTCAAGGAAACTTTCATAACGCCTATGTGTGAGAGTGATTTCCATGTCATCAGCCGCTTTAGGAACGACGTAGTCTGTACTATCCGACATTGGAAAAAAACAGGAAAACGTGGTCATCCCAAGTGGTTTGACGGCAGGATTGACTTTGCCAATCTGGATCTGACCCGGTGCAAGGAATACAGAGGTGAACAAGGAAAACTATACGGTTGAGGGTATATGCAAAAGCTCTCAAAAGGTATGTTTCCTTGGCCGTCCGGTATCCGATGGACGGGAGGACAGACAAGTGGCAGCTTTATTTCTCTACAGATGATTCCATGGATAGACGCGAAGTCCTGGATTATTACAGAACCAGGTTCCAATTGGAATTTTGCTTTAGAGATGGAAGCAGCATGCTGGAATTACCAACTGTCAGTCAACTGACTTCAGAAAGTTGGATTTTCACTTCAATGCATCGCTTGCTGCTGTCAACTTGACCGAAGCGGCATGTAAGAGGCTCAGGAATAGCCTATTCTATATCCTCTTGCAAGTCATTCATACACAATGCGTATATGCTTGAACGATTTATTTGCGTGTTTGGGATTAACCCAGACATGCAAGTTATTGACAAATTTTTCAAAGAACTCATTTATTTACTGCCAAGAGCCGCTTAGGCTTGGCGAATTTTTTAACGAACTATTGATGAAGTATTGTTTGACTATTATTTTATTGTGCATTTCTTTGCTGGCTGTGTATGCGCAAAGAAATACACCGGCAAACGATTTGATAGCGTTGCCGGAAGGTACTGTATATAAACAGTTGCCTAATGGTTTGCATTATGTTGTTAAACAGAATGATATACCGGGACGGAAAGTGGAGTTTCGTTTGATTTTACGTGCAGGCTCTATCTACAGACAGATAATGAGGGTGGATTGCTCATTTCTTAGAACATATGGCATTTAATGGTACGAAGAATTTTCCGGATAAGGGGATTGTGGAATATCTGGAGTCGTTGGGGGTGAAATATGGATTCGGAATAAATGCTTTTACCGGTTTTGACCGTACAATCTATATGTTTTCCATGCCGACAGACAGACCGGAGGAATTGGATAAGGGATTGCTGATATTGAAGGATTGGTTGACCGGTATTGAGATGAATCCAGACCAAGTGGAGAGGGAGAAAGGTGTGATTTTGGAAGAGGCCCGCGGATATGATACAGGAGATTTTTTTATGATTTGAAAGTGGGCAAGACCCGTTACAGTCAGAGAATGCCTTTGGGAACAGCAGAGGAGATAAAAAGAGTATGACTGCAGATAAATTAAAATGGTTTTTATCGGAAATGGTATGTTCCGGAATTGGCAACGGTGGTTGTAATAGGGGATTTGAAGGTTGCTGAAATGGAACAGAAGATTAAGAAACTGTTTGGGGATATTCCGTCCGGTAAATTGAAGGGATAT
>VOFB01001233.1_pt1 | contig 43494 bp, 91 predicted proteins | sample 5384141 | NCBI WGS metagenome assembly VOFB01 (sample SAMN12384721, study PRJNA508395) | human gut metagenome | isolation source: healthy gut A | host: Homo sapiens
TCGATAGCTTCGTTCGATTTGCGTATTGCTTCACCTCCCTGCTGCATGCTGTCTTTCACCATCATTCTATGCCTCTTCCTGTGTGGTATCCGGTTCATGATGATCCTGTGGTTTTCCACATCCACCGTTTTCCGTACCGACCTGGATGTGCCGTCCAGTTCAGCAGCCCGGCTTCCGCGCTTCGGCGCCGATGGTCACGTTGTAGCTTGTAACATGCCGCCGTTTTCCTTTCTGTGCCCGAAGTTTCCTTGTCCTTCTCCTTTCTGTAATTGCGGTACGCTACCACCGAAAGATCAGCGTCGCCGCAGGCAATTGCCACCTGTACCACGCTGAGAATCAAATTCAACTCCATCGCACTGCATGGGACGCTGTTCATGCTATATACTTGGGGAGAGAGGCTTTCGCCCTCCCGCTCATTTACCAGTCTAGCAATTGCCCGATCAGCTTGACCAGTTCGGTGACCGAGCTGCAGCAACTTTCGTTAATGATGGCTGTTCAAAGGCCCATTCGCTTCGGCGCTTCCTTTTTTGCGTCCCGTTTTCCACCTCCCTTTCCATGGCTTTATATTATGGTATAGATATTATCTATTGTCGGAACATTTTCACACGTTTTGAAAATTTTTGCTATTTTCATGCTTTCTCCCCCACGCCCACCGCCATAGACACTTCCCCCACCCGTCCGCTGCGCTTGCACCGCCTGCGCGTATTATGCCAGCTGCTCCCCCTGCCCGCTGAACGCAGCTGCATCGCACCCGCCATCCAGCCTGCGGTGATGGTCGGCGGCGTTTCACCAGCGCCAAAAGGGCAGACCGTCCCTGCTGCAATGCTTCTTTATCCATGGGCGGCATCGCCTCCACAACCGTATCACCAAATAGACCCCCGGTATCAGTCGCTCATACGGCTCCACCGCGCCCAGCTTATAGGCGGGATACAGTTTCCCCATGACCTCCGCCGCGCTCCCCGGCATCTCCTGGCAGCCTGCGCACCGGGCGTTGCTCATGCGTGTGCGGCTGACGGTGTAGTTCTGGGCTGCCGAAGGTTCTTGGACGCGCTCAGGCCCTCCGGTGCTTCTCCATGCCTTGCTTTTGTGAAATACCGCGCCAGCTCTAGCAGCCCCGTCCCTTCCTCCGGCTGGAGCCGGTCGCAGTTGGCATACCCCGGCCCCATTTCTCCTCCAGGGCTTCCGGCTGACGCCCCCGGTCATCATCAGGTGGACGTGGATGCGCCGCTCTCCCCATCCCCGCCTTCTTCCTCGATGACGTAGATGTATTTCATCTCCGGCAGTCCTGCCTTCTCCTGCATGCGCTTCACCGCCGCAGGTAGTTCCGCACATCCTTCCGCGCCTGCTCGTAGTCCGGCGGCGTCCCCGGTAGGTCAGCGTCACATGCAGGTCGTTCTTCCTGAAGTTCGCGTCCATCAGCAGCGCCAGCCGCCTCCGTGCCCGCTCCCGGTTGTATCGGGTCTGCCGCTCCCGGCTCATGGCCTTCCTTCGCTTCCGCCTTGGCCCGGTCGCTCCTGCCCAGGATGGATACACCGTCAATACCAGCGTGTCCCCGGCCTGCTCCGTCTTGGTGCAGTAGTGCGCCGCCCACCTGCTCCCGGGATCGCCGCCGCCATACAGCCGCTTTTCCATCTCCGTCAGCTCTCCCACGCAGAAAAAGCTCTGTATTCCCTGGGCACGCGCTTCCTCATGGCATCCTCCGTGCTTCCTCCCGCTCAGGGGGCAGGCCCCCGGCGCGGGAGCCTCCCCGTGCAAGGGATACATCTGTTGATTTGTTACTACCTCATACAAGGCTTTTTGCGGCCTCCCGCCGCCGCAAAAAGGTTTCTATTATATGAAGATACTCAGCAGATTTCCCGCAGCGTCCGCAGCATTTCCTCCGCTCCTCCTGGCTGATGCGCTGACCACGCCCGCCAGGTCATCTCGGCGTACACCGCGTAGACGCCCTGCTTCCTGTCCACCCGGGTCATGCAGCAGCTTTCCCGTGCGCTTGCATCGGTTCCAGCAAAGCGCTTCCCACACATAGTTTCATGGAGCCGTCCTCCATTTTTCACCGCACCGTGCCGCTCTGGATTCCACTTTCAGGCAGACCTTCCAGGCCAGCGCCTCCCCGTCAATCCTCGCAGGGATTCCTTCAGCATCTCCGCCAGCGGCTCGCTCCCTGTCGCCCACACGCTGCGCCAGGCCACCGCCTCGGCCTCCTTGCCTTCCATCTCCATGAGCGCCGCCGCGCCCTGCTCAGTGAGCCGCACGTTTTCATCCACGGATACATGGCCTCCCGTGCCGATCCACTGCTGAATCAGGTTCGCCTCCTGGCCCGTCCGCTCCCGGGTATTGCAGAGAACGCACTGCCGCGCCTCCTTTTCACCACTTTCTCCCGATCTTGCTCAACCTCATGCCCATTTCCTCCCAAATACCTTTGTATTTCCTCCCGCGCCGCGTCCAGCCGGCACAGGGCCGTTTTTGTATCCCTGCCGGGCCGGGCGTCCATCCAGGCCGTTTGCTCCGTGGATACACGCCCGCCGTCCCGGCGCTTCAGCTCAATGTACAGCCCGTGACACCCCTCCCGAGCCACCGGCAGGAACATGTCCGGCACCCCCCCAGCTTCCCCGCCGCCTTTAGGGGCGCCTTCGCTCGCGCCGTTTTTCCCCGTTGGGGATGGCGTGAAGCAGCGCCAGCTCCGGTGCGCCCGCTTTCTCCGCGCCGCCCACCGGAAAAGACAGGTCTGCCTCGATTTCCTCGCATGGGCCCTTGCATTGCTCTGGTCATGGCGCACTTTCCTCCTTTGGAAAATAGCTGCAAAATCATTTTTCGTTGACGTTTCTGCGGTTGCACGGCCCATATCGGCAGGTCAATGTTCGGGCGCCCCGTACAGCTGTGTTTTGTCTTGACGGCTGCCTGCTGTGTCTGCACGCTTTGCACTTTCCCACTCTGCGTGGTCTGCACCCAGCTGCCGCAGCTGCTCAGGTCGTATTCTCGCCCAGGATGTTCTCAATGGCATTTCAGCCTGCACCAGATATGACTATAAACCGAATTCGTTTTCCAGGTCGTTTTCGCTTCGCACCACTGGCGTGCCGTTGTCAGCCGCTTTCCATGCACTTTCCCCTGTCCTCCGCTGTGTCTTTCCACGCTTCCCTTCGGGACCATCACCCCGGCAAGCCCCACCTGCACCTCAAAGCAGATGGCCCCGTCTGGCCGTACACCTTCACCGGGATGCTTTCCACCTTCCAGCAGCCTTCCAGCAGCTCCCTGTCGCTAAGTCTTTTGCTCCTCCACGTCCTGACCCTGCGCCGATCTCCGCGCGCCGTCTCTCCCCAGAAGTCCACTTTGCTCCGCAGCGCCTCCAGGTCCCTTTCTCCGGCGCGCTTTTCTCCGCTCTGCCCGCGCCAGGTTGCCCCGGGTCTGCCAGCTCTCTTCGCGCCCGCTCCCGGGCTTCTTGCATCTCCATCCTGCACCGCCTCCCTGTGTCATGCTTCCCCAGCCCGCAAAGCTTGCATCCTCCGGCCCCAATCGATTCCAAGTACGCTTGAATCATCTTCCCCCCGCCCCCATTGCAACTATTTTTAGTTGCATTTTCCTGGTATGTGCTATATATCTCTGCCAGGAGGTATTGCCATGGGACAAAAGGAAAAACTGATTCAGCGTCTAAAAAAACGCGCCCCAGGGATTTCACCTTTGAAGAAGCTGAAACGTTGCTTCGCTTCCTGGGCTATACCCGTTTTGACAAGGGCCGCACCAGCGGTTCCGGGTAGCCTTTATCCGGAAGGCTCCCCGCCGCTGCTGCTTCATAAGCCTCACCCCCCGCAAGGAACTGCTTGCCTACCAGGTCAAGCAGCTTCTGAAACCCTGGAACAGGAGGGATTGCTGTGAATAACACCATGACGTACAGGGGCTATCTGGGCTCCGTGGAGTTTTCTGGAAGAGGACGGACTTTTCTATGGCAAGGTGCAGGGCATCCGCGCGCTGATCTCTTATGAGGGAAGCAGTGCCGTTGAGCTGGTGGCGGACTTTCATACCGCCGTGGATGACTACCTGGACCTGTGCCGGCAGACCGGCCAGGGAGGGAAAAAGCCTATAAAGGCTCCTTCAACGTGCGCATTTCCCCGCAGTTGCATCAGGACGCTGTGCGCTGCGCCATCTCCCCAATACCACCCTCAACGCCATTGTGGAGCAGGCATTGCAGCAATATGTTCCTCACACCTGATCGCTCCTTCTCCGCCCGGGCTTCGCGCCCGGCTTTTTTTTGCGCCTTCTCCACCTCCCGGATGCGCTCCACGCCTTCCGGAAGTTGATCTCCAGCCCCATCCGCTCCCATACCTCCCGGATGACTTCCTCGCTGCTCAGGGCCGTGCAGACAATCTCGTCCGCCCGTTTTCAGCAGCCGCCAGGCGCGCTTGTGCCCAAAAGCCGCGCCACCTCCTGCGCCGCCAGCAGCACCGCCGCGTAAATGCTGTGGAAGCAGTACTCAACCGCCTGGTTTCTCGCTTCTTTCTCGCTGTCCGCCATGGCCTTTGCCAGCAGCCGCTTCCTTTCTTCCAGGTCCCTGGTCGCCAGGATCGCCGCCGCTTGCCGCTGCTTCTCCGCTTTTTCTCCCTGCTCCGCCTGACGCCTCAACGCCCGCAGGGATTGCTTTTGTTCATGGTTCCTTCCTCTTTCCGCCAGCTCGGGCCGCTGCTTCCTCCCGCTCCCTGTTCCTCGCGCATCATTTCCCGTACCTTCTCCATGGCCTCCCACCGTCTCGCCCTGGGCCTGTTCGTAGCCCTCCCGGGCGCATAGCGAGCTGAAATTGGTGAAAAGCACCGCGCCTGCGCCTCCAGCAGCGTCAGGCAGTGCTCCAGCGCCCGCCGCCTGGTCATGCTCTGCATGCTTTGTCCCCTCCGTATTTCTCCGCCATCACCATGCGGTAAATGGCGCACGCTTCATAGTTTTTCTGGCATACGCTTTCCATCTGTTCCTTCATGTCCGCCAGCCGCCCAAACTGGCTAACCAGCGTACAGCCCGCCATATGCCCCTCGCAATGGATCTCCTGCTCCCGCAGCCGGTGAAAAATAGAAGGGGCACCGCACCTTCGACGAAGCGTTACTCTGTGACATGCTTCGCCCTCCTTTTGCTTCTTGGCCCAGTTGTCCCGGATGTACGCCGTTACTTCCCCGTGTCTGTCCCGATCCGCAAACCTGGCGTCCTGCTTTTTCCCGCCGTGGCTCCATGCCTGATAGGCTTCGCACCGCCCGTGGCACTCCGCGCTCCTGTCCGGGCATCCCGGCACGCAGGCGGCACATCCTGCCGCCGCCGTCAAAAGGTAGCTCGTCCGGCTCCACCTGGGTGTATCCGCTGCTCCCGGCTCCGTCCGGGCTTCCCGCTCCGTCTGCCCTTCCCGCTCCATGGGCCTGTTCCTCCTGTCTGCCTCCCAGCATCTCCAGCTTGTGCACTGTCACTTTCAGGGCCGCCGGGGCTTCCCTGTCCCGCTTGCTCTGATAGGCCTCCGCCCGGGGCAGCCCCCTGCACAAGCACCTTGCTCCCCTTGCGCAGGTACTGCTCGCAGATGTCCGCCAGCCGCTCCCACGCGTCGCAGGTGTACCAGTGCGCCAGAGCTTCCCCTGGGCTTTTTTCCCCGCCTGTACCGCCAGGGAAAAGCTCACCACCTTTTCCCCGCCGTTGGTGTAGCGCACGTCCGGGTCACTGCCCAGGTTCCCTGATCAGCATGATTTCTTCGATTTTCCAGCGCCTCCCGCAGCTTCGCGTTTTCACTCTCCAGGCTGTCCACCGCTCCCTGCATGCGCTCCTTTTCCCTGCGCATCTCCCGCAGCTTCCCGGCCATGTCCTCCCGCTCCCCGGCCCAGGTCCTCTCCCGCTCCCGGAAGGTTTCCAGCAGCTTGTCCAGCTCGCCCTGGGTTCCTCCGCCTGACCCCGCAGCTGCTCCAGCTCCGCCGCCAGGCGCTGCTTTTCCACCCCGCTCCGCTTCCAGCTCGTCCCGCAGGTATTTCCTTTCAACCTCCGCCGTTTCCAGCGCCTGATCCAGCGCCCGCAAAATGTGCTTCATGCCCATGCTGTTCCCGCTCCTCGTCCGTTTTTCTCGCCGCCCGGTGATAGGCGTTCCTGGACGCATACCCGCGGCCCGGATGGCCTTGTCCATCTCCATCCCGGCGGCCATCAGGCTCCGGGCCATGTCCACCCGCTCTTGCCGGTGGATCGCCAGGCCCGCCTGGTAGCGCCACTTCTCTTCCCGTGGCCGTTCTTGCCTTGGTTTTCTTCTCGGACGCGGCCTGCTGCCTGGTTGGTGGTTCCGCCCGCTTCGCTTGCTCCGGTACTGGCAGTTGCTTCCGCTGTTCTGCCCGTTTGGCGGCTCGTCTTCGGTACGGGTGGCTTTCTTTCCGATGTTCCCGCGTCTCTTGCTGTTCCTGCGTCGCCGCCTCCCCGGTTGCTCCTGCATCCTCCAGGGCCATGACCCGCCGCCCAAAGCGGCATCCGGCCCTGCAGCCGCTCCGGCAGGCCGCCGTGCTCCCCATGGCCCGGGGACACAGCCCCTGCCGCGCCTCATTTCAGGCTCATTTCCTCCACCGGCACCTGGGACGGAAGATACATGTTTTCCGTCCTGTCCCGGCTGTCGTTCCATTCGATGAATGTCCGTGCTTCGCATGTGCTCACCTCATGGGCGCTTTTGGCCTCGTGCCACCCCGCGCCCAGGTTCCTGTTGTCCTGCCCCGGCAGGATACGCTTGCGCCCTTTTCCTGCTCCCTGGGGCAAGCTGCCTGCCAGGCTTTTCAGCCACGCCCCCAGCCCCGCGCCGCCCCGGGCGCCGCTGGGCGCTTCATGGTATCGGCAGTACCGGCCCTGTTTTTGCATGTCCATCATAGGTCAATCCTCCGTGAAAAAATACTCAGGCGGCCCGCTTCACCGCCTCCGACGCCTCCACCGCCATGCAGGCCGCGCCTCCACCACCAGTGCCGTTCCACGGCAGGGCCGCACCTCCAGCTCCGGCGTCGTCCCGCCAGAACGTTTCACATTCATATCACCCCCAGCGCCGCCGCCGTTATGCCGCCCATGGCCAGCCCCCACAGCAGCGACATCACCAGCACGTCCCGGCCCCGCACCGCCCAGGGTCCCGCAGCAGCGGCTTTTTGTATTTCGCGCCCGCCGGTGGCGGATCGTTCCGCTTTCCATGATTGCCTCCTATACGTAGTGCTTGTATCCCTTCCGGCCCATTCTGGCCGCGTGATGCATTTCTCCCGGTTTTCGATGTAGTCCGCCAGGGACCGCACATCCACCCGCGTGCCCTCGCAGGCGCTTTTCAGCCGCCCATCCTCCAGCATGGCCGTGATGGTGGTGGGGCTGCAACTGATAATCCTCGCCGCCTGGCTCTTTGGTGCATGCCTCTCCGTGCTTCTCCACCATGGCGCATGCCGATCCACCACCCTGGACGCCAATAGCTCCGCCAGCTGCTCCGCCGGCAGCGTGATGGTCGCGCTGATGGTTCTTTCCTTCATGGCTCTCCCTCCTTCGTGCTACCTTATGCGGCATGCTTACGCCGTTTGCTTGGCTGCCGTTCTCTTTTCCGTTCGCTCTCTGTTCTGTACAATGTTGTCACATCATCCGCATCCGCTTCAGGGAGGTTCCCCCATGACCGCTGCCGAAAAAACCTGTTTCGCCGTCTCCCTATCCCAGTGCGACGCGCGAAACCGTTTTATGGTCTTCCATTCCTTCCGAGGATGTCCGCGCCTTTGAAGCGCTCGCCTTTGAGCTGAATTATATTCAGCAGGCAAGCGCTCAGGGGCTGACCATCAGCGACGCCGCAATTTGCACGCCGCACGCTCATCATGCAGGATGAGCAGCGCGCGGGAAGAAGCGCTTCAGGCTCAGGTGGAATCCTTCCGTCAGCAGTTGATTCAGGTGCAGCGGCAATCCGCGGATGCACTTAGAGCGGATGCGAAAAGACTTCTGCTGAATACCAGCGCGAACAGAACCGCCAGAATCAACAGAACAGCCTTGACCACGCGAAAATGGAGAAAAGAATCGCCGCAGTACGTGGCTTCAAATCATCTTTACAGCTGTATTCAGCCATGCTGGCTCCCTGCTTGCGTCGAACACTTTCAAGACATAGTGACTTTCTTTCAGTCGCTCTTGCATGAATGATTTTCCCCCTGAAAAATAGTTGAGAAAGCAGTTTGTATACGACCTGACCGAACATGAACGCCAGTACGTGCATGGCTATTCTGAATACCCGAAAACTGACCAGCAGGTCGGTCGCCTTGAAAGCTGAAATTATTCTTTCCGCTGTCACACCATACATTGCCTTCTTCGTCCATCTCTGTCAGGACATAGCGGTCTATTTCTGGTCGATTATTCATGACTGACCGTCCTTCCTCCCTGGCGGTGGAATCGTTCCTTTTCTGTTCGTTTTCAGCTCTTGTACAATGGTTTTAACCTTTTGAAAGGAGTTCTCTGCAATGTACAAGCCGTGAATATCTCTTTCCGTGTTGCCTGTCTACGTGATCCAAGGCAGGCCTATGCATGAACTCGGAAAAGACTTCTCCTGAGGGCTTCACCTTTACAGTTTTTGCAACGGATGCGACTTTTGCTTTGATCATCCTGCCTGCACCACCTGTAAAGACCGCGATTTTGACCACTGGGCCTGAAATTACCCATCGGCAGCAGTTTTTCCCTTGTCCTTTTTGCCTTTCCTGAATGATGTCCGCCAGCGCCAGCAGGTACCCCGCAACATCTTCCATCCAAATGAGCGCAGATTCCCTTTGCAGGACCGGCCGTCCCATCAGCGTCTCCGTCGCCCGTTGCAGCGTCTCATCACTTGCCCGCGTGATGCATCGCGCTACGCTTTTCATAGTGCGCGCACTCTTCCGCGCCTTTTCCCGTCCGCATAACCTGCGCGATCTCTTCCCGAACCGCTTTCCGCAGCTCTTCCCGGTTCAGTCCCATGCCCGTCCCTCCCCTGGCGGCTTTACGCCGTTTGCTTGCCCTCGGCCTTGGCCTGCTCCATCTTCCGCCCGGTATCAATCCCGCGGTAGCTAGGTCAGCAACAACAGCGCCAACTGATTTTGCGCGTCCGGTAGGGGGCGCCATGACCAGGTCGTAGGTGGCCTTGACCGCCAGGGGTCTTTTGCGTGCCATGTGGGCACCTCCTTTGTCTTAAAGTTTCTCTAGGACACTTAAATTATATCTTAAATATTTAAGCCTGTCAACACAGAATTTAGGTTGCTTAAATTTCATGCCTATGATATACTCATTCTGTGAAAGGAGGCTATATAAGTGCAACGGAGATCGCGTAAAAAGCAATTCGCAAAAAAACTTGGTCTCACTCAAGTAGAGTTTAATAACGCATCAATGCTTCCGGTGCTACCATATCAACAACAGAGTCAGGGAAAACTACTCCCCGACAATCAAACGCTTAAACTAATTTGCCGTGAATTTGGCGTCAATTTGGATTACCTACTTCACGGAGAAGAACCGATGTTCGCGCCCAAAGATGTTACAGCGCTGGATAAGATCGAACAGCACTTAACCGGAGACAACCCTTTTGTAAAGGCCGTTTTCATGGAGTTGGCCAGCTTGTCAGATCAAGAATGGGAAGTCATGTACAAATTCATGAAAAAAGGTCGTAGAGGACATTAAAAAGAGGCCGGCAGATGATGCCTTTTTTTGCTTATTTCCGTAACAATAGACGTTGCACGTACCAATAGATTTTCTCAAGAATACATGGCTCATTGATTTGTTCCAGCATTTCCAGGATTCTTCTTTTGTAGTCCATTAGAATTGCCCCTTTTTCTCTTTTGCCCCGGGGACTTGCTTTCATTATACGAACGCCTGTTTTTGTGTCAACAGCAGTTCCTTTGGATATAAAAAATTTTTGGACGTAATTGAATATCGGAACTCTGCCGCTATCGTCCCCTGCAACTTGACAAAAATCATCTCCACGCGGATATAATCGAATAAAAAGAAGTAAATTTGCTTCTAATCGCACACGGAAAGCAGGAAATCCCCATGCACAGCAAAGCATCAATACCGCCGTCAGCCGTGCCCGTAAATGTCTAATTCTGGTGTGCGATACGGAGTTTGGCTTCATCAGCCTACCCAATTTCTTGCCGCTCTTCTCCCGTTGCACAGCCGTTCATTTCTTCTGCCCTCCCCTCCTCATCCTAGGTGCCTTCTCATCCTTCTTGTACATCAACAGCATACAAGGTGAGTTTTTGCATTTTCTTTCCTTGTAACCACCTTTTGCATATGGAGGTTCCCCATGCCCAAGAAACAAAAAAGACGGCCGTTACCGCGCCAAGGTAACGCCCGCCCCGGTGAAAAGCCCCATTTACGTCAGCGCCCGTACCCTTCGGGAGCTGAACGAAAAGAAGCAGTATGTCCTCACCCACTACCGGGACGGCCTCAAACCCCGTGACATTACCTTCCATGACCTGGTAGTAGAATGGTTCGAGGTCATCAAGCGCCCGCGCATCCGCTCTCGCAGCACCCTGCAAAACTACCGGAATATCATCAATGCCCACGTTCTGCCCTATTTCCCGCCCCAGCAGCTGCTCGGGCCGTGCGCCGGGCGGATCTCCAGCGCTGCCTGGACGCCTGCGCGGGCATGTCCAGCATCATCGGTTCCTCACCCGCCCGTGCTGGTGCATGCCGTGCGCTATGCCCTCACGGAAAACCTGCTGGACGTGGACATCTCCGCCGCATTGATGCTCCCCCCAGTCCTCCACCGCCCAGGCCAAACCGCCTTTCACCCCCGAGGAGGAGGAGCGCCTTCTTCGCACCGCCGCTTCCTCCCCGGACGGCCTGATGATCTACCTGCTCTATTACCTGGGCTGCCGCCGTGGGAAATGCTGGGCCTGCAGTGGGGGCGATTTCGACTGGCACACCCGCATGGTGCACATCCAGCGCTCTGTGGATTTCAATACCGGCAAAGCAGCGTCTCCACCCTGGGCCCCACCAAAACCTCCACCGGCGACCGCTGGTACCCGTCCCCGACGACCTGACGGAGATCCCTGCTCCCCCTGCGCGGCCTGCCGCAAACCCTGCTCATCTCCGACCAGGGGTGCTCCCTCACCTCAATAAATGTACCCGATGGGCGCACCTGATGCACGCCGCCGGTTTCCTGCACCTCAGCCCCCGCTATGAAGCCCGCCCGCCGCCGCCCTGGAAGCAGGCAAACCCTGCAAAGCCCCCAATATCTCCTATGACTACGATGCCGACATCACCCCCACTCCTTCCGCCATAACTACATCACCTGTTGCGTCACCGCCGGCATCCCCGCCGAGGTCACCATGCGCATCGTGGGCCACCGTGACTACTCCACCACCATCAACATCTATACCCACCTGCAAAACGAGCAAACCAAGCGCGCCGCCGTCTCCCTCTCCGGCGTGCTCCGCTCCGCAGGTTGCCAAAGTTGCCAGTATTCCACAACCATGAAATACATATCTCCTGTAATGCCTTATATTTCAAGGCATTTATAAAATGCTTGATGTGTTTCGCTCTTTACTCCCTACTTGTACCCCCCACCCTCCTTCACGTCCCCCAAAATCAAGTATTTCCGCCATCCACCGCCTCCAATCCCTCACCCTTTCCACAGAAAAAGTTGCCAAAAAGTTGCCAGCAAGTTGCCGGTCCCTCTCCCTTCTCTCCACCCATCAAAAAACGCGGCCATGCACTATGCACGGCCGCACACCCCTTATACATCCATATCCTTTTTCCCACCATCAGGCGGTTTCCCTTCCCCGGTCTTTTCCCCCGCCATGATCTGCTGCAAATCGAGTTCTTTCCACGCCGCCCGCAGCGCATCCATCACCGCATCGCTATCAATATTAAATCCCCGCTCTGCCATCTTCTGCAAGGCAAGCTCCCATTTTTCTTCCCCGCAATATCTGCCCAGCAGCGCCTCCACCGCACCGACCACAATCTTTGCCGCGTCGCTCAGGTCCCGTTGCTCCAGCCAGGGCCGTACATGCTTCACCCACACCTGCCGCAAGCACGCCCCCAGGAACGCCGCCGCCGTTCCGATCACCGCCACCACCACCAGCGCCGTCCAGTCTACGGTCACCACCGCTTCCCCTTGTTCCGCCAGCGCTAGCACCGGCAGGCACAACAGCGCTATTACCATCCAGATTGCCATTGCCTTTTTCATGCGTCCTCCTCCTTCTCCGGCTTGTCCGCAAGCCGCAAAATTTCTTCTTCATAGTGTTCTGACAGGTGATTCCGCCCCTTGGCCCGGTAGGATGCGTGCATCTTGCATAGCATCTCCTTCTTCGCCCCTGGGCACCATCCCCGCGACGTGTAGAAGTCCTGTGCCTGGCTCAGCCGCTCATATTGCAAGTCTCCTATATCATCGGAAAGCCCGCCCAGGGCTGTGGTTATCTCCCAGACGGCCTCGCAGCTCCTCCCTGAACTCCGCTTTCTCCTTCCGCTCCTTTTCTTTGCCTTCCTTCCGCTTGCGCACCCACCGCTTGATAGGCTTTACCAGGATCAGCGCCATCACCCCCAATATGGTGCTGATGTACCCCGCCGCTTCCCCGTATTGCTCCAACCACTGCACCGGCATCACCCCCTTGCAGCAGGTTGCCCAGGGCCTCATACACCGCCTGCAAGGCCGCCCGCTGTACGGTAATCAATTCCCCGCCAGCACTTTCGGATGAACTTCCCGCAGCTGGCAGCTCCTGCGCATCCATCTCCAGGTATTCCACCATCATGTAGCCCGTGCGCCCCTGATGCCGTACTTTTGCCCATTCGCCTTCCACATATGCCACCTGGACCTTGTCCCCCACAGGAACCTTCCAATACAGCCCGTCCGTTTGGCTGGGCGTGCTGCGCATTTTAACATCATCGCCGCTGTCCGCCACCACCGTGGCCGTCTGCACCATGGTTTCCACCACCTCCGTGCCGTCGTAATCCACCTTCTCCAGCCGCCCCCGGTACGTCCACTTTCCCAGCTTCGTGTCCCGCACAATGCCCGGCCCGGTGCAGTGGGTAATCTCCAGCGGTTCCACCGCCGTCACCACGCCCACATGGTAATAGTCCCGCTGATCCGTGTCGTGTTTGTACCTCTCCGGCAGCGCATACCCCACTTCTCCCGGCATCCGGGCCTTATACACCGCGTCGCCCAGATTCAGCTCCCCGGCATCCATCACCGGCAGCAGCTCCCGCATCTCGTACCTTGCACTGTAATTGCTCCCGTGTATCACCGTCCAGCTGCCCCTGCCTGGCGGATGGCCCCTGATAATCAACCCGATGCAGTCACAGGCACCGTTTGACCCGTCCTTGCCTTCCTGATAGACAATGTCTGTCGCTGCAATCTCCTCCACCTTCTCCAGAAACCTTTCCCGCGTTATGCCCAACCGTTCCACCTCCTGCGCTCAGGGTAGCAAAAAGGCGGGGCCGCAAACCCCGCCTTCTTTCAGTCCTTCCACCCGTTGATGGTTTTCTGGGAGAATCCCATGCTTACCAGGTTCTTTCCAGGTCTGCATATTCTCCGCTGTCGTATGCGTCCATGAACGCGTCCTTGGCCCAGTTGTACAGCTTGTCCCATAGCCTGTCCCCGTCCTCCGCCTGGTTCAGGTATTTCAATACCTGCCGCGCCGTGTTCAGGTCTCCGCTTTCCACGCTGTTTTCATAGATACTGTGCGCCTTGTTCACGGCCTTTTGCGGTACTTCCTCCGCCGTTAATCCCGCGCCGGTGTTCAGCATCAGTCCCGCCAGCTGTCGCGCCGTGGATGTATTTCCCTCGGCCAGGGCCATCACATAGGCTTCTCCGTATGCATTCCATACTTTATCCCGTATCTGTTTCTGGTTCATCCCCGCTGCCATCTGCCGGCTGATCTGCGTTTTCAGCCTGGTCACGTCCCGGGCCTCCACCGCTGCGTCCCAGTCCGCTTTCAGGCTGTCCACCCGCCACTCCTTGAAGCTGTCCTCCGTGTAGCCCACGGCCAACCCCTTTGAGCATGGCTGCAATGCTCTGGGCCTGGGTCTTGTTCCCCGCGTTCCATGCCTCCGTATAGCTTGCCTTGTAGTCCTGGGTCAGCTTGCTCCGCAGGTCGCTGTCCGTGTACCCCTCCTTTTTCATGGCGGCAATCACCGTCCGTACCTGCCCGGCGTCCCCGCTCTCGATGGCTTCCCGGTAGTCCGCGTTCATTTCATCCCGCGGCCACTTGGCAATGCTCTCCTCTGTGTAGCCCACATCCAATCCCAGCAGCAGGTCGCTGATTTTCTTCATGGCCGCTGTGTCTCCCTTTTCCCACGCCGCCACATATTCCTTTCGGTAGGCCTCCGTCAACCCCCGAACGTATGGTGCTTTCTTCCTTCGATTCTTTTCAACCGTCCCAGCAGATAGTCCGCTTCCGCCTGGTCCCCCCGCTGGATGGCTTCCAGCAAATCCTTGGTGCTGAACAGGTCCGCATCGTCGTCCGTCAGCTCGTCCAGCAGCATCTCCCAGGTCTGCGCCTCCGGCTCCTCGGTCGCCTTCTTCCTGCTGTCCAGTACGCTGTCCACCATGCTCACCGCGGCCTTTTGTCCAATGCCCAGGCTCACCAACGCCAGCACATGCTTTTCATACTCGCTGTACCTTCCCTGTTCATAGGCGTCCGCAGCCTTGGTCACCAGCTCCCTCGCTGCCCCGCAGCCTGCTCTTGAATCCGCTGGCAATTCCGTCCACCGTCGCGCCCGTTTCCAGCATCGCCGTCGCTACCTGCTGGAACTCCTCGCCAGTTCCTCCAGCATACCAGGCATCCAGCAGCAGGTCATAGAATACCGCCGGGCTTGCCCGCCTGCTGTCGCCCTCCTGCTTGGCGTAGACATAGTTCTTCGTGGCCGCCTGCAACCGCGTGGCAAAAGGCTTGCTCTTGTCCCATGCCGTCCCCGCCAGGGTATCCCGCTGCAACGTCTTGACCAGCGTGGTAAACAGCGCCTTGCCGTCCCGGTAAGCGTTCCCAAGGCCCAGCCCCGTGGCGTTGCTCACCACCTGCAATCCCCGGTACCACGCCATTTCATAGTCGCCCTTGCCCAGCGCCTGCCACATCCGCGTGATGGAATCCAGCAGCGCGCTGTCCATGCTGCTGCTGTTGTACGTCTCCCCTGTGATGAAGCTCCCCAGCCAGTTGCCCACCAGGGGCAGCAGACCTGTGGCGTTGTCCAGCAGGTTGGGCAGGAAAGCTTTCCAGGTACTTTTGACCAAACCCACGCACGCCCACGGTCACCGTCTTGCCGCTTTCGTCCTTCTCCTTCTTCTCGTCGTCGTCGTCCCGCATCGCCGATATAAGGACTTGGCCGCCGCCGCCGCAACGGAGGACAGCACCACCGACGCGCTGGTGCGTATCATCTGGTTTCTCGCCCGCTTGATGGCCGCCTTGTTCCCGCTCCGCCAGGCCTCTTTCAGGTCCCATCCCGCCCGCCACAGCATGTTGTATTGCTTTGAACGGCTCCGACATGAACGACGTCCACAGCCCGCCAGCCCCTTTTTCCGTGGCCAGCTCCGTGCGCTGGAAAATGCTGTCCACCACCTGCGTCTGGTCGATCACCTCCGTGAACCGCTCCCGCAGCGTCGGAAGTATGCCTCCGTCCCGCGCGTCAGCCCCGATTCCGCCGCCACTTCCCGCTTCACCGCTTCCCAGATCATCGAGAAGGCCAGCTCGTCGCCCTTCTGGGAAAGGTATCCCAGGGCGTCGTCCAGCTTGCCCATGGCCGTCTGCCGCGCCCGGTCATACGTTCCCCGGGTCATGTTCGTGTCAAAGTAACCCCAGCTTTTTGCGTGGCAATGGGCGCCCAGTCCATGATCTCCGCATAGCTTTTTTCATTTTTGCCGCCGACAGCGCCCCCGCGCCCATACCCTTTACCAGGTACTTGGCGTCGATCAGCGCGTAGGCCCGCAAACCGCCGTCGCCTGCTGGCTGGCCACGGACAGGTTGCCGCCCACCGCCGCGCCCTTGGCACCGCCCACCAGCTTGTTCACCAGCGCGCTGCCCATCTCAGACTTGGCGTTCCCGTTCAGCCGGCGCAGGAAGGAAAGGATATAGTCCGGCACCTGGTTCCCGTACCGCTCCTGCATCACGCTCCTCACCGTGTCGTTGTCCGTTTTGTAGTTCATCAGCCGCGTGATGTCCTCAATGGGCAGCACAAAGGCGTTGTAGTCGCTCATCTGCTCCATGTGCGCCGCCCACATCTCCACAAAGTTCTGCACCTCCAACGGGTTGGACGCCTGCTGCGCCAGGGGCTTGGTAAAGCTCCCCAGCTTCAGCCGGTTCTCCTGCTGGCTGGCCGGGTCCGTGCGCAGGTAGTTCCGCGCCACCTTGAAGGGCACATAGTAGCTTTCCTTGAACTTCTCCACCCCGTACAGCTCCCGCGTCACCTGGTTGCCCCATTCCGCCGTATCCCTGACAGGAATTGCACCATGTGGTCCACAAAAAGCCTTCTGCTTCTCCGTCAGCTTGCCCGCTATGGCCTCCAGGTCCTCCGCCGTCAGCTGCCTTGCGCCCGTGGCTTCCCCGGGTGGCTGTTCTTCTGGAATACGATTCCGCCGCCCAGCAGATGGTTGGTGCCCACCAGCCGCTCACGCTTGGCCGCCGCGTAGATGTACATGGCTTCCTGTATGCGGAATTTCTGCTTCTTCCCGTCATGCAGCGTCACTTCCACGCCGTTTTCCAGCTGCTTGCGCTCACTCTGGTTGATAATCTCCTGCACGCCGTATTCCTTCAGCGCCGCTTCCATGTACGCCTGCCCCTGGGCCACGTGCCGGGTGTGCGTGTTCTCCGCGTCCCGCAGCGCCTTCCAGATGGGCTCCATCTCCGTGCCCTCAAAATGTGGAATACCGTCCCCGGGGACAGCAGCGCACGGTTCGTTACGTTCAGCACCGTTTCCGCCGCTTTGCCCCGCTGCTTGTGCGCTTTTTCTTTGCAGCATCCGCGCCACCAGCCCGTCCCCGGCTTCCTGCAAAGCTGTCCTGACGTTTCTGCATAAACAGCCTGTCCTCGTTAATGATCATCGCCGCATAGCTGCGCAGAATGTCCCGCAGCTCGATGGTCTCCTCCTGGGACAGCCGGTTCAGCTGTTTTCCGTCCGCGCTCTGGGCCAGGCGCTGCATGGCCTCCGATACGTCCCCATTGTAGAACGCCGCCAGCGCCGGTATGCCCGTGTCCGGCACCGCGCTCCCGTTGGCGTCCCGCTTGGGCAGCACCGCTTCGTACTCCTGCCGCGCACGCTCCAGCATCTCCCGCTTAATGATAAACCCTTTTTCCTTCGGTGTAGTCCAACGCCTTCAGCAGCGCCGTCACCGCCTCCCGCATCTGATAGGGCACAAAGCTCCCCGGCTTGGGGCTGTTCAGCTTTTTCAGTATGCGCCCCTTCTGCCGTATGACCTCCGCCGGGCCTTGCGCTGCTCCGCCAGCTCTTCCCGTTTTGCCGACCATTTTTTATGATCTGCTGGGCATTCTCGTTAGCCGCGTTGATCATCTCCGCGGTCATTCGCCGGTCTTCCTGCGCCTCCTGCCGCGCCGCCGCAATCTCTGCCCGCGACTGCTCCAGCTCCCGCCGTGCTTCCTGCAGCTCTGCCCGCGTTTGCTCCAGCTCCCGCGCGGTTTCCTGCGTCCTCGCCTCCGCGCCCTTTACCGTGGGCGCCTCCAGGTATCGTTGGTACATCTCCGCCGTCACGTACTGGGTCATTTCTTCCAGGTTCATTTCATAGGGGTTGCTGACCTCCATGCGCACCGCTTCCAGGGCCGCCATGACCTGCTGCACCTTGTCCCCTTCGCTGGCGTCCTGGTCAAACATGCCCGGCCACTGCTGATGCATCTCTTCCCAGGCCGCGTCCAGGCTCAGGGCGTTTCGGTCATTCCTCGCCGCAATGTTCCACCGTCCAAAGGCCGCCTTTCGGAATTCCTTTCTCCGAGCCGTACAGCTTCGCCGCTTCCGCCCATTGCGCATCCGTCAGCCGGAACCGCCCCTTGCGCAGGTAGCCGCGCAGATCTGCGTACTCGTCGTACATGGTGCTGTCGATGTTCTCGCTCTTGTCCAGCATGTCCCGGGCGATGGCCGCCATGGCCTCCATGGCGCTCTTTTGCCCTCCGTGTCCGTCCGGGCGTTGGCCATGGCGTCAAAGGCTTTTTGCAGGTTCGCGCCCAGGTCGTTCACCCGCACCTTGCTCTGGTACTGCGCTTTCATCTCCCGCGCCAGCGCCCACACCGCCTTCCGGTCTACCGCCGCTTTCCCGTTTGCCCCGTCCCGCATGGCCCGCAGCTGCGCGTTCAGCGATCCCACCAGCTTCTGCAGCCGTTCGTTCTCCTCCACCACCCGCTGCATCTCCGTCATGTCGGTGTCCACGTTGCGAAGGCTGTAGCTTGCCCCGGTTTCCTGCGTATCCACTCCATTCAGCGAATTCCCACCTTGGCTATTGCTATTTTCACTTTCGTATGCTATACTGCGAATGAACCCTGGATGACTTACAGCAAACGGGACGCTTGAGTTCCCTAAGCGGAGGAGCCATTCTTGGGTCTCTTTTTATTCGGATTTGCATAGAGTAAAGACTGCGGTGTAATGAGTTTTTATCATCACCTGCATTTCAACTGTACGGATAACTGCTTCCAGTCCTGTTTTGGTATAGTTGGGCCGCATCATGATGCTGACCATAATGGGCTTTCCGTTATCTCCCCATCAGGTCTCCGAAAACGTTGACCGTATTCTTCACCTGCGGGTTGATGGGCTGCGTAATCACCACCGGAGACGCCAGCATCTGAGGAATCTGTTTCAGAGTATTCTTGCTCAAATGATCCCCATGCTTGGACAGTGCTTTCGCCAGCTTGCTATAATCCATGTACAGCACGCCGTCCGGCAATCCTATGCCTTCATAAATCCCGCCCTTGCTTATGACGCCAATTTTGACCCTGCCGCCGCTGCTCGTTCCGTCCCATGCGTCTATAGCTCTCTGAAAATATTTATCTTCGGTCAGCTGATCCTGGGCCTTGGTACTGTAGCGTGTTTGTACGTTCTCCTTCTGCGCCTGCCCGTTTCCCTGTTGCTGTGCCTCCCGCTTCCCGGCCTCCTCCATAAGCCGGTTGTACTCCTGTATAATGCTTTCGCCCCAGTCCGCCTCATGCTCCAGCATGGCCCGGGCTTCCGGGTTCTTTCCCGCGATCTTTTTTCGCCAGTGCCTTCACCTCGGCCACAAACCGGTTGATGAACGCCATCACCTGGCCCATGGCCTGCTTTGAAGGCATTTTTATTTTCCGCGTTTTCATAGGCACGGAAACAAACGCCCCCAGCGCCTCCGGCGTGGCGATGGCGTCATACAGCGCGTCCGCCGTCAATTCCTCCAGGGCTTCCTCCCGGCTCAGCTCCCTGGCCTTCGGCGGCCTTGTACTGCTCCTGCTTCTCCGCCACCCGGGTCTCCAGGTCGTATCCTTCCGTGCTCCGCAATAGCGTCAGCACCGCATCCTGCAAGCCCTGGGCCTCCTGCCCCATCTGCTCCCGGATGTAGTGCCACCCTTCGTGGGTCGCCACCCGCGTCAAATACCCTTCCTCCGCGTCCAGGGCCACCACCATGCCCTCGGCGGTTGTGTATACGCCGTTGGCGCCCCCGTCCCCAATGCTGTCCACCACCGTGTAATGCACCCCGTGGGCCTTGGCATAATCGTCCAGCAGCGACAGCATCACCGCCTGGGCTTTTTTGTGGGCCGGGTGGTTTTCGCCGCGTACACCACCCCCGTGTACCCTTGCGTGTACGTCCTCGGCAACTGCCCCAGCTGCTCCTGCACCTGTCTTGCCCAGGCTCTCCGGTATCTCCAGCCGCGCATTCTGCGCCGCTGTGGCCTCCTGCCCCGCCTGGTAGGCGATGTGGTACACCCCGTCCTACAGCATGCTCCCAAAGCCCACCTTGCGTTCATATTCCGTCATGGCCCGGCTGTTCTGCCCCGCCTGGTACGCGCTCTGAAAGGCCTGCCCGTATATCTCTAGGGGCAGGGATGTATTTTCATACCCCGCCAGGAACCGCCGCGCCGTCTGCGTGTCCTCAAACATGGCCGCCCGGTTGTAGGCCGCTTGCGTGTCCGTGTCCGCAAACCGCACCTGATCCAGCCGCAGTTCTCCCTTGCCCTTTGCCCGCAATTTCGATTTCAACCCAGGCCGCGCCGTCCCGGATGCCCTGGAATCCGTTACCTTCACCGGTACATCCTCGTACCCGCTGCCGTTGCTTCCGCCGCAAAGGGCGTATGCTTCACACCCTTTGCGTCCTCCGCCTGCTGCATCTGCTCCACCGCTGCCCGCACTGCCTGGTCACCCGCCGCGTCGCTCCGCAGCCCGGAAATCCGTTCCGCCGCCGCCTGGGCCGTGTCCGCGTCCACGCCCGCGCCTCCGTCAGCGCTGTGCGCGCGCTTCTGGCCTTAATCATGCCCACGCTGGTGGAAACGCCCGCACCCAGAGAACCGGACAACCCGCCCACCAGCATGCCCTGCAACGTCTCCACCACAAACTCCATGTCCGTTTCCACCGTGGCCTGCGTCACGCTCATGCCGGCGGCTCTCTTCTGTTTAATACTCTCCGCCCGTTGGCTGCTGTCCCCGTTCAGGTAGTTGTCCAGCGCCCGGTCCACCACGTTCCCTGGCAGCTCCTCCAGGGCCTCCGGCACAAAGGCTTTTATCACGTTCGTCAGTATCGTCCGATAGCCGCCCCCTTGCCCAGGGGAAAACGCCGCTGTCAGGCGATCCATACCCATTTTTTCCGTAATGGCTTCCGTTACGCCCGCCGCCAGTCCCTGCACCAGCGCCCGGCTGTTGTCCCTGCCCAGCAACAGCTCCTGCTGCGTCTTGCCCGACGTCGCCGATAGCGCCATGAGTGCGCTGCCCACGCTGTTTCTTACTTTGGCAAGCGCGTTTGCGCCCTGCGCCACCACGCCAGCGCCCTGCAGCGCCTTTTCCCACCGCGCCTCCCGTCGCCATGGAAATGGCGCTGTCCCCGCCGTCATGAACACCTGATAAACCAGGTTCGCGGTTTGTCCGCCCAGTCCGTCCCCAAAGGCCTTCCGCTGCCCTTCCATAACTGTTTCCCGCACGGTGTTCTTGAAGTGTGTCGTCGCAAATGCCGGGTCATATGGACTTGTATCCCGTCCCAGCATGGTGTCCACGCCCGCCTTGACCGCTCCAGTCCATTCCAACGGCGTCACGGCTATGCTTAGCCGGACGTAATCCAAGATCCCACAGGATGCTCCGCGCTTTTTTCACCACGCCCATCTGCTTATCAGTCTCTCTTGAGCAGTCTGGGCTTAATGCTTTCCACATATTGCTTCGCAGCGTCCATGCCCTTCGTATTGCGCAGATAGTTATAGGTCGCCAGTTCCATTTCTGTCATGTTCTGCGCTATCCCTGCTTCCACGGCTCCCTCAACTTAGCTCCGCTGGTGCCGCACTCTTCCCGACAAAGTCGTCCTCGAAGCGCAGCATGGCATACTCGCCCTCGGCAATCTGCCTTTCTACGGTCTCCAACTGATCTTTGGCGTTGTCCATCGCTGGCCCTGTAATTCCCGCCAGCTCCATGGCCGCAATGTCCTTTTTTCAGCTTGTATTGCTGATTGTACAGCTCTGTCAGCAGCTTGCTGGCTTCCTGCCTGGCAATGGGGCCTGCATCGTTCCCTGCGTACTGGCTCAGCTCCTCCACTTGGGTCAGTTGTCCCTCGTTGACCCGCTGCCGATCCCGCTCCGCATAGCTGAACCCGCTTTCAAGTACCCCGCCATCCTCCAGCGCTTTTGCTTCCGCCCTGGCCTCCCGCCTGCTCCTCCAGGCTGGCCCACCCCTTCATAGTCCAGCAGCTCCTGTTCTGTCAGCGTTTCACCCCTGTCCACCTTTTCCTTCGCCTTCAGGTAGGCGTTATATGGTTCCGGATATTTTTCCATATCCGCCTTCAGCATGGCGTCTATTTTTCCGCATCCTCTACCGCCTTGACGTAGCGGTCAAGATGCTCCTTCGTGTTCTCGCCATAGGCGGCAGCTATCACCGCCGCTTCCCCGGCAGCGCCACCCCACGGTCCCGCATCACCTTTTCCTCGTTGTCAATCGGTCGATTGACCTCCGCCAGGCCTTCCGCGTCGCCCTTGGCTTCCAGTGCGTCCCGCTGTGGATACAGCTCTTCCAGCCGTTTTCTGGCATTGTCAACAAAGGCCTGATCCTCCTCGCTCAGCTGCGGCAGTTCCCTGTCCCTGGCCTGCTCCAGGGGCGCTATGGTGTTCGCGTTCTGGGCCGCCATCCACAGCTTCCGCCCCGCTTGCCCAGGTATGCGGGTGTTCTGATCTCCTCCAGCGCTTTTTGCGTGGCCTGCGCCTGCGTGGTGTTCGCCTTCCACAGCTGCCCAATGTCCGAAAGCACCGGATTGTTTTTGTACCTGCTCTTCCGTGGGCTTCTGTCCATACTTTTCAAAATAGCTCTGGTACTGCTCAAGGCCTCCCGCTGCCGCTTGTTCCATTGGTACTGCTCCCGAGCCTCCGGGAGCTTTGCGGCGTGCCGTACCTCCGCCGGTATTCCTCTTTCTGCTCGCGCTTGGTAAAGTTCCTGCGCATGGCTTCCGTCTGCGCCGAAGAAGCCGGCCTGCTCTGGGCGGAGCGGTTCAGCGCCTCCCGCAGCCTGGCCTGGTTTCGCCTTCTGCTCCTCCCGGCTCATGGAAAGGATTTCCTTTGCCCGCTCCTGGGCCGTCTGTCCCTTGGTTCCCCAGAGCTTTTTGCACCGGCAGGTATTTCTTGCCGGTCTCCTTCTTTTCTTCTTCCTGTTTCTCCTTCGGCCTTGCCATACGCCTTTCCCTCCGTTAAATGTTGTTGTAGCGGTCCGACCATTGCAGGTACTGCTCCAGGGCCGTCAGGTATTCCTGATTGTACTGGTTCAGCGCCCGGTCATAGTCCTGGTTGTACTGGCTCAGCGCGTCCTGATACCTGCCGTATTCCACGCTTTGCCCCTGGCGCAGGGCGTTCAGCTTTCGTAGTAATCGCCCACCTGATCCCGGTACCGGTTGTAGTCGCTGCTTTCCTGGTTTTGATAGTTTGCCAGCAGGTTTTGCAGCCGGTTGCCCTCCGCCTCATACCGCGCCAGGGCATTTGTCTGCAGGTTCAGCAGCTGGTCGTTCAGCCCGCCCAGGTACTGCTGGTACGCCTGATTCCCCCGCCGTGGACGCATAGGAGGAGCCATACCCCCCCGTCAGCGCCGCCGCCTGCCCCATGGTGTCCTGCATGGCCAGCCGCCCGCCCTGCACGTATTGGTTCTTGTATGCCTGATACAGCGGATCGCTGCCCCGTCATAGTTGAAGCTGCCCCGCCCCGCTACCTGATCCAATAGCGCGTCAATCTGCTGCTGGTATTTGCTGTTGTATACAGGCGTCCCCGCCTGCTCCATGGCCGCAATCCTGTCCGCGTAGCTGTCCGTGTAGGTGGGCTTTTTCCATGCTGGGCTTTTGCAAACTGTTCAGGTTGCTCTGCCACTTGTCCATCTGCTCCTTGTAGGCCGGGTTCGCCGCTGGCGCCGCGCTGGACGAACCGCCGCCCCGCCGCCGCTTTTTTTTTCTTTCGGCTCCTCCACCGGCGTGGATGTTCCGCCAGCGGATTTTTCCCGGCTGATAGGCAATCTGCTGAAATTTGTTGTTCGCTTGTACCGGCATCAATACTCACTCCCATATCCCACGTATTTGCTCCAGTTCACCAGCCGCACATGGCCCACCCCCGTCAGGCGAATGTCCATCCGGTCGCACCGCCTGGGGGTTAAATGGGTAGGGTGCAGCGCCGCTGATCGCCGCCGCTCAGCTCCTGTACCTTCTCCCATGCCCCGCCGTCCCGGCGCAGGGCCACCTCCGCCTCGCCCCCCGGGTCCAGCTCCAGGTACAGCTGTATTTTCCCAATGTACTTGTGATCCGGCAGCTCCGCAAAATCTCCCCGTGCGCAGCTCCCAGCTCACTTCCTCATCCGTCTCCTCCTGGGCATACACCGTGTAGTCGCTGCCCACCATAAAGAAATCCTTGTTGTATTCCCCCGGCAGCAGCGCATACAGCTCCCCGTCCGCCGGAGCATAAAGGTCTCCGTCAGGCAGCTGGCAAAGCCCAGGGCGTGGGTGCCGTCCTCCCGCGTCCATACCCCCGCCGCCGTGTCAGGCCATGAGCTGCCATGTCCCTTCCTGATCCTCCATGGACAGGTACAGCCTGCTGCCGCCCCCGCCACCGCGTTTTTTAGCTTTCTGTCCCCAGCGCCGCGGATATGCCCGCCACCTCGCTGTCCGCGTATACGCATACGTCAAACACGTCTTGTAGTACAGGTATTCGTTCACCCGTACCGCGCTTTTGTGGCATCCCTGCTGCACCCCCCGCAGGTTGTCCACGTATACCGTGAAGTTGATGGCTGTGTGCCGTATACCCGGTGCAGACAGTTTTCCTTGAAGAAAATCACCGCGCTGCCGCTCACCGCCGCCCCCGTGAAGGGCCCCGGCGTCCCCACCGTCACCGCATAGCTGTCCGTGGCTACGCCCTGGTACGCCCGCCAGTTGGTGGGGTCGCCCAGCTTGCAGCAGTAGATTTCATGGTCTGCCGAGGAGCAGCCCCAAAGCCGGTTGTCCTTCTCCACCACAAAATCCATCTCCGGGCAGGTCCGCTCACCCGCACCTCCCCGGTCTGGGTCAGCGTCTTTTGCAAAATGCCCGTAAACAGGATGTAGTCCGGCCCCCGCGTCCGTGAGTATCCAGTCCCCGTTCAGCCCGCCTTCCTCCAGCCCGCTCACCGTCACCCGTCCAGGGCCTTCAGCCCTGGCCCAGCCCGTGGCGCTCACCAGCACATAGGTGGTGGCCTCCGCTACCCATAGCCCCTGGGCCTCGCTCCAGGTTTTCATCACCGGCGCATCCCCGCTGGTGTCCAGCCACAGCTGCCTGTTTTCGATTCTCCGGCGCCGTGCCGCCCTCCGTGTACTCCCCGTGGGGCGTGCCGTCCCCTTGGCCAGGGTCACCGATACCGTGCCGCTGCTCACGTTCTTCTGCTCCATGTCCGTGAAGGATAAAGGTGGTGGTGTCAAAGAGCTTCTTGTCCGGGAAAATGGCAATCTTCGCCCCCCATGGGCACCAGCGTCTTTTTCGCTGTCCTCCACGTCCCCCCGTAAAAAGCCGTTGTCGTAGAATTTCACCCCGTCCACAAAGCAGAGCCTGTCCGTGGCGCATAGCCCGTTGGGCTTGCGCAGCGTCGCCACATGGACGCGCTTTTTGCCGGCGCGCCACCGCCGGATACCCCCTGGTGTCCATGTTCTGCATCCAGGCCCATTCCCCGTCCCCAATCCCCTGGGACAGATTCAGCCCCCGAAAGTCCGTGGTAATGCTCCTGTTCCTGCCGCGCTGCTGTAAATACGGCGCTTCCCGCATGCCACTTCCCTCCTTATGCCAGGGGATCGTTGCTATCCCTAGGCGGATCGTATATTGGGAAAATGTTTCGCAATCTGCTTCCTGCAAGGGCATGTGCTCCCTGGTTGTAGGCCTGCCGCGCCTCCAGCATGCCCTGGTTGTACAGCGCCGCGTCGTTGTTGTAGCGGTCAATCTCCCCCAGCCGCTGATCCGTCTGCATGTACAGAAAATGGATGTACACCTCGTCGTAGGGCGGCGCGATCAGCAGCGCCACGCTCTTGTCCCCCGTCCGTGGTGGTAGGGGCGCAAAGGTCGTTTCCTCCGCTCCCTCATGGGTCAGTACCATTTCACGGTACCATTGCCCGTCCACCTGGCTGAGCCACCGGAGCTTTCTTCCTCCGTGCTCTCCCCGGGGCGTTCTCTGTCGATTCGCTCCAATACCTCCGCCAGTGTCATGGCTTGCGCGCTTCCTTTCTTTGCAGCAGGGCTGCTGCATTTGCTTGCTCTTTGCTTGCCGCACAGGGGGTTTCGCGCCTGCGGGCGCAACCAAAGGGCTTTGCGATCGCCCTTTGGAAACCTTCGGCCCTTACACTTGCTTGTTGCGGCGCAGGGGTTTTTGCGCCTGCGGGTGCGACCAGGGCTTTCCGATCGCCCTTTGGAAACCTTCGGTCCCATCCCTGCGTGTGCATGCACGCCCAGGGCATGCAATGGCCGGCTTTTCTGCGCATCCTCCAGGCGGCTTTCCAAGACAAAGGGCCGCCGCCCTTGCAGCGGCGGGCCCCTGCCGTCATGATTATTGCTTGTAGCCCGCTTCCAGCTTGTCCACCATGGCCGCGGCCACCATGTCCTGGCTCATGCTGTTGTCCAGCACCTCCTGGACGTAGCGGGGGACTTGTACCTCCACCCCGCGCTTGATCTGAAACGTGCGGCCGTTCACGCTCACAAACACATCGTCCCGGTAGCGTCTCGTTATCCTTGAACAGCCGAATGTTCACCAGCTCCTCCAGGGGTTCTTTGCGCTGCCTCCTGGGTCTGTGCCTGGATCTCCTGGGTCTGTTCCTGGATTGCAGCTTACTGCTGCGGGGCTTCCTTCTTAGTCTGGCTCATGGCCGTCTCCCTCCCTTAGTTCCCCTTGACCTTCTTGGACCATACGGGGCTCAGGCTCTCAATGCGCACCATGTACTCCTCGCACAGGCGCACCGCCACCGAGGTGGCCTTCCAGCCGCAGCTGGAGCGCTGGTTCAGCGGGTCTTCGCCGTAGCCCAGCTGCTTGACAATGTGCTGCAAGCCGCCGTTTTCCAGCATCGTTACGCCGTAAGCGTTGGCCCCCAGCAGCAGGGAGGTGAACACGCTGTAATAGGTGGTGCTTTCCACCACCGGGCAGGTGCTGTCATTGATGACCTTCGCCTCGCTGGTGGTCACCACCCCGCACATCGCCAATCTTGCCGATCTCCCGGAGAAGGTGTTGTTCCTCCTTGTACTTCACCACGTCCACCCATCCGGGGCTTTCCTGGAGGGTCTCCCCAGTAGGGATGGGTAATCAGCACATAGCTGCCGTCGATCTTGGGGGTGTTCATGGCCTCCAGGGTCGCCGCCGCCCGCATCACCACAAAGGGGTCAGCACGCACTCGGGGTCAGCGTGCTTCGGCTGAGCACCTCGGTCTCGGCGCCGTCCACCACCTTGGGGCGTAAATCACGTTGGTGCCCCCCGCCAGCACTTCCCGGGTCACCGTGTCCAGGGTGCGCCCCGCCTGGCTGGAAAGGGAGCTTCGTGGCCTGCACCACGTTGTTGTCAATGGCCGTCATCTGCAGCATGTCGGAGAGCTGAATCCAGTCGCCGTACTGCTTCACCGTGCCCTCCACCGTGGTCACGGTCAGGCTGTTGCCCGCCGGGGGTCACGCCTTCGGTGAGGGCCGTCAGCGCCTTGGGCAGCGCGCTGTACTTGCGGAATTCAATCTTCTTGCCGCTGCCCGCAGGGATGGGATACTTGTCCCCAAACTGGTTGTGCACCAGCAGCGGCTCGGCCTGGTCCAGCAGCCGCTTTTCATAAAAGGTTTTCATTTCCGCGGAAAGGCTGCCAGTTTCCGTGGTCATGGTGGTGGCAAACAGCTGCAAATTCAGCCGCAAAGGCTCTTGTCCATGGTTGTCCTCCTTATTCAAACATCTTCTCCGGGTGATCCGTTTCGCCCCGTGCGCCCGGCGCTCCAGTTCCTCCATCTTCGCGCGGCTCAGCTTGCTGATGTCGAATTTTCCCGCCCGCTCGGCGCTCATGCCCACGCCGTTCTCCGCGGGCCGCATGCCCCGGGCCGCAATGGTCTCCAGGGTGCGCTGCTGCGTACGCTGCACCGCCCCCGCCAGGGTTCCTGCATCAGCTCGTCCATGTGCAGCACCTTGTAGGCGTGATCCATGGGTACGCCGCTTTCCAGCAGGCGGAACATCTCCCCGTTGCTGTTCTCGATCTCCGCGTCCAGGGAAAGTCCGGGAAAACCTTCTTCAGCTCCGCCTCCGCCTGCCGCCAGCCCAGCATCTTCTGTGCCGTCTGCCGGTCCCGCTCGCTGGCCTCCTGCTGCTCCCGCAAGCGCTGGTTCTCCATCCGCGTCATTTCCAGCTGCTTGAAGGTCTCCACATCCATGCCGTGCCTGAGGCTTCGTCCTCATAGTAGGCGTTGTCGTTCATCACCGCGCGGGCCAGGGTCTTCCACGTTCTGCAACCGTAGCGCTGCTGCATCAGCCGCAGCATGGGGACAGCTTTTCCATCTGCTCCTCCATGCCCTTGTACTTGCCCAGCCGCTTTTGTACAATGCTTTGCACTTCCTGGTCGTACAGGTCCTTGTGCTGCTGCACCGCCTGCTTCCACGCAGCCTTCCGCGCCTTTTCGTCAGGGGGCGGCCTGACTTTGCTCTCCGGCAGTTTCTGCCTCTCGCCCTTGCTCGCCGGCGGCGTCCCGGCCTCCTTCGCCCGCCGCGTCCCCGGCCTCGGCTCCGGCGCCGCCGTCTCCGCCTTCGGCCATGTGCCAGGGCCCGCGCATCCAGAAATATCGCATGATTGCTCCTTTCTCCGCACTTGCAGCGGGTTGGCCGGGTTTTCCCCGGCTCACAGCCGCATTGTAGCATCCGCATGGGCGCCCGCAAACCCCGCCTTTTTCCCCCCTGAGTGCCTTCGCCCGCGTGATGGAATCCTTGCTCGTTATGAAAGTGGACCATGAGGAGACAAAAAAAAAATCATCAGGCAGGAAAAAAGGCGCTGACTGCGTATTATTTCATAAAGTAAAATCCTTTTCCCCGGCAACGACTTCCAGGTCATTGCACCTCTTGCCTGCGATTTTCATACAAAGAAGGAGAAAGACCATGGGACTTTCCTATCTGTCCATCACTCGCTCACGGATGTCTATTTGGTGCATGTCTGCTCGCAATGTCATATGGCTGTTCTGTCCACGGTGCAAATTACTGCCTTTGCAAAGATTGGTTATACGTATGATGCCGACCAGGCAGAAAGCATGGTGGAAAAGGTCGCAAGGAGCGCCTTGGCACAGGAAGTGCGTCATCTGGAAGCATGCTGCCGTGACAAGACGTCCTTTGACTGGAAGGGAACGGATGAACCGCATGTCGCCCGCAACCTGTCCTGCAGGACAACCCTTCGTCATCTGGGTTCCCCCTGCCCCAGCTGCGGACGTGTTGAGCCGTGGGAATCCTTTTCCGCGCGCATATCCCTGTCCGGCAAGCGCCTGACTGAACTGGACAAAGCCAACTTTCCCAAGCTCTATGAAACCATGGAGGACGCAGACCGCGCCGCCAAAGAACTCGTAACCCAAATGATCGCGCAAGTGAACCAGGCGCGGAAGAATAGCGAGGTTGTCCAGCAGGCCAGGCAGGATGCTGCCGTTTCCGCGCAAAAAGTAAAGGCCGTACAGGAAGAATTTCGGAACATTCCAGAAGAAAAGGAAAAAAGAACAGTTGTCCAGCGAGCTTGCCGAGCGCAAAGCCCGCAAAGCCAAAATCGGCATCCTGGACATCAAACGATATAGCGAAAACAAAAAGCCATCGCGTCGCTGGAGGCGACCCTTGCCCAGCTGGATCAAACCATTCAGCAAAAAAGAATGAATTTGAAGTGGCGTTTGAACCAGGCGCTTGCAGCATTCCTCCAAAATCAGGCACTGGCCTATGGATGTACCAGCGATTTTTGATTCAGTATGCCTCCGGAGCACAATACTATTTTTATCTTGCGGCGGATACCCCCAGGGAGCCGGCTTCCAGTGTGTGCATTCACCAAGATAACCATCCTGCGCCCGCCAGGCAGGATAGCCCGCCGCTTCAGGGTCCCGGCGCTGAAAAGCATACCTATTGCTCGTATTGTGGTTTCGCTGCTGCCTGAAAGCAGATACTGCACAAAGTGCGGAAAAAAAGTAACGCAGGAGGGATAACCATGCCTTATATCCACTATCAGTACGATCCCAATGATCCCGAAGGCCGCGAAAAGGCCAGATTCCGTGCAATATGGCTATATTTTAGCTTTAATGTTCTCTTTTGTTGCCTGATGCTGGCCGTCATCAGTTACTTGACGGCTTTGTCCACTGCTTTGAAGAGCGGGACGTACGATGACTGCATTTCATCTTTTTCTTCTTTGCCTGCTCGCTGGCGTCATTCAATTCTTTTTGCCATTCATATGGGGAGAAACAAAAGCGGAAAAAAAGCAGGCGATCAAAGGCTACTTTTTGAAGCTCATCGGCACCCTGCTCGTGCTGAGCGGCCTCTTTGTCATGAATCAATCCTTTTCCCTTTTTTCTCTCATGGGCAAAACGGATGGCCCCTTCTCCTGGGCTCCGGCCTGCTAACGGTCATTGTGATTCTGGTGTGCGTTGTCCTGTACCGGCGGCTGAAAGGGCTGCCTGTTTCCCTGCGCCTGTTCTCCAGCAAGGATATAAGCTCCCCCGGCGGAAGCGCCTGTCCTGGCCAAGCCCACAGAGCCAAAACCCGCTCCCGAGGAATCCTGCATTTTCTGTCATCAATGCGGGAAAAAGCTGCCCAGCGATAGTACGTTTTGCAGCGCCTGCGGCGCAAAGCTCAAAATGTAAGCGCTGCCTCAGCATGCCGAAAAAGTATCGGGAGCCGCTTCCCGCCCGTTGGTAAAGGGTTCATTGCACGCTTGCCCGCCCAGGCAGTTTCGCGCCTGCGCGGTTAACCTTTTCCTGAAAAAGGGAAAAATCCCCGCGCGACCCAAGTGTTTTTCGCTCGTTTCGCTTGAAAAAAAGGCGGGCATCGCCGTCCAGTGGCGGCTATGCCCGCCTTCCCTTTGGAAACCTCCTCCCCCATGCCTGCTGGCGCTCCTGCAAGCAGAAACCGGAAAGTTTCTTTTGGCATTCGCACATGAAAAAGCACGCCTTTTTTCGGCCGTCTGAAGCCAGCAAGGCCGGCCTGCACGAAAAAGTCGAAGGAGCCGCAGCCCCTCCGACGCCTCTATGAAAGTTCTTTGTCCTACTGAGGCAGCCGAAATGCCTCCCGCCCTTTCTCCAGCTCACATATACTTGTCCAGCACCGCCAGCACCTCCGGAGTGAGCAGCTTCTTCAGCTGCCCCGGCGGCAAAGCCAGCAGCGCCGCGGCGATCACGTCCATGTCCTCCGCCTTTCCTGGCGCTGCGCCATGGCCCGGTTATAGGCCAGTATCCTCTCCCGCAGTTCCGCCTTCATCCTCCGTCACCTCCGTTGCGCCGGACAACAGCAGCTCCAGCGCTTCCTCCAGCTCCTTCACCCGCTCCTCCGGCGTAGGCTGGTTCCTGTCCGCTTCCATCTGCGCCAGCTCCTCCTCCGTGTAGGGGATGTACAGCCAGTAGGTTTCCTCCTCGTCCCATGCCTCCTGCGCCTCCACCCCCGGCACGTCAACGACCCATTGCACATCCCTGCCGCCCGTCTCCGGGTACTCCACCACCGTTTCCCAGTGCCCCTGTTCCTCCACCGCTTCCACCGCTTCGTGGTGATGCATGCGCTTTTTGCATCTCCAGCCGCCCCTTGGCCGGGTCGTAATCCGTTACCGGGTTGCCCTGCCCGTCGTACATGTCCATGGTTTCTTCCTCCCTTACGCCGTCCTGCGCCAGATGTATACCGCATAGTAGGGCGGCCGGTTTCGTGAGCCGCGCCGCCGCCCACGGCCGTGGTGGCCACCGTGTTGCCCTTTGGCCGTGCCGCTGGCTCCGTACCATTCCCCGCCCGCTTCATAGCCCGGATAGGAATAGTTGTGGCTGTGGCTGGGCAGTTCATCAACTGTCAATTTATGAGTAGCTTCTCCACCAGTTGCACCAGCCGCGTAGCTGCTGCCCACGCCCACCAGAAAGCGGTTCTGTATCTGTGTCCACGTTCCCCGAACAGCGATGCCGGGGACGTGGCCGCGTAGGATTGGTAAATGGCCCCACCGGAAAAAACGTGTTCCGTATCCAGTCCCGCAGGGTGCTGTCCCCAGGTACAGCGTCCGCCCTGCGGCAATCTCCACCGCGTTGCTTCTTTCGCAGGCCTTTCCAAAGGCAATGCTGTTTCCCGCCGCGTTGAGATGCATGGCAAAGGCCGCCGTGGGCAGGCTGCCCGTCACCGATACCGTGCCATACTTTGTCTGTCAGCGCCAGGCGCAGCACGTATCGCGTGGTCACCGTCAGGGTCATGTTTCCCGCCGCGGTGGCCACCCAGTAGTCCACGCCGCTGGCCATGGCCGCGTTCAGGGCCGTTTCTGCTGCCTCCCGCGGGCTTGATAAACGCCTTCACCGCGCAGGTGTTGGCCCCGCCCAGGCTGGTGTAACTCCATACGGCCCGGCACTTGCCCAGGGTGCCCGCGGCGCGGCTGCTCCCGCGCTGTCCACCCGCCAGCCGGTGAGGCTGCTCACCTGGGGCGGCGTGTACGCCAGCACGGCAATGTTCACGGTCTTTTTTCTGTATACATGCCCCGGCTGTCCGTCACCCGGAACACAAAAGGGCCCCGTGCCAGAACCGCCCATCAGCCCCGTTTGCAGGGTGGCGCTTGTCCCCGAGTACCCGCCCCCGCGGATGTTGTACCCCGTCACCGTGGCCCCGTACTGCGCCGCCGCCCCGGTGATCCTGGCCGTGCAGCCGCTCTTGCTCTGCACATAGACCCTGTCGCCCATGCTGGGATAGGTGGTCCCGCCCACCGTGAGCAGCGGCGCGCAGCTGGCCGAGAAGGTGGGCGCAGCGCTGGCCGGTACCGTCACCGTCAGGGACGCCGCCACCGCGCCCACATACACGCCCGCGGAATAGGTAATCAGCGTCACCCGCGCCGGGCCGGACTGCGCCGTGGGGATCTGGTCCAGCCATCCCACGGGCACGGTCACCGCCTGGGCTGTCACCCCCGCCGCCACGTCCCAGGTCTGGGCTTTTGTGCCGAATTCCAGCCGCACCTGGTGGGAAAACGCCGGGTCATAGGCCCCGATGCTGGCCGTCACGCTTTCCGCCCGCGTCCACGCTGGCGGCCGAGAGCGTCAGGGCCGAGGTGGTGTATGCCCATTCCACCGTGATGGTCACATAGCTGCCACCCGCAATCTGCGTACCCACTCCGCCGCCCAGCAGGGTGACATGGGTCAGGCTGGCATAGTCGTACCCGGTGATCAGCGCGCAGGTGCGCTCCCCATTGGTGCCCACCGCCCCAAAGCTGCCCAGGGTGGTACCGTCCGCCGCCTTGACGGTGATGGTGTCCCATACGGCATTGCGCAGAGTGCAGGTCAGGGTGGCGCTTGCCACCCGATACCCCGCCGCCGGAAAACTCCCGCTTTTCGACAAATCGTAACTGGTATACGCGCCGTTGGTGACCAGGCTCTGATTGCCCACCACCACCCCGGACGTCAAAATAACGCTTGCCATGCTTTCCTCCCTTACAGCAGCAGCGCCAGGCTGCCGTCCTCCATGCGCGAAAAGCGGTAGTTCCCAATGGTCAGGCTCTGGTGATCTCCGCCGCCGTGATGAACAGCTGGCTGTTGCTCACATAAGCGATCTCCTGCCCGTTTTCCCGAAAGGACAGCTTTTCATTGTCAATCCGTACGTCAAAGCCGCTGTTGCTTTTTTGCCGATGGTCACCCCGTCCGCGTCCATGCGGAAGGTCAGCTGATACGCCGCCAGGATCTCCCCGACTTCCGCGTTTTCGCTTTCCACCGTCTCCACCCGGTTGATCACCGCCGTGATCCCCTGGGCCGTCTGCGTCAGCTCCGTGGATAGCCGCAGCACCGTCTCCTGATCGGCCTTGTTCCCCAGCGCACTTTCGATGTCTCCCAACTGCTCCTGGGCGTCGTAAATCAGCCCCTCCAGCGCCTGCACATTCCCGCCCACAATCAGGCTGATGGATTCATTGGCGGACAGGTCCAGGCTGTTCCCAATGGCCTGGATGGAGGTGGCATACAGCGTGGGAATCGTCGCGGATGCAATCAGCGCTTCCCCGCGGTGAGCTTTCCCGCCGTCATGCTCTGGGCCAGAATGGTCTGGAAGATGGCCTCATTGCCCTTGATATTCTGGGCCGTCAGGTCCGCAAAGTTGGCACTGGTGTCCACAATGCCCAGGCGCTTTCCGTCTCCCCAGCTTCGATTTCCGCTTCCGAAGGCTGCACTTCCTGGGTGTGAATGGTCCCGTCTGCGCCAATCATCACCTGGTAATACTTCCCGTCCTCGCCCCTCAAAAACCAGCTTGCCCAGCATGGCGCTGAGCAGGTTGGCCGAGGTCACCGCCAGGTTGGTGATACATGCTGTCCGCGCTGCCCTGTTCCAGTGCCAGCGCCTCGAAAGCAGGTTTTTCACCTCCGCCAGGTCAAACGCCCCCACCTTTGATCTCCGCGTGGAGCGCCTGAATAATGGCCGCGTGCAGCTCCTCAATCTGCGCCCAGTCGATCACCGCGGTCTGAATCACCGCCGTGACGATCTGCGCCACCTGTGCTTTCAGGTCCTGGATCTGCGCCGCGCCGATCTTTACCTTTCCGATCTCCGCCTGGGCGATCCTGGCCAGCTCCGCGTCCACCCCTTGAATTTTCGTCAGGCTGATGCCCGCCCGGCTGATGTTGCTGTCGTCCAGGTTGGAAAGGGTGTAGCGCAGCTCCTCCACCAGCTTGCCTATGTATCTGCGCAGCGTCACCGGGTCGCTGCTGTTGGTCGCCGGCATGGTCACGTTGAATTGTGCCATACTCCCTCCTTATCTGGGCTGGGCTGCCTGCTGGGCCTTGTCCCTGGCCGTGGTTGCCGTAACGCCCGCGCCGCCCTGTACCGCCGCCGTCAACGGGCTTGCCTTTCCTCCCGCTCCCGGGTCACCCGCTTGCCCCGTGACCGGCGCGTCCATGGCCTGGGTCAGCCGCTGCCCGTGAGCCTGTCCACAATCAGTGAAAGCTGTTGGAGCTGCTGGGCCATCTGCTGCATCTGCTGGTACATGGTGCCGTTGCCGCGCACCTTTTCCACCACCTGCGCCTTGCCCTCAAAGTCCATCATGTCCAGCACCATCAGCGCCTGGTCCGCGTTGGCCGGCTGGAAAATCCCCATGCCGTACAGCTCCTTGGCCGTCTCGTTCTGGGCAATGCGGCTGAAGGGGCTGTTCTTCTGGCTCTTGATCTTCAGGTCAAATACCGGCTTGCGCGCGCTTTCCATGCCGTACTCCGGCAGGCTCTGCTCCTGTATGCCCCCGAGGCATAGGTGGTGAAGTCCTCCCCCGCCCTTTTCCCCGTAATGCGGAAGGTGCGCGGCTCCGTGTAAAATTGCCGTATCAGCTCCACGCACAGCTCGCATACCTTGGCAAAGGCCCGGTAGCTGCTCTTGATCATGTCCCGGCTCAGCTTGCTGCCCGCCTCCTGCAGCGCCGCAATGGCCGAAGCTGCCGTCACGCCGCTGGACGCGCTCCCCGGGTGAAGTCATCGTTGCCCGAAACCTGCTTGAGCTCCTCGATCTTGTTTTCATACAGCGCGTATACGCTCTGCGGCAGCGCCTCCACCGTAATCTGCCGCACCGCGTCCTCGCCCAGGTTCCCTCCGCGTGGACAAAGTCCTTTCCCAGTCGGAGAACTCCTCCTCGTTCACCCCGCTGGCATTTTTCACCATGAACCGTGGCCGCCCGCCAGGTGCGCTCATTTTCAGCATGATGGCGTTCATCGGTCGATGTAGGCCTGGGGCTGCCGCAGCACGTCGATGTACCCCATGCCCGCCGGGCTGTCCTCCACCGGAAACATGGGGTCGAATACAAAGGGATACTGCCCGTGGTCGTAATATCCCCGCTGGGCGTAGTCCGGGTCGTTCTCCGAGGCGTAGAGAATCACGCTGTCCACATACTTGCAGTAGTGCAGCACCCTGCGCCCGTCCTGGTTCTTTTGTAGTACCAGTCCACCACCACCGCCTTGTCGCCCTGCTCCCGGTTGTCCTCGTGGCGATATTCCAGGGGCTGTACGCTCCACCCGCCCCGCACGTCCTTCACCTTGTCCCCGTAGGCGTCCCGGAGCGCTTCCGGTCACCACCGCCAGGCAGAAAAAAAGTCCCGGCTGTCCTGGATGTCCTTCACCCCGGCTCCCAGAACAGGTTCAGCAGGTCCACGCTGCGCACGTCAATGTCCCCCGCGCCGTTGTCCACCCGCGGGTTCCAGAAAACGCCCTGCACCCCCGTGCCAAACTTGAGCTTGTACCACCACATGGCGTCGTACACCGCTTCATAGCCGTTTTCTCCAGCACCACCGGCAGAATGCTGGTCAGCTGTTTGGCCTCCCGCTCATCGTCCCGGGACCGGGGCAGCACCACCGGCTCGGGATAGTTGTCCATGGCGTCCGCGTGCTTGTTCAGCAGCGTATTGAACAGCCACGCGCTGGCCGGGCGTATTTCCTCGCGCTGGCCGGGCCTCCCGCCATTTCCTCCCAGTGCCGCAGCTTCCACCACTCTTCATTGCCCGCAATGCGGCTGTCCAGCACCGCCTTGCCCCTGCTTTAGCGCGCATCAGCCGCGCCGTGGCCTCCTGAATGTCCTCCACGCCGATCCGGGCAAGCATGCGCTTTTCCTGGGCTTTTCCATGCCCTCCGGCATCTGCCCGCATGGCTGACATCAGCGCCTCCACCGGCCCGCGCTGCGCCACCGCTTTCGCCGCCAGTTCCTGGGGTGGCACCCCGCTTCCATGGCCGCGCCAAGCTCCGCGGCTCCGCCCCGCATGCTCCCGTCACGCTGCATGCCGCCTTCCCTGTCCATGGCCGCACCGCCCCTGTCCCGGCCTTTTCTCCGCTGCATGCCTGCTTCCCTGTCCATGGCCGCGCCGCCTTCCGCCTGCCGGTTCTCCTGGCCGCGCTCCTTTTCCTTCCACGCTTCTTCCGTGCTTTCCCTGGCATCTTCCCCGCCCTCCTATATCCTGTAAAATCTCACTTCCGGCTTTTTTGCGCAGGTCCAGTGGGTCGTCCAGCTCCACCGCGGGCGGCTTCACCGGCTCCCTGGCCTCAATGGGGTTGAGCATCAGCACATACCGGCATTCGTCATAGATGTGATCCTCGCTGACCTTGCTTTCCACGTCCCTCCACGTCCCACTGGTCATATACCAGCGCCGGTATGGTGCGGATGAAGTGCCTGCACGTGCTGAACACCTGAGCATGGGCCGCCCCTCCCGGTCAAAGGCCAGCCGGTGATGGAACTGCATCTTCCCCGCCAGGCGCGTGTGGTCGCCCTTCTCCCAGTACACACCCTCCCGCTCCATCATCTCCCCAATGCTCGCCCCGCCGTTTTTCCTGAAAGATGGCCGGGTCCGCCACGCCGAAAATTCTTTTCCCCCGCAGGTTCTCGTCCTCGCTCTCAATCCGCTTGATCTCCCGGGCCACCTCGGCCACCTGCATCTTGGCCCCCGCGTTGGGCGTGCCGTCCGCGGAAATGCCGTATAATTCCCGTATGCGGAATATCCGCCCCTCCCCGTCCACCGCGTACCAGCCCACGGAAAAGGGCTTGGCATATCCCCAGTCAAACCCCCGGTAAATCCGCCACCAGTCCGGTATCCGAAAGGGCTTGACCACGTGCGTCCACCGCTGATCCTCGTAGTGCGCCGGGTCGTTGCGCCACTCGGTGAACACCGCCCGGTAAAAAGCTGTCCCAGTCCCCCAGGAGCAGCGCCTTCTTTCCGCCTCCGGCAGCATGCTCAGGCTGGCCAGATACCCCGGCGCGTTTTTCAGCAGCTCCTGATTGTCGTATACCGTCGCCGGTACAAACATCCGGTCCCGCTGCATTTTTGCGCAGCTTTCCGTCCGGCCCCGGCAGCTCCATCTCCTCCACCACCCGGGTCATGGGCGGCGCCACGGTGATGAACCGCTCCTTGACCCATCCGTGCCCCCGGGCCCGCCCGGGTTCTGTGCTTGCCCGCATGTACACCCGCGTCCCCGGCCCGCTGGGACGGTTCCGGGAGAATAGATAGCTGTATTCCTCCCAGGAGAAGTGCGTCAATTCGTCAAAGGCGATGTAGTCATACCGCTTGCCCTGGTAGTTGATGCGGTCCTTCACATACTGCATGGCCCCGAAATAAATCTTCGCCCCGGAAGGAACGCCCAGAAGTGCTCCGTCCCGTTGTACCGCGCCCGGGAAAGGCCGCCCGGTAAATCTCCCTGCTCCGGTCGATGAGCTCCGACAGCTGCGGATACGTCTTGCGCAGAATCAGCCCCCGGTAGTGGGGAATGTGCACCTGCCGCAGCGCCTCGCACAGCAGCGCGTCGGACTTCCCCCCCCGCCGCGCCCCCGTACAGCACCTCATACTCCGGCCTGGCCATGAACCGCGCCTGCTTGGGCTGCGGTTTCCATACCTCCCGCATCCGCCTTTTCCTCCACCTGGGGCAGCAGCACCACGCCGCCCCCGTCCTCGTCCTTTCTGTCCAGCCCCGCCTTTTGCCGCTCCAGCTTCCGCCGCGCCCGCATGTCGGCGATCCGCTCCTTGTCCAGCTTCCCCGGCAGCCCGTTTGCGTCCCGTATCACCCCGCCAGGGGTCTCCAGCGCCTTGGCCAGCGCCGCCGCGTTCCCACCGTTGAGCATGTCCAGGATGATCTCCCCATCCTTGCGCTTGTGCCTTCGCAGCTGCTCCGGGTCCTCCCGCAACGCCTGCACAATGCCCTCCAGCATCAGCCCGCCGCCTCGTCCAGCCGCGCCAGCTTCTCCGCCTCCCGGCTGGCCCTTTTGTCGATGGCCTTCTGCTCCGCCCGCACCGCTACTTTCCCGCGAAATTCCGACGCTTTTCCGTCCAGTGATTTTTCCGCCCGTGCTCCTCCACCTGACGCACGGAAACGCCCCATTTTTCAGCGATTTTCGCGTAGGACAGATTGCCGCCCATATAATCAGTTTCGATTTTCTTCCAGTCCTCGGCATTTTCTGTCCCCTTCGCGTCCCCTCCCACGCCCCTATTTTCCCATGCACCGCCCAGGAAAAAACCCCCGCCTTTTCGCATCAAAAGCGCCTGCCCGTAGGCAAGCGCTATGTGGAATGCGTAACTTTCACCACTTTTTCAAGCAGGTAACGGGCACCAGCATTTCCCCGGTGCCACTTCCATGGGTTCCAGTACAGGTTCAGAATTTCCTCCCCATCCTGCTCCATGCCGTACAAGTGCAGGCTCATGGCCTCCTGCGCCATCCGCAGAGCGCTTTGAAAATCGTCCCCCTCCGTCAAGCATCCATCCAGCTGCGGAAAGCGCACGCTGTATCCGTCCTTCTCCTTGTGAAAACAGCCATATACGTGTATCTGCTCTGTTTCATGCATCCCCCTGTCACTTGTCTCCAAACACCTTTCGAATCTTCTCTTGCGTGAAGTCCCTGCTCTGATATGCGCAACTGTCCTTTGCTTTTGTACTACCGGCAGATTTCTCCATTGCGCGAATAAGCTCATTGCAATGCTTCCGGCCCCTTATGGTAACACACTTGAAAAAACTGCTTGTAGCCGTTGCCTCCACCTCCCTGCTGCATGCTGTCTTTCACCGCTCATTCTATGCCTCTTCCTGTGTGGTATCCAGTTCTATGATGATCCTGTGGTTTTCCACATCCTCCGTTTTCCGTACCGGCCTGGATGTGCCGTCGGATTCAGCAGCCCTGGCTTCCCGCGCTTCTCGGCTGCCGATGGTCACGTTGTAGCTTGTAACATGCCCGCCGTTTCCTTTCTGTGTGCCCGAAGTTTCACTTGTCCTTCTCCTTTCTGTAATTGCGGTACGCTACCACCAGAAAGATCAGCGTCGCCGCAGACAGTACCACCTGTACCACGCTGAGAATCAAATTCAGCTCCATCCTTGCCATGGGACGCTGTTCATGCTATTTGGGGAGGAGAGGCTTTCGCCTCCCTCCCCGCTCATTTCGATCTAGCAATTGCCCGATCAAGCTTGACCAGTTCGGTAATGAGCTGCAACAGCGCCGTTGTGATGGCTGCCTTCAAAGGCCCATTCGCTTCGGCGCTTCTTTTTGCGTCCCCGTTTTCCACCTCCTTTCCATGGCTATATTATAGTATAGATATTATCTATTGTCAAGACATTTTCACACGTTTTGAGAAAATTTTTGCTATTTTTCATACTTTCTCCCGCGCCCACCGCCACCAGACACTTCCCCACCCGTCCATGCGCTTGCACCGCCTGCGCATGTATGCCCTTCTCCTGCCCGCTGAACCGCAGCTGCACATCGCACCCCGCCATCCAGCCCTCGCAGGTGATGGTCAGCGGCGTTTCGCAACGCCAAAAGGGCAGACCACGTCCACCCCTTGCAATGCTTCTTCCCGCTCATGGGCATCGCCTCCGCAGCCGTATCCGCAAATAGACCCCCGGTATCCAGTCGCTCACATACGGCTCCACCGCGCCCAACTTATAGGCGGGATACAGTTTTCCCCATGACCTCCGCCGCGCTCCCCGGGCATCTCCTGGCACAGCCTGCGCACCCGGGCGTTGCTCATGCGTGTGCGGCTGACGACCGGTGGTTCTGGGCTGCCGAAAGGTTCTTGGACGCGCTCCAGGCCCTCGGTGCTTCTCCATGCATGCCTTGCTTTGTGAAATACCGCGCCAGCTCTAGCAGCCCTGTCCCTTCCTCCGGCTGGAGCCGGTCGCAGTTAATACCCCGGCCCCATTTCTCCTCCAGGGCTTCCCGGCTGACGCCCCCGGTCATCATCAGGTGGACGTGGATGCGCCGCCTCCCCATCCCCGCCTTCTTCCTCGATGACGTAGATGTATTTCATCTCCGGCAGTCCGCCTTCCCGCATGCGCTTCACCGCCCGCAGGTAGTTCCGCATCCTTCCGCGCCTGCTCGTAGTCGGCGGCGTCCCCCGGTAGGTCAGCGTCACATGCAGGTCGTTCTTCACGTTGCGTCCTCAGCAGCGCCGCTCCCGGCTCATGGCCTTCCTTGCCGCTTCCGCCTTGGCCTGGTCGCTCCCTGCCAGGATGGATACACCGTCAATACTCAGCGTGTCCCCGGCCCGCTCCCGTCTTGGTGCAGTAGTGCATGCTGCCCACCGCTCCCGGTAAGGGATCGCCGCCATATTGCCCTTTTCCATCTCCGTCAGCTCTCCCACGCAGAAAAGCTCCGCGTATTCCCTGGGCGCGCTCATGGTCCTCCTCCGTGCTTCCTCCCGCTCAAGGGGCGGGCCCCCCGGCGCCCAGGCCTCTGTGCAAGGGATACATCTGTGCGATTTGTTACTACCTCATACAAACCTTTTTTGCGGCCTCCCTGCCGCCGCAAAAGGTTTCTATTATATGAAGATACTCAGCAGATTTCCCGCAGCGTCCGCAGCATTCCTCCCGCTCCTCTGGCTGATGCCGCTGACCACGCCGCCAGGTCATCCTCGGCGTACACCGCGTAGACGCTCCTGCTTCCGTCCACCGGGTCATGCGCAGCAGCTTTCCCTTGCGCTTGCACGGTTCCAGCAGCGCTTCCCACACATAGGCCATGGAGCCGTCCTCCAGCTCTTTCACCCGCACCGTGCCGCTCTGGATCTCCACTTTCAGGCAGACCTTCCAGGCCAGCGCCTCCCCGTCAATCCTCGCGGGATTCCCTTCAGCATCTCCGCCAGCTCGCTCCCGTCGCCCACGCTGCGCCAGGCCACCGCCTGGCCTCCTTTTGCCATCCATTCCATGGGCGCCGCCGCTGCTCCGTGAGCCGCATCGTTTTCATCCACCGGATACATGGCCTCCCGTGCCGATTCATCACTGCTGAATCAGGTTCGCCTCCTGGTCTGTCCTTGCTCCTGGGTATTACGAGAACGCACTGCCGCGCCTCCTTCACCACTTTCCCTGATCTTGCTCAACCTCATGCCCATTTCCTCCCAAATACCTTTTGTATTTCCTCTCCCGCGCTGCGTTCTGTGCCGTGGCATGGCTGTTTGTATATCCCTTGCTGGCCAGGGCGTCCATCCAGGCTGCTTGTTCCTTGCGGATACACGCCTGCCGTCCTGGCGCTTCAGCTCACCGTACAGCCTGTGATACCCTCCTGCCCGGCAGGAATATGTCTGCACCTGCTTTCACCTCCCTCGCTGCCTTCATCCGGCTGCCTGTTTGCCTGCTTCCCCTCTGTTAGATGGTGAAGCAGCGCTCCAGGTGCCTCTGCTTCAGCGCCGCCCACCGGAAGACAGGTCTGCTCGATCCCCGCATGGTCTTGCATTGTTCTGGTCATGGCGCACTTTCCTCCTTTTGCGCAAAAATAGCTGCAAAAATCATTTTCGTTGACGTTTCTTGCGGCGACGGCCCATATCGGTCAATGTTCCATGCCCAGCTGTGTTTATCTTGATGGCTGCCCATGTGTCTGCATCGCTTTGCACTTTCCACTCTGCGTGGTCTGCACCAGCTTTACCGCAGCTGCTCAAGGTCGTATTCCTCGCCCAGATGTTCTAATGGTATCTAGCCTGCAATTCAGATATGATCTTCGCAACTGAATTCCGTTCTCCAGGTCGTTGCTTCGCACCCACTGGCGTGCCGTTGTCAGCCGCTTTCCCATGCACTTCTTCCTCCCTGTCCTGCTGTCTTCCACGGCTTCCAGGGACCATCACCTCCCGGCAAGCCCCACCTGCACCTCAAAGCAGATGGTCTCCTGTCCTGGCTGTACACCTTCACTGGATGTTTTCCCACCTTCCCGCAGCCTTCCAGCAGCTCCCTGTCCTCAAGTCTTTTACCTCCATCGTCTGACCCTGCGCCGATCTCCGCGCATTCGTCTCCCCAGGAAGTCCTCACTTTGCTCCGCAGCGCCTCCAGGTCCCTTCCGGCGTCCGCTCCGCCCGCGCCAGGTTGCCCTGGGTCACCTCCAGCCTTCTTCGCGCCTCGGCTCCCGGGCTTCTTGCATCTCCATCCTGCACCGCCTCCCTGTGTCATGCTTCTTCCCAGCCCGCAACTTGCATCCTTCCCGCCCCATTGATTCCATTGCGGCTTGGTCATCTTCTGCCCTTTGCAGCTATTTTTAGTTGCATTTTCTCTGTATGTGCTATACTATCTCTGCGAGGTATTGCCATGGGACAAAAGGAAAACTGATTCAGCGTCTACGCGCCCTGTGGAGTTTCACCTTTGAAGAAGCTGGAAACGTTGCTTCGCTTTCTGGGCTATACCCGTTTTGACAAAGAGGCCGCACCAGCGGTTCCTCGCAGCCTTTTATCCGGAAGGCTCGACCGCTGCTGCTTCATAAGCTCCTCACTCGCAAGGAACTGGCTTGCCCTACCAGGTCAAGCAGCTGCTTGAAACCCTGGAACGTGAGGAGATGCTGTGAATGCCACCATGACGTACTAGGCTATCTGGGCTCCGTGGAGTTTTCGGAAGAGGACGGACTTTTCTATGGCAAGGTGCAGGGCATCCGCGCGCTGATCTCTTATGAGTAAGCGGTGCCACGCGAGGCTGGTGGCGGACTTTCATACCGCCGTGGATGACTACCTGGACCTTGTGCCGGCAGACCGGCCAGGCCGGAAAGCCTATAAGGCTCCCTTTCAACGTGCGCATTTCCCCGCAGTTGCATCAGGGGCTGTGCGCTGCGCCATTCCCGCAATACCACCCTCAACGCCATTGTGAGCAGGCATTGCAGCAATATGTTCACACCTGATCGCTCCCCTTCTCCGCCCGGGCTTCGCGCCCGGCTTTTTTAATGCGCCTTCTCCACCTCCCGGATGCGCTCCACGCCTTCGGAAGTTGATCTCCAGCCCCATCCGCTCCCACCTCCCGGATGACTTCCTCGCTGCTCAGGGGCCGTGCAGACAATCTCGTCCGCCCGTTTCAGC
>VOFB01002746.1_pt1 | contig 43486 bp, 70 predicted proteins | sample 5384141 | NCBI WGS metagenome assembly VOFB01 (sample SAMN12384721, study PRJNA508395) | human gut metagenome | isolation source: healthy gut A | host: Homo sapiens
TCAGTGTACTTCGTTCGGTTACGTATTGCTACAAGAGCATATATTTTCTTTACTACGAATGATGTTATGGAGCAAATGTGTTGCGAACTGAAAAACCACAAAAATGCTTGCAGAGCTTGACAGTGAAAAAAGGTATCAGTCTTATTGAAAGAGTAAAACAGGGACAAGGAAGACCTGCAATAATATATCTAAAAAAGTTTTATGATCTTGAAGATAAGGATACTACATCACAATCAAGCACTTCGAAAAATGAAAATCAAGCTTTTTCGAGGATCGAAAAACAGACTTTCGAAAATCGAAAAACAGACTTTCGGAAATCGAAAGTCAAAGATTCGGGAATCGAAAAACAAGACTTTCGAAAATCGAAAGTCAGGACTTTCGGAAATCGAAGTCTAGAGTTTCGAAAATCGAAATGTAATTTAATAATATTAATTATACTGATATTAATTATATCTATCCCTATCAATCAAGATAGTTATAATATACAGAATAGTGACCAAACCGAAGAAAGATGGATTGATAGATATACAAAAACAGTAGATGGAAATAAAAAAGCAAATTGATTACGACTATCTACATCAATATGCCGAACGTGATATTGTTGATGAAGTTGTAAATATTATGTGAAGTTATGACTATCCCCGCCCTAAATACAAAATCGAAGGGATTTTGTCGAATATGACGCCGTCTTAAAATAATCTCAAAAGATAACAGCAGAACAACTTGAAGTATGTCTACTTGCATATTCTCGGCAAAGACAAAGAATCAGAACCAAAGGCGTATTGGATAAGTGTATTATACAACATTCCGCTCACATCAAATATTGTGTTGCAAAATATGGTAAAATAGCGATATGTATGAAACCGGAGGTTAAAAGCAATGGAACTAAAAGAGATTATGAAAAATGTTTACACAATTTCAAGAAATCGAAAAAAAGAAAAACAGGCATCTATACCGACAATCAGTTTTGACAATAACAAAAGTTGTTCAGCTGTCTGTTGATTCACTAAATCCATTTCACAATCATCCGTTTGAGCTTTATACCGGAGAAAGATTTGAGAATTTAACAGACAGTATTAAAGGTTTGTGGTGTTATTACACCGTTGCTCATCAGAAAGCTTGACGATAATACATATCAAATTTTATCGGGGCATAATCGCAATCAAGCTTAAGCTAAAGCAATAGGTCTTAAAACTGTACCTTGTATTGTATTAGCTGATTTAACCGATGATGACGCATTGATGATAATGATTGACAGCAATACTAATCAGCGTAGTGTTTCAGAAATGCCAATATTCAACAGGCTCATATATATACGCCCTTGATGTGGCAGCCAAACAAACGACAGGGTAGCGTTCCAGACTTAATAAAAAACATAGAAAAATCTCGAAATCCTTAGTAATGGTGCGGATTTGGAACTGTTCCCCACTGGGGAAAAAAGTTAAATACAGTACAAGAAGTGGGCGATAAATACGGTATCAAAGAATACTGTTGCAAGGCTTATTCGTATTGGATACACTGTTACCGCAACTAAAAAGAGCATATTGACAGTAAACAAATATCGGTTCGTGCCGGAGTAGAATTGTCTTACATAACCGTTTTTGAGCAAGCACTTATCGCTAAAATCATAGATGAATATAACTTTATCTTGATGAACATAAAAAGCTCATCAACTTAGAGAACTTTCCAAAGCTCACAAGTTGACAGAATTACGGTAGTTGAAGTATTTGAGGGAAATACGGCAAATCAGTAACTAAAAAATTAAAATCATTTACGATAAAGCCTAAATTCTTGTCAAAATACTACCCTCCCACCGTTTCTCAAGATGTGATTGCTTCAGATGTTGAGGCGAGTATGGATGTATGGCAAGAAATCAAAACTTTTTACCCCGATACATCGGCTGATGATATAAAAAGCAATATAATAAATTTGTTGAATAATCAAAAAAAACAGCAGTAAAATTATCTTTTTATTTTCTGCTATTTTGTTAGGCTGTTTTTTTAACTCAATATTGAGTTAAAAATGGTATGGCAAGATACGCCTTGTACGGACAAAGGCAAGCACACGCCGTTTGAGTGTGCAAAAATGGGCGTTGCCCAAACCCATAATATATTAATTTGGAGAATTGCGATGAAAAAATAGAAGATTAGAAATACGATTAACAGAAGATGAGCTTATACAAAATAGACAGCAAAGCACAAAAATTACGAATGTCAAGAAGTAAATTTTATTACAGTCAGCACTGCATCAGAAGATAATAACGTTGGATAATACAGCAATGAAACAGCTTATCTCAGAACTTCGTAAAATCGGTATCAATATAAATCATATTGCAATACTTGCAATATGGGAAAGTTGCAATGTGTACATATCGAGGATACGAAAACGAAATTACAAAGGTATGGGAAGAATTGAAAAAATTGCGACAGGAAGTAAAAAAACTTAATGAACACAGTTGAAAATTATAAGGAGTTGATTTAAAGTGGCAAAGTATTCAAAATTTTTAAAGATGAGAGTATCACCTGAAGATATTGAAATAATGATTAAAAAGGCAGAAACATTAAAATCTCAAGAAGTGATTTTGTCAGACAGGCAATACGACACTCTAATGTTTATGCCTTACCGAGTGAAGATATCCGAAAATTCACATCAGAGCTTAGGGACATTAACAAAAATATTGATATAATTGTTACACGATGCTATAAAGGCAAATTAAAAAGTGTAAATCTTGAAAAAACTCAAGAGGCTATTCAAAAGGTCAGCGAAGAACTTAATGCTTTGAATTGCAATCGAAGAAAAAAAAAGTAATTAAGGTGGTTTTGATTTTTGAGAAACTTATTTAATTAAAAAAAGCCGCTTTTTCGGGTATTGGTTTTATAGCTGCAATATTCATTTTCGGAATAGCCTTATTTATAACAATGGAGTATTATCACATATTCACAGTTAAAGAAAGTGTAGAAACCGATATATCTCGAGCTTTGAATATATCGGTTACTATGGCTGTTCAAGATATGGATTGGGTGCAGCATAACTCCGTTATGGATACAGAAAAAGCACAGAGAGAATTTAAAACATATTTGACCGAAGATATGAAACTGAATAATGATTATGAGAAATATGCCGATGACGGAAGTTTTCAATATCAAATCATTATTGATAAATCAGATATACAGAAATCTCCGGCAAAGTATTCGATTGACGGAAGAATAAGAATGCAACCTGTCACAGTTTAAGTATTCTTCAAAAAACTTTTTGATATTCCGTTCAAACTAAGTTCAAACAACATAAGAACAGATGATTAGATATGTCAGAAAAAGAAAGACAAAACGGTCGAAAAACAAAGATAAAACCTCAAAAATAGCTTGACAAAGTAATACATTTATGGTATAATATAGATAATAAAAGAAATAGAGAAAAGGAGGAATTCATTATGAAAAAAGAAAATTTTAGCAACATTTCTATCTGCAGTAACACTTGTATCTTGCGGTTCTGCATTGGCTGCAAATTACTCTGATGTAAATCAATCGGCTTGGTATTCAAGCTATGTGAATAAGATTTCCGAACTTAATGCGTTTTCGGGATATGAGGACGGTACATTCAGACCGGATAACCAAATTACACAAGAAGAATTTATAAAAACAGTTGTTTGTTTAATATGCGGCGAGCTTAATGAAAGCAATGCTCCAACAGTCAAAAACACTTGGAACAGCAAGTGGAGCTCTTGGGCTGTTCCATATCTTGATAAAGCATTTGAACTTGGTTTAATAACAGAACAAGATACAAAGTTTAAACTTGTAGGAATCCCTTGCACTCGAGGCGAAATGGCTAAGGTTATCACTCGTGCAGTCGAATACCTTAAGGAAGAACCGGTAGCCGATACTTCAACTTACATTGCAAAGCTTAACGATTATGACAGAATGAAAGAAGAATACAAGCCTTATGTTCTTCAAGCCTATGCAAAAGGTATTCTAAGCGGTTATGATGACGGCACTTTCAGAGATGACGGCTTACTTTACAAGAGCAGAGGCATCATCGGTGCTTGTAAGATTAATTGACAAGAGCGAGAGAGTTAATGCTGATGAAACACTATATGACTACTTTGGAAGAAAAGTTACATTTACAGAGCCACTAAGAACGGACGTACCTGAACAGTATCAAGTAAGTATTTCAGACCATGATGTAATATCACAGGCAAATTATAATGAGTCTGTACAATTAGGAGGAACTCCATCTGATTATTGTCTAAGCCGTTCAAAAGCTATGATGTTTGAAGATTTGGTACTGCAGTCTATCAGATATGACGGTGATACAATTACTTTAACTGTACCAGATGTATTGCCGGAAAGTCCAAAGATGGGCAATAAGTATTGCTTATTGGGACACAGACAAAGATTATGATTTTACAACAATGAAAAAGTCACTATGTCGGAGAACCGGGAACATTTGAATTTAATGATATAAAGGTGTTGGAAGAAATTTCGATAAAAGTATTGCCACTTAACAGCAGTAGCTTTACATCCGGTATATTTATTGATAACGGTGTGAACCTTTCATTAGAAAAGACGAGAAAAACCAATAGTTGATTTTAATAATGCACAGACAACATTTGAGTGGGTGCAAGGTCAAGGATATAAAGACTATTTTAAAGACTATGTATTTGACGAAAATAAATATGAGTTTGAATTAAGTTGGTAAAAGTATATTGACAATTTGAGATAATAGATATATATAATGATAATAGAAAAAGGCAAGACTTCAAACGGTTATGCCAAAAGTATTAGTTATAAAATAACGTCATAGCTTTGGTCGGCTGGCGTTATTTTTTGTGATAATTATTAAAACAATTAATGTATTAAGTACATTAAAAGTTCATAAAATTCACATTACCACCTCCTTTCCCGACTAATAATGTTGGGATAGAATATAACATATATGAGGTGGCATAACCGCCCAGCTTTTTACACTGTTTTCGTCTTACCTTTAACATCGGAAGTATCCGACAGAAACATTATATATCAAAAATATCCAAAATTCAACAATATTCGTATAAAGTCATATAAATGTAAAGAGTGTAGTTTTAACTGCACTTTTTTAATACAACGAAAGGAATGATAGATTTGAAAAGAAAAACAATAATATTTTTAACAATGATATTGACAGTTATTTTTTCTGCAATAACATCAAGCTGCATTGTAAGTGCGGATGAACTTGACGGATATACAAAGGTTGATTGGTCTTGGAACAGGGATATGGAAACTACTGATGATAATGCCGTTATTGTCGGCGGTAATATTCCATTTTGGCGATATGTAAATAAAACAGACCCGTCAAATAATAATGCAATATGGAAAAGTATATATGGAGATGAGTTATCCGATGATGAAGTTACAAAAATATGGCGTGGTAAGTTGGATGAAAAATATGTAGTAGCAAGTGTTGATGTAGCAAATATCAAAGATGAAAATATACGTCAATACATATATGACCACGTTGATGAGGACGTTCCTGACCTCAAATTCAAATTTGATATTGATGCTGATGTAGAGGGAAAGTCAAATTTAGATAAAGCAAAAACACTTTTTAACGGAGATATAGGTTACAGAGTATATCGTGACGGAGATACTTGAAAAATTGAAAAATGAAATTCAGTCCGAAGTTTTACTTGATAGATGGCAATGATGAAAACTTGAGTGACGAAGAAAGGTTTTACCCAATATGCCTAAAAACGACTTCCAAGAGCACGTTATCCATATAGCTCCGTTATATTCTCTATGTGGGGATATGAAGGCGGTTCTAATAAGCATTACGGAGCTTTAGAGGTAGTCGAGGGTAATGACCCTAAATATATTTACGGTCAAAGCTTTGGATACGGCGATATATTAGAAAAAAGGCAAAATACCAAACAATATGGTTTATCCAAACTTTGAATCCGGAGAAATTAATCAAGAGGGCGATTGGACAGGTATGGTTGAAGATGATACTCTTGACAGTAATCTTATTCGTATAGGACAGCAATACAAGAAAACGGCGATTTTGGTATTACAGTTACGGCGGAGCTGTCGGGATATAATTTTAAATTTCCGTTTAAAGTTTCACTTGGATTGGATTTATTCCGGAACTGTAACAAAACGATTTATAAACAGTTCATCGGGCGAAGTAATTTTTGAAAATACCGATTCAATACCTTTCGGGAAATCAGACAGTATAACAAAAACATATATATTAGCTGATAATTCCGGCAAAAGCCATCATAAACGATTCGGAAACAGATTATATATATGAACGTTATAAGGTTATAAACGGTTCAAACAACGAAACTTTAATCGAAGATACATCGGTATATGTTGATGTGGATTTATCGCCAAATATACCAAACAAAAACGCTTGAAATATACGTCAGACCCAATACATCTATTGATACTCCAACAGAAACACCTAAACCCGACGATTCAAATCATCCTCCAAGTGATGAAACAATTCCTGATGATGAAGTAGAAACAGTACCTATTGACCCGCCGATTTGCGAAAGTGATATAAATACCATTGTATGGCAAGAGCAAACAAAACACACTGTTTCAGATTCTGACGGACAAAGGCAGACTTGCTATCACACATACACATATAAAGCAAAATTAAAAGTAGACAGTATTACCTTATCGCCCGACCCTATAAAAAAGCGGTTATGGATTGGATGCAGAAATTAAAACAAGCATAAGCTATGAGCAAACCAATGCACAGAAAAAGCTATTCTTGTTCGCAACGTTTAGGAACACATACTCCATCAGATAAACCAAAACCCCTACTAAGGTAAACCGCTCGTCTTGGTTGGACTTCAAAAACCTTTGACGGCGATTTTATTCAAGGTAGTACAGTAAATATGGATAAAGTATCAAGTAATAGCACTTCCGCATTTCCATTCTCTGCCCCATATAATAACATCGTAAACGAAAGCAAACTTTATACTGACCTATGGCTAAAAGTGGCACAAAAGAAGAGCCTAAAAAGGCACAAAATTGCCTTTGATATTTACGGTGGCGGTGTAGATGGTACGGAATGGTGTACAACTGTCGAAAAACTTTTATTATAAACGGAGATATGTATGAGGATGCTTATACAACATCAACATACTAATATTGAGAATAAGTGAGAATAGTCTATTTTAGACTATTCTCACTAAAAAAATGCAAAAGGAGAAAACAAAGATGAAAGAAGAAAGAACTATAATTATAAAAGAAAATGAAAATGCAGAAGAAGTAGAGGCTTATGAAAAGAAAAAATCATTAAACTTTTAGCGGAAATATTGATGGAAATACAAGAATAAATAAAAACTATTGAATTTGTACTTGACAAATTCAATAGTTTTACGATATACTCCATAGTGTAACAACGTAGGGTCTATAGAAAGTATCAGATGTACACACAAAAAGGAGCGTGTATTATGATAGAAAAACTATTTAGACAAAATTAAGCAAAGGTTGAATGTTGTAGTTCTTCACGCTGTTGTGTATACAAGATATTCATCTGATATGCAACGTGGAGAATCCATTGATGCACAAATAAGATTGATAAGAAAATGGTCTGATGAGCATAGTATTGTAATCGATAAAATTTACGCCGATGAGGCACAGAGTGCAAAAAGTGATGAAAGAAAACAATTTCAACAAATGATAGCTGATTCAAAAAAGCAAAAAAGATTGGCAACTTGTATTAGTACATAAATTAGACAGGTTTGCTCGAAATCGAATGGATAGTGCAGCTTATCGAGTGGAATTAAGAAAAAAAAAAATATCTGATTAGCACTACTGAGCAATTTGATGACACTCCTGAAAGTTGTATGTTAGAAGGTATCATTGAATCAATGGCTGAATTTTATTCAAAAAACTTGGCTCGTGAAGTTGTAAAGGTTTAACCGAAAATGCACTGAAAGGTAAAACTTGCGGTGGTACTCCCCCATTGGGATATGATTTAGATGAGCGTAAGTATTACAAAATTAATGAGTTTGAAGCTCAAGCGGTAAAACTTATTTTCCAGTTGTTTCTTGAGGGTAAGACATATGGTGAAATCATTAGCAAGTTAAATACATCCGGATATCGAACAAAATGCAATCGACTATTTTCACGAAATTCACTCTATGAGATATTGCGGAATGAAAAAGTATAAAGGCATATTGGTTTTACAACAAAACACAAAGCCGTGACGAGATAACAGGTAAGCCCGTTCGGGACATCGTTATAAATCCGATGAAGAAGTCATTAGAGTTGATGGTGTCATTCCACAGATTGTATCTCCCGAAGATTGGGACGACGTACAGTTGATTTTGAATAGCAGAAAAAAAGGCATTCAGAAATAATGCAAAAGAAACCTATTTGCTTTCCGGTAAGATTCGGTGTGGCAAATGTGGTGGCAGTTATGATGGTAGACGCAGTTTCAATAGTTGTGGCACAAAATACATATATTACGCTTGCAACGGAAAGCGTAATCAAATTACAAGTGCAATAACAATTCTATTCAAAGAGATTGGATAGAATCATATATGATAAATATTATTGATAATTACATCCATCATCTCAGCAAAGCACAAAAGCAAAATATTTATCAACTATGTTTTGATAGTGCTCAGTCTTCTAAGAAAGCAGATATATCTATCCTTAACCAAAAGATTAAACAGTTTAAACAAAGAACTTTCAAGAATTGTTGATGTTATTACAATAACAAACTCCACCACTTTAATAGAAAAGCTTACAGATTTAGAGCAGCAAAAAGCGGAAATACAGCTAAGGATTAAAGTTTTATCTCAAGAAAAAGGTAAAATATTATCAAAACAAAAATAAATTTGTTATTAACAAAGATAAAAAAAAATGTTAAAGGAAAAATCAGTTCCCCAATTAAAAGAGCTGATGGATCTTATAGTAAATGAAATAATAGTAAATGATAAAGATGTAATCGTTTATTTAAACATCCCTATTGTGAATTGAACTGTAAAGAATGTGTATGTCAAAAAGTAATCGTCATCTGCACCATACCGAGTGTTCTTACAGAACTTTAAAGTTTTTGTATGTCACTCGGTTTTTTATTGTTTTTTCAGTATGAGGATGCTCAGGTGTCAGACAATCCAACTGATTTGTGAATTTTACCGCAATCAAAAACCGCTCGTCAATAAAGGCATTTCACCTCTATTCCGAGCGGTCTTTTTCTCATTATTTATTAGAGAAATTTCAATATTTTATTTTAAGTTTTCAACCATACGCATAAATACCGAAGCAACCTGTGCTCTTGTCGTGTTTGCTTTCGGTGCAAAGCTACCGTCTGTATTACCTGTCATAACGGACTTTTCAGCCGCCCATATTACAGCATCCTTTGCATAATCGAAATATCATCGTTATCCGTATAAGATGTGTTGCTACTTGTAGTTATGTCATATCCTTTAAACGCTGCATAGCGATAGATAATCGCCGCCATCTGTTCACGGGTAATTGGCTCGTTCGGAGCAAAACACTCTTCAGAAATACCCGAAACAATACCGTTTTCATTCGCCCAAGCAACTGCATTTTTCGTAATAGCTGCCGCTTTCAACATCAGTAAAAGCACATTTTCCGTCTGTGGCTCATTTTCCATACGATAGATAACCGTTACAAACATCGCTCTGGTAACTTCGCTGTCAGGTGCAAATTCTGTGTTTGATATGCCCTTCATCAAGTCATTTTCATACGCATATTTCACCGAATCGTAAAACCAGTCATTTTCCTTAACATCGGTAAACGGTTTTTCCATTCACCGTTATCCTTTTCAGTCCATTTCGCATATAGCGTGAAGTTCTTTGTTACCTTTTCAGTAAAATCATATTTTGTTTTGAGTTCTTTATCGGTATACCATCCCTCAAAGTCAAATCCGTCTTTTATCGGTAATTCCGGCTCTTTTATAACACTGTTTTTGTAACGGTTTTGCTTGCAATATCATTACCGCCGTTTGTTTCAAATGAAACGGTATAACGCACATTACCGCCTCCGTCTCCGCTACCGCCACTTGATTTCGTCCAGTTAGCGGTTATGGTTACGGCTTTACTCGGCATTGTAAATGTTGTTTCTGCCGACTTGCTGTCCGCAAACTGTACACCGTCGTCTGTCCTCCAACCGCTGAATTTATATCCGCTGCGTTCGCCGGCCTTAATCGTTACCGTTTCGCCCTCCGAATATTCTCCGCTACCCGAATTTTTCCGTATAGCTGTCATTTACCGTTACGGTGTTTGATATTTTCTTTATAACAAGTGCAGTCTGCGGTATTGATGTATTTTCGGCAAAATCCTGTGCACAAAGCATAATAACACTGCTTGTTTGACTTTCATAAAGTTTTCCCGAAACAGCGAACTTACCGTCACTGCCTGCAACAACTTCTTCATTATCGCCGTATATAATTCTGCTACCAGCATCTGATATTCCTGTTATCGTATATTCGCCGCTTTCATTGTCTGCATAAAATATATCAGATGAAAGCGTCAGAACAGGCGGTTCTTTATCCATATTAATAAGTAGGAATACACTTGTTACATCCTTGCCGGAAATACCGTCAATCTTAAACATCAAACTTCCCTCAAATTCCGGAATTGCAAAGGTGTTTTCACCGTTTTCGTTTGGTATTTGGTCATTTGTGTCCATTCTTGTCAGCTTAAATGTCGCATCAGCGTCCGATCCGCTTACAGACAAAGTATTGTCACCGCCGCCGATATATGCGTGATAAACGCCGTTTTCATCGGCAGTGCATTCGTTACCGTTCATCGAAAGTGCTATATCCATAGGCGTATATTTAGGAAGAAATTCGCCTGTAGATTCGGTTTCCTTACTGTAATACTTTCCGTTTTCCGATTCTTTGTATGCACGAACACCGACTTTATATGTCTTATCAGGCAACAAATTCTCGGCAGGGAACAGACTCCGCAGTATCTCCGTTTTCGTTTACACTAACGCCGTTTCCTCCGACAGTTAGTGCCATATCAACTGCTGTCGTGTCTTTATCCAAATCATATCCAAATCCTGTGTCTGTCCATTCGCCGTCTTTTTTCCTCATAAATTCTCACACTATAACCGTCAACATTGTCTGACGCATTCCACTCCGCACGCATTACCTCATTTCCTGACGTTTGCAGAGTAACATCTGTCGGTGCGGACGGTTCGTTTACATTGGTATATGCAACTTTTGTATTAAACGCTTGATTATCAATAGCAATAAGCGCGTCTTCTTCCTTACCGTCACCGTTAAGATCTGCTTGCTTTTTCGTCATAAGAAAGGCTGTTACATAATATTCACCTGTCGGTGCTATCGCACCCGATGCAGGAACGGAAAGTTCAATATTTGAGGTATCACTGATTTCCTGTTCTGAAATCATATAGTCCGCTCCGCCCTCTTCGTTTGAAAAATAAGTGCGAATAACGTAAGGCGCATTATCCACGGCATACTTCACCTTACCGGAAATTTGATTGTCATTCAGTGTCAGAGCCAACTTCTCAAACGGCTCAACAGAAAATGTCTTTTCATCGGTAAAAGTCAACCCGCCTGCATCAACGATATACTTTCCGTCTTCTTTAAGTCGCAGAAGAGCCAGACGATATTTTTTTGCCGTCAGCGTTTGTTTTTTCCATATCTGCAATAGTTGTCGCGCTGACATCTTCGTCAGGATTAAACTGACTGTCATCAGTCATCCAGTCGATATTAAGCTCAGCGTTTCTGTCATTGAAAATCTTTCGGTTCTCTTTGATCTGCTCCTCGGTTAGATTTCCGTCAAAGGCAAGTACGATATACGGTGCTTCGTCTGTACCGGCACTTGCTGAGATTTCCGTCCGACTCACGCCGGTGTTTGCAAGCACAAAGTTCTCATCTCGCACCGCCGCAAAATTCGCATCGCTGTCTTCCGCAAGCATACTTACAACCGGTGACACACCTTTATCCGCCCAGTTCCATTCAGGCATATAGCCTAACATCTTAAACTCAATATCCCAGCCGCCGCCTTTGCGGAAGTCGGTCTCTACGATTTTCGGCACAAGTACCCATGCTCGCGCGCTGGCTAACCAACCGCCCACCTCAGCCACCACGCCGAGGTACACATCGACATTTTGGAAGGCTTGCTTCATACCCTCCTCAACTGTGACGTTTCTGATTGGGAAAGCCGTCTGACCGCCTACGATCAGATTAATATTTCCGACGTTAAACCCTTTGCCGGCAAGAACAGGACTACTTTTTTGGAATCTGAACTCTGCCTGCAACCGTGCCGTTTGCACCGATTGCAAGATACAGATAATCCTTACTGTTATTCACTCCGCCGAAAGCACCCAATTCAATAGAAGAATCAAACGTTATAACGTCTATCTGTTTACTCGGCAGATTTAATGCAAGCTTCTTTGAGCCGCCGAAATAAATGCCTTCATATGTATTACCTTTATAACTGCGTTCCTGTCCGTTTAATTTTAAGGAATAGCCGAAGCTGTCGACAATCTGCGTTGCCGCCCCTGCACCTACAAGATTAACATCGGTCGCTTTTAGTGAAATCTCGCTTCTATCTCTATAATAATGTTACCTGTTCCTTCGATAAGATGCAAATATGTTCCCGTCAATGCACCGCGTAATTTTACAGGAGGAATGGCAAGATAATTGCCATTTACCGTTGCGGCAAGATCCTTAAAACCGGCACCTCCGCCGTTAAGCTGTCCTATAGGAACAGGCGGAACAAGCACAATTCCCGGTGATGATTTTACATAAAACCATAATTCGTCAGGGATAAGAGCGCCGTTATTGCTACGTTCAGAGCAAGTGCCGCCTCGGTTTCAAAAGGTCAAAAGGCATTCAGTTCAAGACTGAACGCATATCGCTCCTCGCCCTTAAAGGTGTTTACTTCCCCTCAACCTTTGCAAGCTCCAACGCCATCATCTTGGCGGTGTCAAAAGCTGCCTTTTGCTTTTACGCCGTTTACCTTAAATTCATATTTCTTTTGCCGTTTACCGTCTTTTCTTCTAAACCGTAACCCAACTTTTCAAGCGAAAATTCAGCACCGTCAAATACTGTTTTGAATCCGATTTCACCGTTAAAAACAAGGTTGCCGTCCGCATCTGCGGTTGCTTTTTTCCAACTTTGTCGTCGCATATGGAATATCGACAAAAATCACTGCGTTGTTTTTGTCGGGTTCAATATCAAACGAAAGACCTTCTTTTGACATTGTAATTTTCAAAGAGTCTTCCGCACCGTTTTGCGGCTGATAGAATTTGAATGACGGAGCGTTCAAATTAACGCCATGCTGTTCGATTCGTCCGTCTTTTGTAAACAATCAACTTTTCCGCCATTATTTTCGTCCCACGTTGCCGTCACAGACGGAGAAAGCGTTGCCGCTCCGCCGGTAAATTCAAAAGAAGAACCGTTTGTGCTTTTATACTCGCCGGCTATTTGTGCAACAGGAGACGCATTATATTTCTTTTTAAACTTTCAAAGTGTGGCGTCATCCGAGACATATTCAACGGTAATTGCGCCGTTTGACTCAAATACCGCAAGACGCTTTGCGGAAAAACTTGATGATATTTCGTCAGGTTTTGTCGGAAGCTCCTCGCTCAGTGTTTTCAGATTACGATAACCCCACAGATACTGCGCACCGACCGACATTTCCGTATTTGCGTCAAGGTCAAAGCCACAGTAGCTTTTGCTTTCCACCCATGTAAGAACAGGAAAATCGTTCGGCCTCACGGTAACTGTCTGCGGCAAGCTTACACGCAGCGGAGAATCTCCGCAATACACAATATCGAAGTTATCGTAGTAATCGGACAAACCGACAAACGGATTTGCCCACGGATATGCGTCTGTGTAAATTTCATTAACATAAACGCCGTCTACATCGCCCCACAAGGTATAGCCTTTCGGAACGTGCTTTGTTGACACATCATCAATTTTGCCTGTTACAACCGAACTTTTCGTTGTTATTTCACCGCTTTCTGGTTACTGTTGTGCGATCCATCTTAATCGCCGGACCTCCGGAGCTGTTTGCGGTTTCACTGTGACCCATTCCGGTAAAATTGTTCATCACATACCGCCACTCAAAGTACAAATCATGTTCGGGAAATCATCTCTGTTCATTTGTATTTCACTGACGGTTGTCAAAACGCCCCAAGCCGTTTTATCCTTTTTGTCAAGACATACAAGCTCGTGATAAACCGTTGCTTTTGCCGGCATTATTGTGCCGTACGGAGTTCCGGGAATATCGTTCAGAACCATTTCCATGTTGTATTCTGCCTTAATTGCGGTATTTTTTCCGTTCGGCGTTTCGGACACAAATTCCGCTTTTTGCAGTGTGATATACGGATAGATTTTCTTCTTATTTCCCCGCCGGTATAAACATTAAGTTGTCAGTTTGGGGCTTGAATATCCTGTGTAAAAACCTCGCCTGTTTTCTTTGCGATTGCCCTCGGAACCGTTGCCATACAGGTTTGATACTGCAAATCGTAGAAATAAAAGCTTATGTAATCGTTTTGCAGAAGAAGCGTTTTACCGCCGTTAAAGGTAAGTGTTTCGTTTTGCTCGGGCGCCGCAAAAATATTCATCGGCAGTGCGCAAACTATGATGCAAAGTGATAATATCATAGACACTATTTTTTTTCTCATTTTCTGTCCCTCCTGTTTTTTATTTTGATACAAATTACGGTAATCACCGTTGCGATTATGAAAGTCACAACCGCTGTCAGTACATATCCGCCCATTCCGTCTATCAGCAGAATTGCACCGCAGTAACCTGCAACCGCCGCACTTTGTACGATGTCGGAAATAATGCGGTGCAGCACAGCAAAAGAACGGAAAGCAGGGCGGTTGCCACTTTGCAGAAATTCAGCTTTTTGTCTCCCTGCAATATTTTTATCTTTTTTCGCACGTGCGAAAACTAAATTCATTCTTTCCGCATTAGATTTCAATTCACACACCTCCTCAATCCACCCTTTTATTATATAGGTGCTTGAAAATATAAAATTTCCCCCTAAAAACAAAAAAAGACCGGATTTTTTCCGGTCTGAATAAAACAGAGTTATTTTGAATCAGTTATTTTTCTGAAACGGTATTTCAGCAGAAACAGAACAAAGCAAGAAACAATCGGAACCGCATATCCAAATTGCTTTATTAAACCGTCGGTTTTCATAAGCATATTAAACATTGCGTGAAATGTAATCGCGACGCACAACAGTGCAAAAATGCCGGATGCCTTTAACGCAGCGGGTCGGCGGAATACTCTAAGTCCGTACCCGATTATAAAAGCACATGTAATGTGCATAGCCCCGGTCGAAAAACCGCGTACTAACAAATAAAACAAATTACCTGTTCCGTGTTCCAAAAGGTAACAGATATTTTCAAAGGTAGCAAATCCCACTGCAATATTAAAAATAATATTATCCCCCTCCTGCGGTTGGAGTTCAAAAACAATCAAACCAAACAAAAGAGGAATGAGTTTTACCGTTTCCTCTATAACAGGTGATATTTCCAATACAGCAGATGTTTCCTGTGCACCGTAAAGCACCGAAAAATGTATTCAAATAGGCGGATATAATACAGCAGACAAATCCGAGAACTATAAAATGTAATTTTTCTGTTGCCGGTATTTGTACCGAGTGCGGCAAGTAAAACGGAGCCGCAAGGCATATAAATATATTTTCTATATTGTACGGCATAGCTTTTCCTCCCTGTTCTGTGCAACGGCTATCAGAATAAGAGCCGGATTCATTATAAATATGTCAACCAAATAATACGGATTTATAAAGGTGTTTTCCGTAATAAAATACGAAGAACCCCACAAAAGATATTCCGCCGCATAAAAATCAAAGCCGCCGCAAAAAATCCACAGCTTACCCGTCTGTTTTTGAATTTTTGCAAAATATATACCTTTACCGCATAAAAACCCAATATTCCCATCGCTGTGCCCATTAAGATGTTCTCAAAATAACTGCCTCGCAAACAAAAGAAAATACCAATACCCAGAGAAAACAACGGTAAAATCCAAAATATCGCTTTATTTTTATGTTTTTCTTTCGGTACATCTGCATAAAGACGTAAAGCAAGAAAAAATATACGATGCCGTCCAACTCAGTTCCGAAACACAGAACACAAGCGGAGAAGTGCCTAACAATATAAGGTACAGTACCCAATAGGCAAGCCCCATTCCGAAGCTCAGGTAAAAAAGCAATACCAAAAAGGCGATTGTAACTTCTGTTTCGTATTGCCGAAATGCAGGAGTAGCATCCGCAGATAAAAACGCAGAAAAGCTGTAAAAAGATTATCTGTCAGTTCTGTCATTTTCCTCATTCCTCTCTTTATTTCTTTTTGTGAAGAATGTCACACATCAAAGTTACCGAAATGCCAAGTAAAAACGCCAAAATTCCTACAACGACATAACCCAAAAAGCCTTTGTTCGCAAAAAATACTGGCTGTGTCATGCATCGGTGTCTGCTCAAACCCCGCAAAATTCAAATTACATACAAGTGCCGATATAACTACAATTAAAGCAATGCCAAACGAATAGCACGAGATGACCGCCAGTCTATGTCTTTTTTTCGTTACGCTGTTTTTTATTTCATCAGCCTGTTTTTTCACCAGTTTTATTCTTTCAGTCGTTGAACGCACTTTTTATCCCCTCCGTTTCAAGTAAAGGTCTTAATTTCTTTTTGCCGAGCTGCAACAGCTTATCAATCTGTTTTGCCGACTTTCTTAAAACAGCAGCGGCTTCTTTTGTAACTCATTCCCTCAATGTATACAAGATAAAGAGCCTCTTTTTGAGCGGACGGCAAATATTCCATACAATCATAAATCCGCTTGTTTCGCTCCGCAATACACACTTCATCTTCAAATGTATTTTCTATGCAAAAATTCATTTCTTCCTCTGTAAGAATGATATGTCTTTTTGCTTTTTCTCAAAAACATCAGTGCATGATTTCGAGCCGCTTTATATATGTAACTTTCAAAACTGCTTTTAATATTCGGCCGTTTGCTGATTAGATATGCAAAAACTTCTATCAACAAGTCCTCCGAATCGTGGAGATTTTTTATATATCCGTTTATGTACAGCGTCAGCTTGTCACCGTAAATCTCCATAAGCCTTTCAAGAGTTTTGCATCGCCCGAAAGGTAATCGTTATAAATTATAGTTGTATCCATCATTAAACAAATCCCTTCTCAGTTTTATTTGTCAGCTAACTTTTCTGACAGAATGTGACGTTATGCGATACAAGAAATCTATATTGAATTGTATCATACATTTTTCCTTCCGTCAATGAGCGACTGTTTAGTATTTCGAGTAACAAACACCTCCGATTAAAGTTACAAAAAAGCAAGCTACTGCTACAAACAATGCTTGCTTTTTTCTGTTAGATAAAATCTTCAATTACATCTTGCAGATGACAGGGTGACAATTCGTATTTGTTCAGTCTGTCGATTAATTCTGTCACCTCTTTTTTTATTTGGTGACACGTCATTAACAGCCATTTCCTCACATTTGATGCCGTATGTAGTCTTTACCACTCCCTCAATATTATTTTCTTCTTGCAAAATTGTATACATATTGTATCTTAGTCCTTTCTTCCCTATATGTTATATAATACAACATATACCACTAAATTACAATATTGTTTAATGTTTTGTAAATAAATTGTAAAGATAAATTTCTGCCGAAAATTATATTATTAATATGTGTTTTCTTTTTACAAAAGCATATTTCATTACCAACTTTAAGAAAACTATCAGGAACATCACTTTTAAGATAACCCAAATACATTTTGATACAGAAAACAAGATCTCGGCTTGTCTATTTCAAATTTTTTCGTCACAAACGACTTTTTGATTTTCGTCAATTATTTGAAACGACTTAGCATTCACAAAATCCATATTTTCTACAAGGCAATCAATAATAACTTTATCTTCTATTTTATAACCTTCATTATTTTGCACACAATAATCCCCACCATTTTTATTTGTACTAACATTATTGTATCATGTTTCTTATCTTTTGCAGCACAAATTTTACAATCGCACAAAAAAAAGAACTGTGTTTTTACACAGTTCTTTCGCTTTATGCACGAATTAAAAAGTCCGTTTATAAGATCATTCTTTGCCATTTCTTTAATTTTATAATGAAGTTTTTTACCCGTAACATTTGTCGGTATAGTCGCTGTAAATCTATAATATCTCGGACGTTTATAGTTTGAAATCATAGGACTGTTTTTACAAAATTCTTCAAGTTCGTCAACAGTAAGCGATTCATCCGCTTTTACGACATACGCCGTAACAATTTCACCGTGTGCTTTATCGGGAACGGCTGTAACGATACTGTCCGCAACTTTCGGATGTGAATTAAGCACTTCTTCAATCTGCGTAGGATAAATATTTTCACCCTGTGAAATAATCATATCGTCTTTTCTTCCGGCGATAGTAATAAAATGATTTTCATCCCAAGTACCGAGGTCGTTTGTGTACAAATATCCGTTATGGAATTTACGCTCCGTTTCACCCTCATTATTATAGTAGAAATACGCTGATTTTGCGTGTGAGCGAATAATCACTTCACCCACTTCGCAATTATCTTTAGCAACAATTTCGTGAGGTTCGGCACGTCTGTCCTCAAATATCTTTACTACTCGCACGTCATCATCAGTACAAGCTCTGCCCGCTGTACCCGCCATTTCAGGTAAATCGTTCGGTCTAAGAAATGTATTCCAGAAAGTTTCGGTTGTTCCGTAGCCATTGAATATTCTCGGTGTAAGCACTTTCTGATAACGCATACAAGCCGCACGTTCAAGCGGCGAACCCATTGTAACGATACCGTGAAGTGTACTCAAATCTCTGCCGTTTCTCTCCTGAGCCTCCGTAAGACGTTCCAAAACAGCCGGTACACCGATTATGAACGAAAGCTTATAATCTTCCACATATTTAAGCGTCAAAGCCGCGTCAAATTTACGCATTATCGTAACACAGCCACCCGCATAAAATGTCGGTGTAAGGCCGCCCGAATGCAAACCGCCTCTGTGGAACCAAGGTGTTGTATTCATAGACTTATCCTCTGACGAGAACGGAAATGTATCATAACATCGTGCGCCGAAAGCACTTCGTTAATACTTGTTATACAAACACCCCTTTGGTCTGCCTGTTGTTCCCGATGTATAAAGTCTTGTCGTTTCATCATATATAGAAAGATTCCAATTCAAATTCGGATTTTCTGCCGATGCATTCTTCACAAAATCCGAATATTTTACCGTACCAGGTATAGGAGCCGCTCCTCCTTCGTCCACCATAATTATCACTTTCGGTGTGAATTTTGAAAGTTTCAGTGCCTGTTCAACAGCGTCTTTGTTAATTGATTCATATATAAATACTGTCGGTCTGTTGTCCTCAATAGTTATTGCAATTTCACCGGCTGACAATCTGAAATTTATCGGACAACTTACTGTACCTGTTTTATGACAAGCGATATATGCAAACGCAAATTCCGGGCAATTCAAAAGTTGGAACATCACTATCCGCCTTTTATTATTCCGGCGTCCAAAATCGCATTTGAAAACGGTTTGCTTCTGAATTAAGTTCAGAATATGTCCAAGCAGTCTTTGTTTCGGGAGAAATCATAGCCTCTTTATCTGCAAATCTGTAAACATTTCTCATAAATCCGTTAAGCCACGTATATTCTCTTTCAAACTCAGATTTAAACATATCTATACGTTGTTGCTTTGTATCTGCCGTAAATTTTGCTTTTTGCCGAATGAAAGGCTTTTTTCAATGTCTGCAAATATGTTTTCTATTTCATCATTTGTGTATTCGTAATTTGATTTTGTTTGAGCAGTTTTCAAACAGGCGAATTCCGTCAAGTATTTTAATTTTTCTTGCCTCTGAAATTCTGTCAAATCTTTCTTTTCTTAGTTTCCTTTTGCATTATTTTCTTTCCTTTCATTATTTTTCTTATAAATGTTGTTGTCATTATATCACCCATTTTCTATTAAATCAAGTATTTTTGTAATTATTTTTAAAAAATATATCAGATTGTTTTCATTTTCACAATATTTGATAAATATTGTGAAAAATATTAACTGTTTTAAATGATTAACGATATTCTACAAAATATACACCTTCATAAAAACTGTTGACAATTTGAAATCATATGATATTATTTATGCAAACGATTGCACAGATACAAAATTTAATCTGGTGCATTTTCAAAACACCTATTTACGCAAACGATTGCACAGGAGGTGAAATATTGCAAAAAGCAACAATAAAAGATGTGGCAAAAACTCATAAAAAGTATCGCCTTTCAACCGTTTCACGCGTACTTTCAGGTAATCCTTCAATTTCGGACGATACTTGCAAACGCGTAAAAAAAAAAAAAGAACTGCATTACACACCCAACACAACTGCAAGAAGTCTGCGTTGTGAAAAAAAGCAAAAAGTATAGGCGTTGTATTCCCCGACATTTCAGGTGAATTTATGCAACGTGTGCGTCAGCGATACTCAAATACGCTCGTATGTCTGACTATACCGTACTTTACCGAAAGCGGACACAATTTAAAAGCAGAGAAGGACAATAAAAGCACTTTTGAGCGACGTATTGACGGTATTATTTTTATCGGTGACAATTCTGACATTCCGCTTATTCAAAGCATCGCCGCACAATCTATTCCTATAGTTACAGGCGACCGAAAAGTCGACAATATTCCGTCTGTTACTTTCAACAACAGGGAAACCGTTCAAGAAATGGTTGATTCACTTTATAAATCTGGTTGCAGAAAATTTATGTATGTCGGTGAAACTCCGACCGGTCAAAGCAATCTTTGAACAGATACAACGGATATACCGATGCATTAAAAAAAATACAGACACAACTTCGGTGATATTTTTTAGAAGAAAGCCTGCACGGTGACAAACTGAAACCGCAAGAAGACTGTTCACAAAGAAAATTATAACCTCACTCCCCGATGTAATTATTACGTCCAACGATTTAATTGCACAGGGAATTATAAGTGCCGCACACGAAAACGGAATTAACATTCCAAACGATATGCAAATCAAGGTTTTGACGATTTCATCTGCGTACTTTATCCCATCGGTCACTACAGTAAGTCAAAACATCGACAAATTGGCAAAGCGTTGTTTTTCAATGCTGATGGATTTAATTAACAAAAGTGCTGTTTCTTCGATAATCGAACAAAACATTATTGCAAGAAACTCCGCAAAAAATCAACATATAAAATAATAAAGGATTTTGAAAAATGTATATTGCAAACAAAGAAAGATATGAAACAATGAAATATAACCGTTGTGGAAAGAGCGGTCTGTTACTCCCTGCTTTTTTCGCTTGGTTTGTGGGCACAACTTCGGCAGTAACGACAGTTACGACAATATGGTTGATTTGCTTACAACAGCTTTCGACCTTGGTATTACTCACTTCGACCTTTCAAACAATTTACGGTCCGTATCCGGGCAGTGCCGAAGAAAATTTCGGTAGGTTTTGAAACACGAACTTTGCGCCGTATCGTGATGAATTAATCATCTCAACCAAAGCAGGCTACGGTATGTGGAGGAACGGGCCTTACGGCGACCACGGTTCAAGAAAATACCTTATCGCAAGTCTTGACCAAAGTTTGAAACGTATGGGACTTGAATATGTTGATATTTTCTATCATCACCGTCCCGATCCTGACACCCCTATGGAAGAAACAGCGTCGGAACTTGACCATATCGTAAGAAGCGGTAAGGCGCTTTATGTAGGTATTTCAAACTACAACGCAGAACAGACAAAGCAAATGGCTGAAATTATGAAGTCACTTGGCACTCCGCTTGTTATTCATCAACCGCGTTACAATATGTTTGAACGCTGGATTGAAAACGGCTTGCAGGACGTTCTGAAAGAAGAGGGTATAGGTTCAATCTCATTCTGCCCGCTTGCACAGGGACTTCTTACAAATAAGTACATAAACGGTATCCCTGCCGACTCAAGAGCCGCAAAGAGTTCACTGTTCCTTACCAAAGAGGGCATTACAGCCGATAAAATCGAAAAGATTGTTAAGCTTAACAAGATTGCCGAAAACAGAGGTCAGTCACTTGCTCAAATGGCTTGTGCATGGAATTTGAGAGGCGGCAAACTTACAAGTGTTCTTCTTGGTGCGTCAAAAGCTTCTCAGATTATTGAGAATGTCAACTCACTAAATAATCTTGACTTCACACAAGACGAACTTAACGCAATCGAAGATGCATTGAAATAATTTTAACGAGCCTGTCGACAAAATGTCGACAGCTCCAAAATCACATCTCACGATGTAATTTTTGAGTATTTTCTCAGAGAAAAATCATAAAGTTCCTCCGAAGTCGAAACTTTAGATTTTAAGCCATTTCTGCCGCACATGTCACCAGAAATGATTGAAGGTTGAGGTTGCACCTCAAACTCCCAAAAATAAAGTAGACAAAACCATAGAGGTTTTGTCTATTAGTATCCAACCCCATCTGTTTTATAGATGGGGTTTATTTTATCACCACAGGTCATTACTAAAATCCTTAAATATGGTATTATAAATTCAATACAAATGAAAGAAGGAATTTATAATGAGTACCTAAGATTTAAACTATGAACAACCTACAGTTTCCGACGCAGCCGTTGACAACAGCGACGACTATACCGAATACACTTTTTCAACCACAAAAGGTATGCGTTTCGCTTTAATTGTTACCTACATTCAATATACCATTCTTGCAAAGAATGATTGTATGGAAGTCAAGACGTTCCCCTAAAAAGCAAAACAAAAATGCCTGTTGTCAGATATGATGATATAGCCACTTATGCACGTCAAAAAGTATATACTTGGTATCATATATGTTGGGCAATTATATGTTGCTGGACTATAATTTTTCCGTTTTTGTTTTTGCACTTCGGCTCTAATTATAAATTGAAATAACCTTAAAATCGGGTGCAAAAGTATCAGTTTGCGGCTCAAACAAAGATACAGTCAACAATCTTGCCAACGAACTTAATCAACGAATCACAAAAGAATGCGGTCATTCTGTTTTGTTTAAATAAAGACGTATCTCATTTTATTGAGATACGTCTTTTTCTCGTCATTCACAAATTCCAATGTAAAATCTGGTGCGTTATACACGCTGTCGGGGTTATTTTCTAGTTACGTCCGCTTTAAATTCCGTATCGTTTTACCCATAAGCTTATTACATCGCACCTTGTCACCCGCAAGCCATTTTTGACCATTGTTTGAGTTATTGTTTTTTTTTAAATAATCCCCTATCAGATTTCTTCCATATAATAAACCGCAGTTATTATTGCACGAAAATGCTTTCATACTTTCCACAACGTCACCGTTACACTTCGACATTTTCCGAGCGGTTCTGGCGGTGCAAAACAAATTGTACGGGATATTGCGATTTTTTATCTACTTTCAATTCAACGTCAGCGTCAAATGTCAAAATACCGTCGTTCTTCAACAGTTTTTTCATTCTGACACTTTTACCCGCAAGCAATTTTTAGCCATAGGCAAAGTTATTGTGACATTTGAGAACATACCTTTTGTTTGATTTTTTCCAAACAGTGAATTTACAGTTCATCGGCTCACGCCAATTACTGCACCCAAACCCCCCTTGTTCCCTCTATAACGTTACCGCCGCAAAGCGACAAGTTCCGATTACTTCGTGATATTTTCCGTTACCGCCTTTGTCATAACGGCTTGATTTACCGCCGGATATGAATTGGAAATTACTGTTTTTATCGTATCAAGCACATTGTCCGTAAGCGATTTATACGTCTTATCGCCGGAACGAATATCTTCTTGTATCGCCCACCATTTTGCCGTCATATCAGCTTTCTTGATTTCATCGGGCAATATGCGGTACAGTTCACGTCCAAGCTCCGTTGAAATAAGCCGTTTTCCGTCTTCGGCAACATAGCCTTTTGTTATGAGGTTGTCGATAATCGTACTTCGCGTTGCGGAAGTTCCGATTGAGCCGTTTTCACCTTTTTTATCTTTATCCTTTTCCAAAAGCATTTTCTTAACCTCGGGGATCAGTTACATGCTTCACAATCCTTTGTCATATCTTCATTCAAGGTCGCCTTTGTGTACCGTGATTCGGCGGCTTTGTTTCTTTTCCTCAAACCGTGCATCAATCGCAGTCCCCGAATACATACCGTCCGCAATAGTGCTAAGTTCCGTAACTTCTTCGGCTTTTTATATCCTTGAATATCGCCGTATATCCTTTTTCAAAACGACTGTCGAATATGCCGCAAGCGTGTATTCTCCGTCAAGTTCAATCGTCATTTTGTTTTTTCTTTAACAGCCTTAGGTAAAAATTGTGCCATATAATATTTACACACCGCAAGATATACATTTTTCTCACGTTCGGTAAAGCTTGTTCAAATCAACCTTGTTATTTGTCGGAATTATCGTCAAAATGTGCGGTTATTTTTTATCGTTAAAACACTTTGAATGAATTGTCGGTCAAGCTCACTCGGCTTGAACTTAATATTCTGCACAACTTGTGCCAACGTTTTAGGCGCCTCTTTAAAAATGTTCCTCCGACAGATATTGACAATCTGAACGGTTATACGTTATCGCCTTATGCGTTTCACGAAGTGATTGCGTAATATCCATAACATCTGCAGGGTTATACCCAAAGTGGCTGCTGCAATAACTTTTGCAATTTTACAAGGTTAAACGGCAATGGCGGGTCTTCATTTACGACTTTCTTTTCGATTTTAATATTATCAAACCGTTTATTTATAAGGTCATTTTTATCTTTTCCGCCTCGTCAAGCTCAGTTATTTGCTTATTTTCAGTACCCTTTTGTTTCTTCTTTGTATATTTTGCGGTAACGGTTTTATTTCCGTCAGCCGTTTCAACATTTACATCGGCAAAAATATCATAATATACAGTCTTTATATGTCCCTCAATCTGCATATCACGTTTTACGACAAGTCCCAAAGTCGGTGTCTGAACACGACCGACCGCAAAGCAAACACCCGAATTTGAGCATGTGAAAAAGCGGCTCATATTGACGCCGATCATAAGGTCTGCGACACTTCTCGCATATGCCGACCCCTCATTCAAGCTGTCGTTGTTATCCGTCATATGTGACAGTGCCTTTACAAGACCTCCGCGTGTCGTATCACCGGTATTAAGTCTTTTAACAGGCTTTTTATAATCAAACCACCTAAGAATTTCATCAATTAAAGCTGTCCTTCTTCATCGGGATCGCCTGCATGTATAACAGATTCCGATTCTTCGAGCAACTCGCCTATAAAAGTTAAACACGCTGTGCTTTGGTTTCGTAATTCCTGTTTGAATTACTGTCCTCACCCATTTGAGTTCCCAACTGTCGAAATATATCGGTAAATCGTCAAGCGACCACTTTTATATTTCATATCATAGTCTTTGGTTCTTTCAGGCTCAGCATATGACCGAATACCCATGTGACCGCATAGTCGCCTTTTCGTATAAATCTGTTGTTTCTCTCTGTAACCTGTCCGGCAGTGCGTCGCAATATCTCTGCCCAATGACGGTTTCTCGGCTTCTATTACTAAAATCATATTCCTCTCAGATAAAAAAAGCCGTCCCTAAGACGGCTTTTTGCTTAATGTTATTTATTATAGAAGATTCTTACGAAGTTCTTCTCCGCTTGGCTTGCTAAGGTAAGCCGGTGCAACGTCAAATACAGTCTTACAACCGCTTTGTCCCTCTTTGCTCATACGATATGCGGCTCTTGCATATGCAATAAGCACTGATGAAGTAAATTCAGGGTTTGAATCAAGCTTTAGGCTGTATTCAATAATGTGACTATTTTCACCGTTCCAACCCGTCTTACCACATCTGATAACAAATCCACCGTGAGGAATGCCACTGTGGTTAGCCTTTAATTCTTCTTCCGAAATGAAGTTTACAGTTGTATCATAATCGGAGAAGTAGTTCGGCATTGTCTTGATTTCATTTTCTATACGAGCCTTATCTGCGCCTTCTTCCGCTACAACATAACATTCACGAGTATGCTTTTGACGAGTTGTAAGTTCAGGGTTTTCACCGTTTCTTACTGCCTCAAGTGCAGAGTCAACAGGAACTGTATATTGCTTTGCATCCTTAACTCCGTCAATTCTTCTGATAGCGTCTGAGTGACCCTTTTGGCTCACGCCTTTGCCCCAGAAAGTATAGTCCTTACCGTCTGAAAGTATAGCATTTGCATAAAGACGGTTGCTGAGAACATACCGGCCCCAACCTACTGAAATTATACCAATGTTGCCGTTAGCCTTTGCAACCGCGTCAACTGCCGCAAAATGTTCAGAATTTTTGCGTGTGTATCAAAACTGTCTAACATTGAAATACTTAACATATTCCGGTGTTTGTTTCGGGAAGATCTGTCGCACTTCCGCCGCAAAGAATCATAACGTCGATTTCTGTCCTTCATCTTAGGAGCGTCATCAACCGAATAAACCTTAACGCCCTCTGTCATAATCTTAACAGTTGACGGATCACGTCTTGTGAATACACCAGCAAGCTCAACATCATCGTTTTGCTTGATTGCACATTCAATACCGCGGCCAAGATTGCCGTATCCCAATATACCTATTTTAATTGCCATTTGTATCACTCCATTGTTTTAAAAATTAACTCCGCCTTACATTTTATCAGATTTTATTTCAAAAAAATATTTTTTTATAATTTTTAAAATTATTAACATATTATTCTGAAACTCAGTGTTTAAGCCATTTCCGAGCCTTACATTTTCGGCATATACCAATTTTTAAACCATGGAAAATTTTTGATTAATTTTGATTGAATTTTCATTTCTTCCGCACTTTTTCATCAGATACATGACTGTAAGTGTCCATGATTATCTGATAACGGAATGTCCGAGATATTGTTGTACAATCTTGGATGAATATTTTTTTTTCAAGGCGCATTGGCAAAAGTAGCCGGACGAAAATAATGCGTAGTGACATGCGGTAATAAACTATCACTTTCCGCCTTCACTCTGCAATGTGCTATTTATTTTCTTAACCAGAATTTGATAATGCCATATGCACATTAATATATTTTAATGGTTTTATTATCATTATCGACAAAAACAAACTCTGATTGATATTTGCTTTGTAAATTCTTTTTGAGCTGTAAGGATATTAAACACAACATCACTCATGGGAATCTGTCTTTCTGATGCTATCGTCTAGTCGGTGCATTATAGTTCTGACATAACTGTTTTGTTTCGAATCGTAATATTTAATGTATCCTTCTTCAATATATATCGTTCTATTTTTCAAATCTACATTTTCCCACTTTAAAGTAATGCCTTCACTTATACGCATTCCTGTGAACATAAGCAACTTGTACAGATTTTCCATACAAACGTTTATGTTTGTCCAAAAGCGTAAAAAACATTCTCTGTTGCACCGTCATATTTGTTTTCCTTAAGTTTCTTCTGCTTGCCTTTTTTCCATCGTCTTTAATCTTTTTAGGCATTTTATAATATGTGAATGGATTACTCCAGTATTTTTTCTCAACAGAAAATTTCATAATATTTGAGAATATCATCTTGCATTGTTTTATCGTGCTGACCTTTGCATTTTGTTATTATATAAATTAAAAATAAATTCACGCACAATATCTTCATTAATAGAATTTATATTATAAAATTCATATTGCTTTATATGCTTAGTATATACTCCTCTATAAATCGCCCAAGTATTCGGACGAACTTCATCTTCCTTTTTTCTTTCGCCCAAAGCATGTATATTTCTCCAAGTGTCAAATTTTTATGTATTAATTCAGGACGTCCCAACTCATCCCTCATATTTAGCTTTAGTGAGTTTTGTTCTTACCTCCTTTAAATTCCACGAATATAGTGACATTCGCCTGCCGTAACGGTTGGTATATCGTGCCATATATCTTCCGTCTTTTAACTGACATATGCCTACACCTAATTCTTTTCCTTTCAAATCTTTCCCCATATTCTGCCTCTAACGAAAGCAGACCGCAATACTATCTTAGAGCAAAAAGTATAACATATTGCGGTCTATCTTTCAATATGCTTTATATTCCTGTATTGCTATCTATCCACTTATCCAAAACTGACTTATTAATCAATACCTTACCGCCTATTCTACATCTATAAGGACAGTTAGGCTCAGTCAACATCTTACGAGCAGTTCTCTCGCCTATATTTACATATTTACAAAAATCCTTGACCGTCAACAATCTCCTCAATTTCTCCACATCTACCCATTTAGTCTCCCATATTTATTTAACTTTCTACTTATTACAATGTAATTGAATAAATTGATTGATTTTTCAAATCAAAATGATAAAAACAAATTTAATAACAAATAATCTTAATATGTCATACTAACATACTTCCCAAAACAAAACGAATGAAATCGTAATTTTAACAACATCAATTAATACGGCTTAACTTCAACCGTCATAAATTTCTTATATATAGTCCGGTATATGTTCCTTATATCTCAGAAACGCATATCCGCCTCCTTCATTATCTTATATTCTTTTAAACGCTTCTTCCGGTGTATCATGGTCTGATAAACGTATTGTCTTATCTGTGCCTGACAACATAATCTTACCATAATACTTATCCCCTTTTGAATACTATAGTGAACCCCAAAAGGCAATTTTATTTGACTTTTCACTGCAATATCTCTTCTTACCATTAACCAGCAATGTATTCAACGTTTGCATTAAATGTGTGCTGTCAGGACTGTAGCACGAGCATCTCCTCCAAATAAATCTTTATCAACCGCTATTGATTCATCTCCGCAAGTATAGTAGTGTTCAAGATACCACTGTATAAACAATCTGGGATTATCAAGCCATTCTTGACACATAGTAACATCCCTATAACACTCGTGTATATTTTCTTTGGATTAGATATGTCACCACATCGCTCCTTAATTGAATTGAAACTCTATAAGCAATATAGTTTGTCTTGTTTCGTATTCAATATATTCTTGCTTGTAGTCTAATTCATACCACTTAATTTTCCTTTTTTTTCAAATTCGCATAATCATACACACCACATACATCAAATTTTTATACCAATTATTGTTCTCATCACCATCTTTATGCCATATGCGTGTTCTACAGCGAATGCTTCAAGAAATGCTCAGCTACTAATTCCTCAGGTGATGTTTTCCCGACGGTATTTATTGCGTTCAATCTCATATATTTTCTTCTCTCATTTTTCTCTTGAAGTTCGTTGATAATCGCTTGACATTCTTCATCAGATATTGCTCCGACAATTTTTTCAAATTTTTGTTTTTTTTCTATCGACTTTTAACTTACCGCTCTTTAACAACCTTGCAGGGTAACTTACTATACTTTTCTCCATCTCAAAAATACTATAATGACATTTACCTTGTTTGTGTTCATAGAATGTTGTTTTATCTTTGCGATTCGCATTATTGACACATCGTCCATAGTTTGAAATCAATAGTTTTCTGTATGTTTTACTTTTTACAATACTTCAAAAAGCATTCTTGAGTTTGCATTTAATCGGATATTTTACCGCCGCACATAAGCTTTTTGGTATCTCTGTAAGTTCCTTTTCTTCATTCAAAATAAATTGTTTTCTTTACCTGTTCTTCTTCCATATATCATCCTCCATTTTTCTGATCATTATTAGACAGTCATCAAGGAGCAACCATCTTTATAATTTATAACTTACATTCTTACTGTCTCATATCTTCATATTCTTTGTAATAGAATATTGTTCATTTATCTTATCTGTCAAAAGACACGCACAAACTCATTACCATTCTGAATATGTTCAGTCAAAACAATATCGCCATTAAACTGATTAATCTCTACTTGTTCTTGTTGTATTAGTTGTAGGCATTTGTTGAGAGATTGCTAAAAGATAGAAACTTGGTCAATAAAGTTTTGAGGATCTTTGCAAATTCCCATAATACCTCAGTCGCTTCCTTGTCAAAGACCATATCACCGACATTAAGCATAGAATAACGACCGACGGACAATTTTCTTAACTTAGCCTCATAACCATCCTCATCAGTAATCATAAAGACCACCTTTAGCCGACTTTGTTCCAGTTGCATAATGGGCAGTAGCAATAGAACCAACAGACGGCAAATTAGCATTATATTTCTTCAATCTTATTTGTTATCATTTCAGACAATTTAATACCCAACTGTTCATTCAATGCGGAAAGAAGTTTTGTATTGTCTTGACCGGTAGATAACAACATATCAGCAACAAATCAATATATTCTTCATGAGATGCATGCCAACTGTCAAAGAATATAGCTTCTTGTTCAGTCAATCCACCATTCTCTTTACAGAAGTTTTCAATATCACTGTAATCTTGTGAGAAATCATTTGTAAAAATCTGTGCCCCAAAATCACTTGTTTGTTCGTAATCTAAACCACTGCTATAAATCTTTAGATTTCTTGCAAGTTCAAGTCTTTGAGCTTTTACACGGTCTTCAGCTGACAAATAACCATTCTGTTTCTTTGCTAATTCATAGTATTTTTCTAACTCAGCAGCATAATCAGTAATCTGCTCAGTCTGCTCAGCTTGTTTCATTTGGACTTTTGCATCACCGTTTGCACCCATAGGCGAAGTCGATTCAAGTCCGTCATGTTCAAAAGTTTGAGGAGCATACTTACTGTTAACAGGGTCTGCCGTAAGCTTGTTGTTTATGTTGATTTTCATTTATCTTACTAAAGACTTTGTGAATTTCTTCAGATATAACACCATCTTTCAAAAGGTCGTCAAGGCTACTTTGGTTTAAGTCATAGTCCTTATTATAGTAGAACTGTCTGCCTATTTCTACATTATTAAGTCCATAAACTTGTCCGTTAAATGATTCATCAGAAGTTGAATATTCATTCGCCCAACCGATATTACTACCACCAAGCATAATATTTGATGCAATAAGAGCATCTAATGAATCCAATGTTTCTGCATGACGTTTCTTTTTCATCATCATTAGATTATTCAACTCACTTATGTAATTTTCATTTGCAGAAATCATCTTTTGAGTTAAATCACTCTGACGTTCTATATCACGCACATTCTCATTTTCAACATTAGACTGAACAAGATTATCCAACGACAATTGGGCTTTAGTTTGACTTCTAATTGGGCATTATAGCTTTTTCAGGGTCAGCAACATTAACCCATCTGTCGCCGACAAGAAATACGAGTATCACGTTCTTTTAAAGTGTTTTGGAATTCAGCATTTTTTTCTTTGTGACTTCAAGATTCTGTTTCGCAATTTCTAATTGTTCTTTTTAATTGTTCAACTTGTCGATTATATTCGTTCGTAATTTGTTGTTCTTTATAATATTCTTCACCTTTTAATTAGCAATTTATACTTCTTATACTCTTGCCATTTCATTATTCAAACCATTGATAGTATTCATCATATCTGAGTAGTCATTCTCATTAAAGAGCAATGCCCTTGTATCATCATCTAACCATTGAGAAAGATTTTTATTTGCAATAAGTTCACTTTGATAATCCAAAGCAGCATCTCTCAATGATTGCTGGAATGAATACTGTTCTTGTAATGCAGAAGTAGCCTTCTCTTTATTCAAACGAACGTCTAAGATTTTATTAAGCTTTTCATAACGACTGGTTTTAACTCAATCTTTTTGATTTGCCTCTTCTTGCTCTTGGTCTTGAATTTCATTATTTAAGTTACGAATGTTTTCAAGTGCCTTCAAGATATACTTGAGAATTTTTTCTGCATTTCAGGAAGCAAAGTTGCTTAAAGACCTGAACTAAGTCACTTCCACCAATACCCTCCAATAACTCAACAGTTTCATTATATGCTGCATCATTAAAGCTGCTACGTCCGCATTATATAACTCACTCATCTTAACATTTTCTAAGACTGTTTTTCGTTGTCCCGTAGCATTTTCGTATATTTCTTGATTAGCCTTATGGGCAGCGTCTACACGTTCTTGTTCAATGTCACGTTTCCTTTTCATACTCTCGGTAATTTCTTTTTGCAAGTTTGGCTTTTTCTTCATCATCAGTTGACCTATTGTATTGGTCTTGAAGAATATTTCTATCATACTGCAACATACCGGTTTCACGAGTATATTTAGAATCTCTGTTGGCGATGTCTTGAAAGCTTACGTTCAGTAATTTGCTCCATAGTATCGGCATAATTTGACTCAATCTCGTCTATATTCTCATTGATGTCTTTAAGTTCATCTCTTGCTTTTTGAGCTAATTCAGCCGTAGGTGCGTCTTGAATAAGCTTTTTTAGAACTTCTGATTTATCTTTTTAGTTCATCAAGAGCATCTTTCATATTATCAGCAACAAGTGTTTGTTGAGTGATAAGAGATTCCGTTGCTTTCTTTGAAGCCTCATCAGCAAACTTAAAGTAGTCACTCATATAGTTGCCGTCAGTAGGATGTTCTACCCATTTCTTAAAACGCTCTTTAAAGTCAGATTGCCAAGAATCATACTTATCCTTTTCAGCATAGTATTTTTCATAGAAATCTTCACTATAAGAATTCAATATATTAGATAAATCATCTCCCGCCCATTTCTCATAATCGGCGAAGTCTTTCGCATAATCCTTAAACTGCATAAGAATATCAGAAGTGATTGTATCATCATCGCCCCAACTGTCAGTCAGCTTATCTTCAAAAGTGTTGGTAAGTCAAGCTTTTTAATATCATGAGACAATACACCACTGTCTAATTTGCTCTCAATACTCTTGAGCGTTTGATTTATCTTTGATGTATTTTCTTCTGCTTTACGTTCTTCGGCAGTTTGTTCCTTTTCTTCGTCTGTATTATCGGTATTAACACTGACTGATGTATTACCATTCTTTAAGAACTGTACGGGCTTTTTATCACTGCCATACTTCTTAATCTTAGCATAATCATCGGCATTAATAACAGGGAATGGTTTATCAGAAACAAATACTTGTGGAAGTACCGTCACCCAACGGAACAAGATTGCCTTTTTTTATCAATAGTTGCTTCTGGCTCATTATGTTCGTTCACTTGTGCGATTGTGCCGGCAGAAACAATACCTAATTTTTTCTTTTTGTGTAAACGGAACATCAAAACTATAATTACTTTGCTTTTTGTCGCCTAAAGACTTTACATTGCCAACTTTAGTAGCCGATGTATGAGTATTAGTCTTAAATGTACCGTACACTTGTTGAAGTTTAGACATAAACTCTTGCATTTTTGAGTTAATACAGAAGTTCCGCCGACAGAAGGCATATCAGAAGAAATCAAAACCTTCCAAACTTCTACCTAAATTTTCAATCATACTAATTGCATGATTCAAATTGCCGTAAGGTGGTGTACCGCCGTTAGCTTTATAAGCAGGAGCAATAGCTGATTTCTTAACTTCAAATTCAACCATATCCATGCCATTATTATGACCGTATTTGTTGGCTGGATTATTATCATACCAAGTATATTGTTGCGACTTTTCGTCCATGATAATGCCGTAATAAGCACTACCATCATCTTGCGTTACTCTAATCACATCTCCAGCTTTACCAAAAGTAGATGTCATAGCAACAAGACGAGCACCTTTATATGTATAGATACTGTTTTCATCAGTAGACAAATTGCCACTGTCTAACAACTCTTAAATAGTTTCCAAGCACTTGAACTTGTATCCCAATATCCAAGCGATGAACCCAAATATCCATTTTCGTCAAAAGCGGTATATGAATGTGACTTACCTACACCTTGTCCAAAATCATTTGTATCCCAAGATTGTTGAACTGTATTGTTTGTTATACCCGAATTATTACTTCTTGTAGAGCCGTTATTCACTCTATTCTTGACATTGTTTATGCCTAAAATTTTGATATAGCATCTTTTGGCATTCGGTGTACCATTGGCATAAGCATGACGCACATTACCATTTAAAATTCGCTTTGTATCGGCATAAGGGATAACTGTATCACCTCTGTCAAGATTAACAATCTGTGTGCCGTCTAAGCCAGTAAGATATGCTTTTACCAGTCTTTTGTCTGATAAGAATTTCAGGCGTAGGGTAATTTAAACCTTTTACCTCTGCTTCATCACCAAGTTTAGCAAGCCCAGGCAATGCACCCTCAGTACCTTTATAATAACGTCTTGCACCAAGATAAACATTTTTGTCCGTAAGAATTAAAGTCAACTTCTTTGACAACATCACCCTTATGTGGTGCGTGAATCATTTACCATTGCCTTCATATATTCCTACATGGGTTGCTTCTGTTCCGCCACTCCAATCATAGAATACCAAGTCACCTGCTTGAAGTTGACTTTTATCAACGGCTTGACCTGACGCAAATTGTTCTTGAGAAGTTCTCGGTATTGACTTACCGTTCTGTGCCAATACATACTGTACAAATCCCGAACAGTCAAAGCCAGACGGTGAAGTTCCACCCCATTGATACGGTGTGCCAAGAAATGATTTTGCAGTATTAATTATTTCATTATCACCTTGAGGATTAGTTTGAGAATTACCAGACAAAGCACCATTATTAACATTGATAGCAAAGTTCATCTGAACTGTATTTTCACCAAACACTTCATTCATTAATGATATGATTTCTTGTATCTTATTAGCAATTAACACTTGCAATGCATTCCAAGATTGCTCCGATATAGACGGTGCGATTATTTGTAGTGACTGAATAGCTCTTGCACCATTGGCAGCAATGGTTTGAGCATCTGTCATATATTGCCCAATAGTATCATTCATACTATTCCAAGAAGATGATAACAAAGTCAATGCTTGTAGTGGGTCATCTTGTACAAATTTATCCCAAGCGTCTTTGCCATTAATACCTGCTTGTTGTAGCAGAGAAGTTACATTGCTGTCAAGCAAGTCCCAACTACTCATTCCACCATCTTGCATTAGGTTAAATGCTTGAAGTGAATTATTTGAGTCTTTTATCCAATCAGTCCAATTATCTGCATTTACATTCAATTCAGACAATTTATTCTGCAATTCATTCGGCAAATCGTCCCAAAGCTGAATTTTGCAAAATAAGTCCAACAATCGATCTGAAAGGGTACTCTTATCAGCTTTGTCAAGCGACTGCGATGTCATATTAACAATAATGTTTGATAAGTCTTTGTACATCTTCTTATCAGTCAGACTGTTCTTAAATGCAGTTTGCACAGCACTAAATTTTATATTGCCTTTTAAAGCATTAAACTCATTGTTGATTTCCGCAATAGTCTCTTCAACCATTGCTTGTACGTTAACATCTGAATACAATGCTTGAGTAGATAATGTGTTATATGGAATAGGGGAGAATGAAACATTTGTATTGCCTTGTGCAAACTTATCAACCGTTGCAGATTGAATATTTTCAATAGGCTGATAGAAATACTTCATACCAGTATATTTAATGATATTCTGCAAGTCTTTTGCATTGACAATGCGAGTATTCGGAGGTAATTCAGATAGTTGTGCTTCATTATTGAATAGATGAAGTTTGCCGTCTTGTCCTATATACGCTTCTTGTCCTGCATATACTCCCATACCGTCACCAGTGATTGTAAGTCCTTGTGATGTTATACCGCCTTTAGCATACTTTTCAGCGTATACAACTTACCATTGAAACCGTCCACGTACCAAAGGTCTTGTTTTCCTCTGTAAAAATATGTTGATCTTGATTAATTGTCGCATCATTAGGAAATGCCCGCTTATCTTATCGCTAATATTCTTGGCTTTGATTGATTTTTGCCATTAGATAACTTTTCAAAAGACTTGAATTATCATACTCATATTGAGTGCTTGTAAACCGTTCTCATGAGATTGAGCGTTATTTGCTTTAACTCGTTCTTCCCAATTGATGTTCTTCATTGCGTCTGACATTCTCTGAGCAGCATTTTCCGCCTTATCGGCAGTATTCATATACTCATCGCCAATATTCTTAACGCTGTCTGAAACCTCAATATTTTGACCTATAACGTCATTAATCTTATCTTGATAATCCTCATAAGCTTCTTGAAGTTCTTCTTGATATTCTTGACGTTGCTTTTCACGTTCCTCTTTTCTTCCGCATAAGACATATCTGTTGCTCTTACGGATTTTAGCAATAGCGTTTTGATAGCGTTTTTCTTCCTTGATGCTTATTGTTTTCTGCTCTCTGCTTAGTAACCTTGTCTTTTTGAGATAGACGGTAGGAGAGTAGCCGACCAAAACCATCACCTGACAACGAGCCATTCTTAATGACATTAAATGTATTGTCCAAAATACTCTTAGCATTGTTTACTTGTTCAACAGTAGCACTTGCAGATTCTGCCCAGATAATCTGTTGCTGTTTCAAATAATGAATTTCGATACTCAATGATATTCTTTTCATTTTCAAAGAAACTGTCAGATAAACTTTCAAGTCTTGAAGCAAGCTCTTCTGCTTCATCTGCTGTTTGTGGCTCAATAGCTAATAACCTTTCAAGTTCAACACGCATTTCACCGCCGTAACGTGAAGCTCCTAGGAATTGTTGACCGATAATGCTTAGCTTTGCACTGTAATCTTTTTCAAATGTCAAAGTCAAGCTTTGAAGATAATCTGTCAAGCGAGTTCTCAAATGTATCAAGGTCTTGAGTGATTGTTTCAATGCTGTATTTTAAATTTGATAGATGCTCTGCCTTGTCAAGTTCTTCAAGTTTTTCGTTAATATCTTTAAGCTTATCATTGTAGTCCTTTAATGCTTTTGCCTTGTCTTTTTCAGACTTAGAACTGTTTGAAGATTTGCCTAAACTGCCTTTGTTAATTCCGTCTATTGCCGCATTCGCCCAAGTTTGATATGCTTCTACTTGTGACTTTAAACGTCCGGCAACATCATCACTGATTGTCCCTGCTGCTTGAGCCTCTGCTATCTTTGCATATACCAAACCCCATGTACTTTCAGTTGCTCCGTCTGTTGCTTGAGTCAAATATTGAAGTTGCTCGGCTTCACTGCCTAACTTTGTTACACTGTCTACTAATGTTGATGCTTGTTTTGCAGCAAGGTCATTTATTCTTGCCTCTGTAAGCTTATATAAGTTTTCAGAAGTAAGTGCAAGTGTACCGTTTTCGTCCATCAACAGATTTAAGTATTCAGGCTCTAATTCCATTAAGCTTTGAATGTATCTACCGAGATATATCCGTTCTCATTGTATTCTTCAATGGCTGTCGATGCTATTTGATATGCTGATTGGATTTTGTCTAATGAGTCGTTGAGTTCTTTTAAAGTGATTGAATTAGTATCCGCCGCCTCAGTAACCTTATTAAATGTATTAGCAAGATTACCGTACCATGAACTATCATCTTCCGCTATGACACCTAAGCTTACAAGCTTATTGTACAATTCACTGCCAACTGGAATTAAGTCTTTAATCTTCTCGCCGGTTAATTCACCAACATCACCTAAAGATTCAAGTTGTGACTTTATGTCTGAAAACTCGTCCTTGTTTAATATACGAGTAAAAAGCATTATACTTTGCGTCTGTACCGCCGGTTTCGATTGCAACTCTATCACGAAAATCATTGATATAATCAAGATATTCATTTACCTTACGTTCATCATCATTTTGCGGATTTGTTATGTAGTCAATGCCGTCCGAATCAGTCAGCCATTGTTGAGATTTATCATTAAGATATGTTTCTATCTCTTTGATTTGCTTGTCAATTCTGTCTTTGTCTTTTGAGTTGTGGCATTTGCGTATTGGTCTTTTAAGCTTTCCATACTGTTGGAATTGTTGTTCAATATATGAGCGTTCACTGTAGAATAATCAACGCCCATTCCCATAGAGCCTAAATCTCTCCAAATACTTGACCATGACCATGTCTTCCATGTACCATTGTCTGCACCTAAAAATGGAGTATGATAATGTGTGTATTCTCCGGTATCGTCAACATCTTTCTTCATTGTGGCTACAAATTCTTTATTTACATCATTTTGTGCAAGCTTTTTACTTTGCTCCAATAAATCTTGTTGACGTTTTAATTCTGCATTTGTTTCTTTAATTATCAAGTTCTTCCCTTTCAACAAAGGTTAAGTTATCTTTCGCTTCTAACTCAACAATACGTTGAGTGGCGGTTTTCTAATTCACTTTGAATTGACTGTAATTTTGATTCAAATTCATCATATTTAGATTTTAAGTCATCAAGCTTTTGTCTATGTTCATCAAGCGATACAGTAAATAAATCATATGCCTTAGTTATTCCATAGACCGCCGCAATGAGAATAGTTATCATGCCTACCGGTGTAGCCGCCCATGCCGCCGCCTGCTCAATCAAGTCACCGGTAACCATTCTTATTGCCATACCTAAGTTACCCTCAGCAAGACCTAATTGAATGATACCGGCATATACATTGTTAGCTACAAAAGCTTGCAAAGCTCTGTTTGCCAAATTCAAAGACACCACTAATAACGTCATCTGAGTAGCAAATTGACCGACACCTGTATTTAGTAGCTTTAGTATACCTGACACAACGTCTAAACTTGTTTTAATAGCAGAAATATCAGTAATGCTTGATATATAACTTGTCCAATTTGCTTTTTAACATCTCAAGCTTTGCGTTCCACGAGTCAAGATAATACTCATTTTCTCTCATTGCACTACCGGCTGACTCGTCATAGATTTGACTTGCTTTCTTCACATCATTGAAGTTTTCCATAAGTGCAGTAAATATATTACTCTGTCTTTTTTGTTTGCCAATGCCTCTTGTATTGCCGACTGCTGAACAGAAGATAAATTCTCCCATTTGTCAGCAAGGTCTTGTAATATCTGCATAGGATTGCGTAGCTCAGACACTCCGTTTACTGTCTCACGAATATCAATACCTACATCTTCCAATGTCGATTCTGCCTTTGCTAAACTGTTTTCATCAATGATTTCACCAGTCTCTAAGTCAGTACCTTTTATCTGCCTTATATTCATCAAGATAGTTCGCATTCCTCTTGCAACTACCTTACCACTCTCTTGCGTTTTAGCTTGTGCAGTGCCGACTAAAGCCGAGTAATCTTTTGCCGAAAGTCCAGCTTGTGCAAATACTGAGGCAGACACTGTCATTCCTTCAGCCAAATCGTTTACAGTTGTAGCTGTCCTATTTGACAGTTCATTGAATCCGTCAAGTATAGTTGATAATTGTTCAATGTCACCGTTTAACTTCCAAGCCGCATCACTGCTTATCAAAATTGATTAGCAAGGTCATTGTCCACGTCACCGACATTCGCGGTCAGCAGTGCCAACTCACCCAACTTATCCGATTTGTCGTTATATCCGGCTTTAGCAAATGCGGCGGTTGATGCCAAGTATTAGGACGGCGACCGTCCATAATTTTGTGAGATTTTATATGAAGATTTTTCAAGTCTTTCCATCTCGTCCGCCCTCTTACCGGTAACTTTTCGTATGTTCACCATCTCACTGTCAACATTCTTAAGTTCAGAATACGCATCCGAAATTGACTCATAAACTTGATTAATGACCTTGTATCCCATAAATGCAGTCAAGCCATTTTGCAAGAGATTAACAAAACTATTAGTCTGTTCAACCGTATCTCTCATATGAGAGTGAGTATGCTGAACTTCTCCGTCGATTCTTTGTGTTACGTTCAGATTCTGTGTAAGTTGTTCTATTTTGTCTTGCCAGTGCCGATATTGCATTATTTCTTGTTTGGTTTGTTCGTTCTTGTGCAAGTTGAATTCTTTGTAACACTGCCAAACGTTGCGTTTCCAACCTATATTGTTGTTGCTCAGTCGTTAAAAGTGAATTACTATTTACTCTAATCTGAGTGTTATTAATACGATTAATTTTTTCTTTGCAATGTGTTTAACTGTTTAAGTGCATTGTCAAGATTGCCCGTATTAACAGTAATATTAACTCGTCTATTGTTTAACTTATTTACAATATTCTGTATTCTATTTTGAACTTGTTTGACCGTCTCTTCATTTAGAGATAATCTTAATTGTACTACATCATCCCCCATAGATTATCTCCCATCATTCCGCACTCTTGCCAAGCTGATTCAACTTGTCCATAAGTTCACTTTTTTGTTGTTCTATTTTTCTATCATTTCAGGAGTTGTGTTTATCTTTAACTGTTCTTCCAAACGAATAAACACATCATTCTGATGTAATTTCTCATTATTTATCTCGTCCGCAAACATTGACTTAAATATGTTATAACTTTCTGCAATAGCTTTTGCTTTGTCTGCGACTTGTCCAAAATATTACTTGCCATTAAGTCGTTGTATTCCTCTTCTGAAATCAATGTATTTTTTTGCCAATATCAATTAAATGCAAATAGTCAACCACAAGCACATTCATCAGATATAACTGCTTGTAGTATGTGTTAATCATAGCTACACCGTCATTCGTATCTAACACGAAAGCTGCACCGATCAAAGCTTTTTCATACTGTTCTTCCAATGTCAACATTGTTGCGTTCTTAACAATTTTTCATCAATAATATAATCCATATATTGTCTCCTTCTTACCTTAACCTATAACCTACTCTTTAACAACTGTCTTGCATATTGATTAGCCCATTCCTGCGTAAATTCAATCATATGAGCGGAATTACCATTGCGTGGATTATATTGACTTCCTTTCATTCCATGTTCAATTAATGACACTAAGCCACTCTTAAAGCTTTGTCCATCAAATCCCATATGTGAATTCCAGCCTGAATCATTTTGGACGGAAGAAATCTTAGCCGAATCAAAATACACTTGAATATAATAATTACACCTGCCGTCATGCGTAACCTCAGCCGTCACGCTATCAAATAAATCCCATGTACGAAAATATGACTTAGGCGAATATGTTGAATACCAATTTTTCTCAAGATTTTCTTTCAGTTTATCTTTAACCGCCGCCGCAATATCATCTGCAATCAGTTGTAGTTTCTTGTCTTTTTCCTCAAAATTTTGTCAATCTGTCCTGAAACGGACATTAGGCGACCACCTCTGTTCTGTTCAAATTTTATCACTTTGTATACATTTCTCTATAAGGGATATGACTAAAATTCCTTATAACATAAGGCTTTTTTCACAAATTTATCACTTTTGAAAAACAAAAGAAAAGCCATATCACAAAATTATAAAAACGTGATAAAATATTAGTTTCATTTGCTTTTGGTTGTAAAATAATTGCACGAACTGTGTTCAAAAGAATTTTTCAAATCAATTTGAATGTCAAATAATCTTAGAATTTTATAGAATACTTCTTCAAGTAATCTGAAATCTTGAAACTTAACTCATCAGATATGTTTCTATCATGGTTAAGTTTCATTGATACAGATGATTAGTAGAGATACCCAATCTTCTGCAAAACACAGTCTTTGGGATTCCACTTTCATCCAAGTAAGCTGTTACTTTTTTTCTCTCAACATTACTTATGCTCTCCTTTCTACCGTATTAACCTTTACAACTTAATATAAGATAAAGAAAAGCCTTGCACCTATATATTTGTTGTACTCGACACTAATTTTATTGCAAATCACATTTGTGGAGATATGACTGCAAATGTTGATACAAGACTTCTCTTTGTCTATATTGAAAGAATGATAATCACAACACCTCAACTCCTCCATTGCATGTTATGTATATCACCCTTATACACTATATACGAATAACTAAGCTGTTTTTGTCAAATTTCCCACTTTATTTTTATATTTTTTCTCTCTTTATCACATTGTTTACATCTTGGACTATATCCGTCCTTTTTGCTTTTGTCCTTTGAAAACTCTGTAATATTTTTTTCTTCTCCGCACATACAACACTTTTTTGTTCTTTTGTCAACAACAGTAATCGGATTTTTTGTTTGCTTTGCTATATGTTTGATTTTTGTTCTTAGTTGTGATTTTGATAATTTGATGTTGTACTTATTATATAGTATTTGAATAATTTCTTCTGTGTGTATAATTATCTGCCAACAACATCATGATTAACTTTGACTCATCTGGCAGATAAATATAATTATTCAATCTTTCATCGTCGTATTTAGTTTCCTTGATGTATGTATATAAATTTTATCATTAATATTCTCAACTTCATCTAAAGTAATTTCAGATGTGTTGTCTTTTTGCTTTCTATATATACGATCCTTAACGGTATCATCCGAATCATAAATATTATATACCTTACCCCTAAATATGACAGAGGATTGTAATTTTCATTATAGGATTGCCGTTGTTCCAGTTCACAATGAATCTTGTATTATCTAATCCAGCAATGCTTTGAATATTATTCCTTCCCAACGTTTCAAATAGTCCACAAAGAACAACATTAATGCCGACGGTTTGTTGCCATCATTAAGTACATTGTTAAGATAATCTGTCCTTTCGCCGATGGTAGAGTATTTTTCATTGTCTTCTGCGTCCTTAGATTGTATTTCACAGTTGAGATATGTCACTATTTTCCTGGATTTATCTCTGTTTACTGTTTTTAGACTCTAATATAGTCTGTAATGTTGCATCTTTTTCAACATCAAATTTCTTTTATCAATTTCTTCCTCTTCAACAACTTCTTCAATATCTTCTTCCTCTTCATCATTAGGCTTGTAATCATAATCAATTTAATGTCCGGTTCATATATGTCATGTTCTCTGTAATCTTTGATATTTTTCAATTTTGCACCATCTTCTTTATCAGATATTATTATTATAGATATTATAGATGAACCATGTATCTCGTCTCAATTTCAAAATAAAATCTCCTTTATCCTATATAATCTGTCAATAATATATTCTCTTTTATTTATCGGTTTTTTTTTGCTACTTTTCTTTTTGGCGATAGGTGGAGCTTATTTTAGTTAAATAGCAATCTTTGATTGCGTTATGAAACTTAATAAGCTTCAGTTGGTAACAAAAAAGAAAAGTAGACTTAACTCATCAAATCAATAACACTCATAACCATCTTCTGTGTATATTTGTCCTTACATGCTTTTGTCATTTTAATGATTTCTTTCATAGAATATTCATTCAATAACAATGAACGTAACTTTTTACGATATTCCATCCATTCTAAGCGTTTCTCTTTATAACTCTGATGATGAAACATCAAAAAATGATAATAACAATTTCCCCATTTCTTTTTCTAAGTAAGCATTTTACTGATAACTGACTCACATGTAGCAAGACATTTTATTATTTCTTCTTCAGTGAATGATTTATCTTTCAATTTAATTGTCATAATATGTTTTTCTCCTTATACATAGTCTCCGACGGTAGACACAGACTAAAGTCTGTGATGTTTCATGACGTGTCATGTCACTTACTTCGCCTATCGGCTTCGCAAGTAACACTCCAGTCACGAAAATGATTATTCTTTACTCCTTTTACTATATTTTACAACCTGACCCCCTTTTTTTTGTTGTGAAGCTTTAATAAGGTTGTCACCCAAAAGGGGTCAACTTTGAACTAAAAACATCGTATTTACTCTTTCAATCCTCCAAGCAGCTTTATACTTTTTCTTGACGGTCTTTCAGCAATACGTAACTGAACGAAGTGGCT
>VOFB01001412.1_pt1 | contig 43414 bp, 76 predicted proteins | sample 5384141 | NCBI WGS metagenome assembly VOFB01 (sample SAMN12384721, study PRJNA508395) | human gut metagenome | isolation source: healthy gut A | host: Homo sapiens
TGAAAGCCACCTGGAAAACGCTTATCAATACGTTCGTGAATGCTGTTTATCTCTATGATGAAAAGTTTTGATTATCATAACACTGGATAATATTCGACTCGCCGATGAAACCTGCCACAAAGCGGTTCTCCGGTTCATTGTAAATGTCAATCGGTGTCCCGCTGAATGGTTCCCTCATTCATAACAACAACCGTATCTGACATGGACAGGGCTCTTCCTGGTCATGGGTAACAAACACGAAAAGTAATACCCACTTCCTTCTGAATCTTCTTTAACTCAATCTGCATCTCTTTACGAAGTCTCGCATCCAGTGCTCCCAACGGCTCATCCAGCAAAAAAGCACCTTCGGCTCATTCACCAGGGCTCTGGCAATGGCCACTCGCTGCTGCTGGCCCCGGACAACAACGTCACATCCTTAGAACCATAATTTGCCAGACCAACCATAGCCAGCATACGCTCTACCTTTGTCTTGATCACAGCTTTGTCCATCTTCTTGATATTCAAACCAAAAGCCACATTGTCAAAACATTCATATGCGGAAATAATGCATACTTGAAAACGGTATTAATTCACGTTTATAGGCCGGAATTTTTTGAAATATACATGCCGTCAAAAAGCACTTCCCCGCTGCTGGCCTCCTCAAAACCGGCAATAATTACGCAGTGTTGTTGTTTTGCCGCAGCCGCTCGGCCCCAGCAGTGTCAGAAACTCATTATGATGAATGTCCAGATTGATGCCCTTCAAAACCTGCTGGTCATCAAAATTCTTCGTCAGATTTTTAAGCTCAATAACTTCTCCATGGTCCTCTCCCTTGCCAATTTAGGATTCAAGACTTATTCGCCAGTCCTAATGCAGAATCCGGTTCCGAATTCATGCACGTTCATTACATTAAATGAAGGTGGATTGAAACCCATATCACCTTCGCCTCGGATTCTATGTTCTTCAGATAATGTTCTCTATCTCCCTTCAGATAGAAAGTCTGCCCCTTTTTTCAGCATATATTGCGCCTTTCCGTAATGCAGCTCCACCTTTCCCTGAAGGACATAACCGAACTCCTCCGCCTCATAAGGGCCATATGTCTCCGATTCACATCCCGGATGCAGCCTGATCAAAATCGGCTCCATGCAGTTCTTCTGAGCATTCGGCACAATATAGGAAATGTCATAGGCCTCCTGCTCATTGATAAAATAATCATTGGCCACCACACGCTCATCTCTGTCATCGGAAAAAAAAATTCGCCCAGTGAAGTACCGAGGGCCTCAAGTATATCCTCCCGTTGCAATAGACGGAGACGTCAGATTCTCTCAACCTGAGAAAGAAAACCCTTCGTCAGCTCACTGCGGTTCGCCAGCTCCCTCAAGGGTCAGCTGATTCTTAATCCTGAGCAGCTTAATCTTTTGCACCTATATCCACGCTGATTCCTCCTTAACTTTTAGTTCGATATTACTAAACAAATCTATTATAGATTAATTCCTGTCGTTGTCAAGTATTTTTAAACAAAAAGTTTAAAAATAAAACTGACATCTTGCAGACATATTTTCTATAATTGAATCTCTGCACAATGTCAGCTTTTTTCTTATTGTTCTTCCAACTGTTCATATATAAAACTTTGCCTGATGTGTTTCTCGGTATCTTTTTTATTTTGCAGCACTGAGAAATTTTTGTAGAACAAATGCAGTTTATCGCTAAGATAACTGATAATTGCTTTTTTTCATCTCCTATGTCTCCGGTACAAAAACACTTTCATCTGTTCATCTGTTCCGGCACAGACAAATTCTGTTTCCGGAAAAGCCTGAGTCAGCAGTTCTTCGGTCTCATCCAGACTGATTCTTGTTGCCAAGCAGCTTGATAAACCGCTTTTTGCCTGCAATATAATAAAACCATCGTCGTCCCTGATAAGCCAGATCGCCTGTTGCAAGACGTCCGTGATTTTCATCACCTGTCATCAAAGACCGTCGGTCAACCGCATATCCCATTGTGACATTCGGGCCATCAAATCAGCTTTCCCTTTGTAACTATCAGTACGACAGATTTGATGTATCCTTAAGCCAAAAACGTCCTCCCGAATAGCGATGCCGATGCTTCCCTGTTTTGTTCTTGCATCTTCCATGGCAATATGCTATCTGCGCTGTCGCTTCTGTCTGACCATACATTACAATCAACGGTCTGTCATAGGCTTTTCCATAAGCAGTAAATATCTTTTGCAATGACATTGGCAGTTTACCGCCGGCTTGTGGGCTCATTATTTTTAAAGAAGGCAACCGTATTATCAAGGAAACCAATAAATTTCAGCATTTTATATGTATACGGCACCCCGTCAAAAGTAGTTGCCTGCTGCTTTTTAAAGAAACCAAAATGTCTGCTCCATCACAGAAGCCTCTTGTAAGCAGAATCGTCGCTCCCCTGTACAAATGGCTGTTGATACATTGACAGTCCATACGTATAACTCATAGGCAGTGTAGTAATCGGTCTGTTTCAAGCTTGTTATATGCAGATAAGATAATGGAACTTGTATTTGACTGAAGGTTCATCTTGGGGATCTTTAACAAACTTTGGGCTCCCCGTATTCCTGATGTAGAAAGCAGCAATGCCAAATCTTTTATATAATTTGCAGCTTTCTTCTTCAGTCTTTTCTCGCATAATAAATATAGCCTTTGAGCGCCATTTTTTCGTCTTCGTAATCTTTTCCCGGATGCATCATATTTTTCCGAACGGCCGCATACCCGGCCTGTATTTGTCTATAATGCCCATTAACTGTTCATGATTTGTCTTCTTATCCATAAGTATCGGCACAAGATCATGCCGCAGTGATTGAATATAAGTTAACACAGAACCCATTGTATTTCTGTTATAAGCAATATCAACGATCTTTCTGACGCACCGCCGAAATACGTTTTCCCAAATAGCCTTGCTTCACCATAGGTCACTGTGCTGCCTTTGTCATCCATCAGCATACAGCGATCATCATACTCCCATTGCCATTTAAAAAATCCGGCTCTGTCAGACGCTTCGTCAGATCCTGACCATCCCATACAAGATCCATCTCCAGTGCCTGCCCAAATGGAACAATTCTCGAAACACCCTGCATCCGCTGTTTCTCAATCATTTTCTGCAATTCTTCCTGATCAATTCCCCAACACAAGCAACGTCTGAAGTTTTTCACTATCAATCAATTTGATTTCTTCATCCGTATCTATTCTGCATTCCAGAAAAATACCACTGTTGCCTCTGAATTCAGACCAATCTGCCGGCAATTCATCCATCCATATATGGCATAGTTTTTATCCCACCACTGAACTGATTCGCAGCCACTGTTCATGGCCACCTCACATGCCAGACTATATTTATCATAAATCTGTTTTTTCTGATGGTGCATATTGTGTGAGCTGTCTTCCCACTGCCTGCCACCATCTCAAAGAAGCCCGCTGACAGCTCTCTTGACCACCACGCCATACGATCAGCTGCGGACTCGAACAGGCATTTTGATCCATGGCATAAGTATCATCATAAAAAGTCTGGCCTGCAGCTCCAGTTCATCCTGATGCATACTGTTAAGTGCCTCTGCGTCTATCACTGCCGCAGATACCCTGTCTGGAAAAACGATATCTTCCGGCATTGGCTGGCAGCTTAGTCCAGTAATCGTCTCTATAGCCCGATCGCCACCCCATATAACCCGCAGACCGCACATTTCTGAATAATGAATCGTCAACAACTCATTTTCTTTTGGATAAGTCACAACAGCCATCCGATCTGCCAGATGCCGATACTGCTTTTGATTCAAAACATGCTCAAAGACTTCACAAAAAGCCTTTGCAGCCTGAATACTATTTTCTCCTGCAGAAACACGCACAAGATTGCTGTTGCCCATAAGCAGACCGATAACCATAGACCATGCAAACAATCCGGGGATATTGGATGCACATATATGAAAAACCAAACCTTTACCGCATCTCTCATCAGATATCTGATATTTTGCCTTTAACTGCAGCAAATGCTTCTTTCTGCACCAGAACCCAAAGGCATGCAGTCCCGGAATCTTTTCTGCTCTCGGATGCTTCATAATAGCTTTCGATACAGCATCAAGAAAAATCTACAACTCCTGGCTCAAAAGGAACCGCTTTCACAACCTTTAACGCCTCAGGATTTCCCAATATCCGTCTCATCTGCATAGACATCACTGCACCTTATTTCAGCACGCTGCATTCGCCCGGTAAGTTTAAAGTATTTACCCTTTCTGCCGCACGGACAATCATCAACGCCCAACAAAACCCCTTTATCTTCTGTCAGAAGATTATGCCCCGGGAAAGACAATGCCAGCGGCGTCATAACCTGAATAACACCTTCTTCTCCTATTGGACATATCGAAAATCCTGAAGATTCCGCATCATAATTTCTGAAAAAAGACTGGCATGGAAATGATGACACTCACATTCAATATAAATGCCGCCAGTCTGCTCTGCCATTCCGTAATAATTGCTGATTTTCTCCAAACAACAAGTTTCATAGAGACCCGCACGGAACATTTCTTCCGAAACAGCCTCATTCTTTAATTTTTTCCAACCGCCGCCATGAATCAGGATCGCATTGATAAATCCAATCTTATCCCTGCTTCTTTTAACTGTTTATATAATTTTTGCCAGATAAGATATGTAAAGCCAAAAACAAGTATCTGCTTTCCCTGATGCCGTTCCAGAAACGCCTGCACTTTCTCTACATCAAGCTTCATGTTGTCATCCAAAGCAAAACATTTTCTGATCCATAAATTGAAAAACCCAGAATGCCTGCCCGTGCGGAATACTGTGCTTCCCTTCAAAATCTGCTCATGATCAATAATCAGCATCGGCATCCTTTACTTCCCAAAAACTTGTCATGATCTTTGCCAGTGCTGTCTGCTGAAACTCCGCTGTCTGACGATCCGGCAGCACCCTTTGAGTATACTTCCTGGTTGTTCCTGACGACGCAAGTATTTTATAAACAGCATCCTCTTCAACACTTGAAAGCAGATATTTTTAAACAAACTGACTGGCAGCGGCATGAACTGCTCAAAATCCTGCACATCCATCTCTGTTTCATCTGACAGATGACCAAAATGCTGACATATATTTCTATACTCTCCACACTTTGACAGGTGGTGACGATGAAGTCGCGGCATTAATTCAGAATAAATTTTATCTTTCTGATGCTGCTCCATTACAAAAGGATCTTGCTCCAAAAAGCTTCAATACACTCTGCTAACCTGCTCTCTTCCATGGCTTACATTGATACACCATATTTTCTCATGATCTCCATGCCCTTTCTCATAAGTGGGAAAAAGCAAGAATATCAATCGTTTCCAGGGCAATGTCAAATGTTTCTTCAAGAATAGAACATAATTCCATATGTGCCATAGAATCCCATTTTGCATAACTTCTGTATTTTAATCCCGGAAGTTCCTCTGCGCTGATTTCAAAATGCTCCATAAATACCTGATTATATTTTTCTAAATTTGTCATGATTTTATTCTCCTAACTCAAAAAAATTTTTTATCCAAATATTGATGATATATTCCCTGTGCAACCATTTCCTGATTCTGATTAATGCATTCACCTTTAAAGGTACCAATATAGCAGCTTGCATATTCCTTAATCTCCTCAAGAACAACTTTTTGCCGTAATAGTGTCTCCTGAATATACCTGTTTTTTATAATTAACCTGTTCCTCTAAAAGCACTGTACCTTCACCTGGAAATTTGGTGCTCATAACGGTAGACATCAGACTTGATACAAGAATACTATGTATCGGCGGCCCTTCAAAAAGGTGTGCCTGTGCAAAATCATAATTTAAATGAAGCCGGCTGCTGTCCCCTGTTAATCTGCTGAACGTATGTGCATCCTCCCAATAAAAAGTTCTGGTATAAGAGGCCTCCCCATGTATTCTGATTTTTTTCGTTTCGACTGCCTGATGATCCTGATTACGAAATTGCTTAAACTCGATTATCAATTTCTGAAACTCGGCTTCCGAACCAACGACAAAAGTTCTTACGGAAGCAACCAGTTTCTGTACCTCAACGCACTTCTTCTCACATCCGCAAATCTCCAACCAGATATCATATACCATATTCTCATTGCCGACAACATAATTATGTTCCGGAAATAAACTTTTTAAAATGTTTAATGGCATGTCCCCGCTGATAGGTAAATTACATCCACCGCAGTATTTAATAGCTATCTGCATATTGTTCCTCCTTCCTGATTACTGATGATTTATTTTTTAAACCATGAAACCACTTTACCCTTAAAGCTCATGATTTAAAATACGCCGGGCAAAATCCAGCAATTCAGGATTCACCTCCTGCACTAGGACAACATCTTTCTACTTCCGGCATTTTTTTTTTGACTTTACCGCTATTAGCTCTTCTGTTGTCAGATAAGCAGATGGACATCCTGAACATTTGCCATGTAGCTTCACTTTTACAATCCCAGACTCATAGGAAAACCAGCTCAACGTCTCCTTCATGTGCTAACAAAGAAGGTCGCACATCCTCTTCCAGTATTTTTTTTTATTTTATCTAACTGCTCTGTTTTTGCTCATCTATATCCACTCCTAAAATTTTAAAAATCATTAAAAGCAATTTTTATGCCAGTCTTTATTTTATTTTTGGTAATTTGCAGCCTTGCATGTTTTATTGCATTTCTGCAAGAAACAGGTTTTATTTTGTGCTTTTTCACCTCATTTTCTTTTTAAATTTGGCATGTTTTTTGCTTTAAATATATAACATACCATGATATATTATATTATATACTATATGTTTATTTATTCAAAGGAGGAACTTATTATGGCTTTAATGACAGGTGAACAATATTTAGACAGCATGCGCAAACTGAACATGCAGATCTATATGTTTGGTGAAAAATCGAAAATTTTGTTGATAATCCAATTCTCAGACCATCTTTAAATTCTGTCAAAGCAACCTATGATCTTGCTCAGATGCCTGAATACGAAGATCTGATGACAGCAACTTCTTCCCTCACAGGTAAAAAAAAATCAATCGATTCACTCATCTTCATCAGAGCACAGATGATCTGATCAAAAAAAAGTCAAAATGCAGAGACTTTGCGGTCAGAAACAGCAGCCTGTTTCCAGCGCTGTGTTGGTATGGATGCTTTTAATGCAACCTTCAGCACAACCTATGAAATTGATGAACAGTATGGTACACACTACCATGATAATTTTAAGAAATTCGTTGAATACGTGCAGGATAACGACTTAACTGTAGACGGTGCCATGACAGACCCTAAGGGTGATCGTTCACTGGCTCCTCATGCACAGGCAGATCCTGATATGTATCTTCATGTTGTAGAACGCAGACCGGATTTGGTATCGTTGTTCGTGGTGCAAAAGCACACCAGACAGGCTTCAGCAACTCCCACGAAGTTATCGTTATGCCTACCATCGCTATGGGTCCGGATGATAAAGATTATGCTGTTGCATTCGCATGTCCAACCGATGCTGAAGGTATTTTCCAATGATTGTTGGCCGTCAGTCATGTGATACAAGAAAAGCTTGAAGGTTCACAGATGGATGTCGGAAACTCTGAGTTTGGCGGAACAGAAGTCTTGTTATTTTTGATAATGTTTTCATTCCTAATGATCGTATCTTTTTAAATGGCGAATTTGAATATGCCGGTCTCCTTTGTAGAACGTTTTGCAGGTTACCACAGACAGTCCTACGGCGGATGTAAAGTTGGTGTTGGTGATGTTCTGATCGGTGCGGCTGCCCTTGCTGCAGAATACAATGGTGCGCAGAAAGCATCTCATATCAAAGATAAGCTGATTGAAATGACTCATTTGAATGAAACCCTTTATTGCTGCGGTATCGCATGCTCTGCTGAAGGAAAGGCAACCAAATCAGGCAACTATTTGATCGACCCTTCTTGCGAATGTATGTAAACAGAATGTTACCTGTTTTCCCTTATGAAATCGCACGCCTCGCTGAGGATATCGCCGGTGGTTGATGGTTACAGCTCCATCTGAAAAAGATTTCAGAGATCCAAAACTTGGTGCTTACATTGAAAAAAATACCTGAAAGGTGTTAACAAAGTTCCTACAGAAACCGTTCTGCGCATTCTCCGTCTGATTGAAAACCTGACACTTGGTACTGCTGCTGTTGGTTACAGAACAGAATCTATGCATGGTGCAGGCTCCTCAGGCACAGAGAATTATGATCCAGCGTCAGGGCAATATCGGTATGAAGAAGAAACTGGCCAAAGCTATTGCGAAAATTGAAGATTAATTCTATAATGATTTTATAGGTTTCGTACATTTTATTATCTGCATATTGTTTTTCGAACATGCAGATTTCTTTTATACATTGCAAAAATCATGCCTGTTTTATATGCAGAAAACCCCAGAGGCTGACACCTCTGGGGTTTTTTCTCTTAGAACTTTTAATATCTTTCTTCGAAGACATTATATCATATGTGCTTTACACAATGCGCTTCTCCATTGCCCTGTTATTCGCCCTTTTCCTGTCTGTGCTTTTGCTCTCATCAATGCCATTCTCTCTTTCGCTGACATTTTCTTAAGTGCTGCTTTTCTTGCCTCTTCCTCTGCAAAGGCTGCATCATCAAGGACACGCTGTTCGAAAACTCTTCCTTCAATAGCCACAGATTTCACAATGGCATCCGACAGGGCATCCAGTTCGGACGCATTGGAACGGTTTGCCGATGAGTTGATGGTCATTCTGGCATTCAGGATCTTGCAGTCCTTCAGATTCTCATCAATATACTGCTCCATTAATGAACCGGATTTAATCGCCCATGAACCGTTTTCGATGATGCCGAAGACACGTTTTGACAGATTCAGTACCTTCAGATGGTGCAGGAAGTCTTCCATCACCGGATAAATATTCAGGTTATAAGTTACAGATGCCAGTACAATATGGCTGTATTTGAAGGCTTCTGCCACCAGATAGGATACATGAGTCTTTGACACATCGTATACTCTCACATTGGTAACGCCTTTTTCACACAGCTGTGCTGCCAGTGCCTGGGCTGCGGATTCCGTGTTGCCGTACATAGATGCATAGACGATCATAACACCGTTTTCTTCCGGAATGTAACGGCTCCATTTATCATGCTTGTCCAGATAATATCCGAGATTGGTACGCCATACCGGACCATGAAGAGGACAGAACATCTTAATCGGTGCAGTTTTAGCCTTTGCTAACAGCTGCTGCACAAATGGTCCGTATTTTTCCAACAATATTGGTGAAATATCTTCTGGCATTGTCAATCCAGTCTCTGTCGAAGTTCACTTCATCATCAAACAGACGGCCATCCAGTGAGCCAAAGGAACCGAATGCATCTGCTGAGAATAAAACGCCGTTGGTTGTATCAAATGTTACCATGGCTTCCGGCCAGTGAACCATCTGTGCCATCAGGAACGTAACGGTATGTTTACCAAAGCATCTTGTATCTCCCTCTTTAACTGTATCTTCACGGCCATCCACGTCAAAACCAAACTGGCGCATGAACATAAATGCTTTCTCATTGCTGATAACTTTACACTTGGATAACGGATCAGCACTTCTTCAAGAGAAGCAGCATGATCCGGTTCCATGTGGTTAACAACAAGATAATCCAGCTTTTCTGCCGTCCAGAACCGCTGCAATATTCTCAAGAAATACGCGACATCCTGACCAATCTACAGTATCAAAAAGCACTGTTTTTCATCCAGCAAAAGATAGCATTATAGAAACACCCTCCGGAATCGGATGAATATTCTCAAATAACTCAATTCGCTTATCATTAACGCCAACCCAATATAAATCTTCTGTTACTTTTTCTTACTCCGTTCATTCTGCGCCCTCCTATCCTCTTGTTACCGCACTGATCATTTCACTCTTTGATACACCGCATTCCGGACAGATCCAGTCTTCCGGCAGTGCCTCAAATGGCGTTCCCGGTTCAATTCCTGCATCCGGAGCACCCTTTCCGGATCATATTCATAACCGCATCCCATACATACATAGCGGCCATCTGCCGTTGCTGTTGTCTTCGAGTATAATGGCATTTCACGTTTAACCGGTTTGGCATTCGGATCCGGTTTCGGCAGATCACTGTTCAGTTTTTTCCGTCAGCAATGGCAGAATTGTTTCGAATATCACCGACAATACCATAATCTGCGTGTTTAAAAATCGGTGCCTTTTCATTTCTATTGATAGCTACAACTGTATGTGCCTTTTCAATACCTTTCAGATGCTGCTGTGCACCGGAGATCGCACAGGCAATATAAAGTGTACCTGTAAATTTCTCGCCGCTCATGCCCACAAAAGCGCTCTCTAGGAAGTACTTTCAGTCTTTCGTAAGCGGGTCTTGAACATCCAAGTGCTGCACCTGCTGCCTGGGCCAGATTCTCCATCAGATACATTTCACTCTTCACCGCAATACCCATACCTACGGAAACAACACGCTCAGCCTCATCGATCGGTGTCATTGCATCCGCAGTCAGTGAAAAATCAAATCCATCCATGATCAGCAGTTCCACCAGCTTATCCACATTCGCTGCATCACTGCCTTCATTAATCATCTCGCGCAGTCTTTTTAGGATCCCATGCTCTTGTTGGTTCGTTCACAAAATTCATACTCATATAATGGCACCTCCGTTAAATTATATCTTTTATTTAAAAACAGTAATTATTATTGATTTAATACAATTATATATATAATAGCAAAGAAGTCTGTAACAGCTGTTACAAACTTCCATATTTTACAAAAATTTTTTCCAGCTTTTCTTTATCCAAAATACGTATCTGATTCCGTCTGGTCTCTATGATGCCTGCCTTCTGCATCTGCATAAGAGTCCTCGACAGGGATGGTCTGGCTACGCACAGATAATCCGCCTGTTCCTCTCGGTTCGTCTTCAGCTCCACCATCCCCTTCTCATCCGTCTCCTGCAAAAAGCCAGGCAGCAATCCGCTCCTGTACACTGGAAAAACCAAGTACATTCAGCTTTCTGACAGCCATCCATTCTTTGGTTGACATGCTCTCATACAGATTCTGGATCAGCTGCTTATGGTGATCGCAGGCTTTGTCACAAAAACTATACAGATACTGCCACGGCACTTCCAGTACTTCCACCGGTTCGCATGCTACTGCCTCATACCAGTAGACCCTGCCTTTTGTTACCAGATGACTGCTGTAATGCTCTCCAAGCAGTGCTCCGGAAGCAACATGATACAACGCATTCACCTTTCCGGATGGCATATAACAGATAACTGATACCGTTCCCTTTAATACGGCATAAAAATAATCTGCTTTGTCTCCCTGGCAAAATATCGTTTCATTCTTTTTATATGTATGCATCTTTGCACCGGAACAGACAAGAATCTGTCCGATACTCTCTTCTGTAACATTTTTTAAACAAGCTATTTTGTGCCAGACTCGGATCTAAGAACTGTTCATCCTCTTCTTCCGGCGCGGACCTATAATTGCATTTTGTCATATTGTATTCCCCACTTACACTTTTAACTTGATATGTTTTTTATCTGTTATCTTTATTTTAACAGTCCCAAAGGCCAATAGCCAGCTTTATTTCAATTCCACACACCAGTATCCAAAATCACCGCTCCTCTGTTTTCATGACTCACCGGTTTAAATTTTCTAAAAGCCAAACATAGATGCCATATATTGTTCCCCATGCTGCCAGATACCCGGTACTCCCATCAGATAAATATCTTCATGCTCTGCCATATCATCAATCCCATCCTTTATCTTTCCTTCGTTCTACTTTTGCCAAAATTAAATGCCTGTAACAATAATAACCATGAAGCAGAAAACTATTGCTGCCATAAACCCAACAGGACATCGGCATACGTCCGATATCCTGAAGTTCCATCCGGACACAGTCCTCTACACTGTCATCCTCAAAAGGATACATCTGTGGAAGCTGCGACATCAACAGTTCATAGACGTTCATCGGACATTCCTTCCCCTTTTCATGAATAGATTCTTGTTTCTTCAATTTCTGCATCGAAGCCAACGCCATAGAGCTTTCTTCAATTTCTGTATTTCTTTTTATCCATATTTCTCAATTCCGCTGCATTTTCCAAATTAGATTCTAAAGCCAACTCTTCTTCCGGAATCAGCGGTTCTCATCCACGCATGCTGTACGGTCTCCCTCTGCAATATCTCCTGCAAATTATAGCCATCCGCAGACTGCTCATCCCTGCTGCTCAGCATTTTTCCTTCATATCGGCCCCATCATCTTTCATCCACTGCAGCGTCAGCATTTGCATTTCAAACCTCACTAATTTTTCCGAAAGTTGCTCTGTTAACAAATTTATCTGTTTCTATTGGCTCATCATCCACCACGTGCCATAAACATTGCCATTCTTCCCTAATAAAACCATTCCCACCAACACGACTTAAATCATATGCCGTCCCCATCAAATGCGCACTGTCCATAATAATCTCCATTTCTCTGTCTGACGGATCTGAACTTCTCCGACTGCAATACCTATGTAACCGCCAGTTCCCTGAATCAGCATATACACCCGATAAACATCATTCTCACTATTATAGATTCCCGACATATGAATCAATATACGGCACTGGTCATCTGTTTTCAACCCGCACAAACCCACTGTTAATTGTTTTCTTCCATCTTCATATAAATACATATAAGAAATAAAACGCCGATACTCTGCCACAGAAATCCCTCCCAGGCCATCGATATAATTCTTTTCACAATCATTTTTCACCACTAGCGCTTATTCATATATATATGCCTGCACAAAAAATATGCAAAAAATTATCATCAACTACAACAGAAAATGCAGAGTTAATGATAACTTTTTATCTTACTTTATAAACCTTTATTCTCCAAGTTCTACCATTCGACGAACATCTTCCGGCACCCTCAATAACATTCTCCGGCAGCCGGATTTCTTCTCCACCCCCGGCCTTTAAGACAGTTATAAATATCCATCAATGTTGTGATTTTCATATTCCATGCATGTCACGGAACAGTCAACAGATAGAAGGACTTGTCCGGACAGTCAAACTGCAGATGTTCTACAATACTGTTTTTCCGTTCCGATACAATAAATTCTCTGCAGTCAGATTTCCTGGCATAATTCCGCATAATGCCATTTATTGGAGCCGAGATAATCGGCCTGTTCAACCACTTCCTGACGGCATTCCGGATGCACCAAAGCAGTGCATTCGGATGGGCCTTCGCGCTTTCTTCATCTTTGGTGCTGACAACAATATGTACTTGGACATCCGCCGTTATAAAGGCAAATGTTTTCTCCGGCAGCTGCTCTGCCATAACAGCCAATTCGGATCCGGGATAAAGAATCTTGTCATTATCCAGTTTACTGCAGATCTGTACTGCAGAAGAAGATGTGACGCAAAACATCACACTCTGTTTAAATTCAGATGTTGTATTGATATAAGCCACAACTGCATAATCCGGATACTTTGCCTTTAATTAAAATTTGCTTCAGATCAGTTGTTCTGCCATTGGACATCCATAAAGTTCGCTAACCATACCTTTTTGTCTGGACTCAAGAACTTTACAAGTCTCTGCCATAAACCGCACGCCGCACATAATCACGCCTTTGCAATTACTCTTTGATGCCTGCATACTAAACCATAAGAATCCCCATATAATCGGCAACTTCCCAGTATTTCCTGCCCCTAAAATGGCATAGACAGAATACAAAACATCCTGTTCCTTTTCATACGCATGATTTCTGAATTTCTGCAATTGTCATCTTTTATGCCCTTTCACTGTTACCAAATCTGTTATAATATATATCATTGATTATCAGTCCACCGCAGCTACCCGACTTGTCCTTATGTTCCCATTGTTTTGAGAAAACCAGCCTTTCAGCTCCTCTCCTGCATACAGAACCGCTTCCATAGAAATGTCCAAAAATTGGTGCTGAATGAGTTATTAAAATACAAAATCTACATAATTCACGAATACGTGCAATATTTTCCTTTGTAAATATTACCTGAACACTCTGTCTGAGCTTGCCATCAATCAGAGCAACCGCCTGCTTCATCACTCCGGGGTCATATTGTCCAGCATGATAATATCCGCACCGGCCTCCACCGCCTCTGCCACCTGTTCCAGTGTCTCAGTCTCGATCTCAATCTTTCGGACCAAACGGCGCATACGCGCTGCCATCTGAATCGCCTTTGTAATGCTGCCTGCTGCTCCGATATGGATTTATCTTTCAAAAGAACACCGTCGGACAGATTGTATCTGTGATTACATCCGCCGCCGACACGAACCGCATATTTTCAAAAACGACAATTCGGTGTGGTTTTGCGTGTGTCGAGCAAATGTCACGCCACTGCCCTCCAAAAGCTTGACCACGCTCCTGTATAAGTTGCAATGCCGCCTCATTCTTTGCAGATAATTCAATGCAACTTTTCCCCTGACAGAAGGACTCGAATGTCCCCCTGTCACCTTTGCCATCAGATCACCTTTTTTAACCTCATCGCCGTCCTGACAGAACATCTCAATCTCCATACTTTCATCCAGAAGCTTAAAACTCTGGCATATACATCCATCCTGCAATCACGCCGTCTTCCTTGGCAATCAGATCTACCGTTCCCTTTACATTTGTTGGCATCACCGCATTGGTTGACACATCCTCGCTTGTAATATCTTCCTCCAAAGCCATGCGAATTAATTTGTCTGCCTGAAGCTGCATTGTAATATTCATTTTTCTCTCATCCTTCCTATTCCTTCTAATACAATCTGATGATCCCTCTCAAGCAGTGCCTCTTTATCCTCATATCGCTTCAAATCCGTCTCTGCCTGACACGGATCCGGTGCCTGACCAAACAGCATATCATAGGCTGCCCTTCTGGCAAACACAAGCGATTCCAACAAAGAATTGCTGGCCAGACGATTCTTGCCGTGTACACCATTGCAGCTTGTCTCACCACAGGCATAAAGGCCTTTCATAGACGTCCGGCTGGACAAATCGACTTTAATACCACCCATAAAATAATGCTGGGCCGGTACAACTGGAATCGGCTCTTTGATTGGGTCAAATCCTTCTTCTATGCAATGCTGATAAATATTCGGGAAATGCTCTCTTATGGTCTTTTCCCCAATCGGACGCATATCCTCCCAGACAAATTCCGTACCGTCTTTCTCCATCTGTGCAAAATCGCCTGGCTGACAACATCTCTTGGCTGAAGTTCATTTGTAAAACGCTGTCCGTTTTTGTCATATAATAATGCGCCTTCACCGCGCACCGATTCAGAAATCAGAAATCTTCTTCCCCTACTTCTGAAAAGAGTGTCGTCGGATGGATCTGTCCAGATGTTCCACCTCAACTTGATGTTCCATGGCAATACCAAGGCCATCCCCGGCAATATGCGGATAATTGGTGGAATTCTGGTACAAACCGCCGATACCGCCGCAGGCCAGTACCACATACTGTGAACGGATCGGATAAACATGATTCTCCTCATCCATGGCTACTACACCGCCGCAGATATTATCCTTCTCAATCAGATCCACCATGGTCATATGCTCACGGATTTCAATATTCTCTTTGTCAAAACCTGTTTCAGCAGTGTACTTGTAATCTCCTTGCCCGTGATATCCTTATGAAACAAAATTCTCGGTCTTGAATGGGCACCCTCTCTTGTGAAATCAAGTTCTCCATCCGCTGTTCTGGCAAAATCCACCTTCTGGAAACCAGATCCCTGATAATGTCGTTGGAACTGCGGGATCATCAAATCCACGGCACGTTCATTATTCTCATAATGTCCGGCACGCATTGTATCTTCAAAATAGTCTTTATAATCATCTTCCCCACGGAGCATACAAATACCGCCCTGTGCCAGAAAAGAATCTGACAGATCGGCTTCCTGCTTTGTCAGCATCAATATTTTCTTCCGCTCCGACAACATCAAAGCGCAGTACAATCCGGCTGCACCGGTTCCCCACGATAATGACGTCATAATATTCATTCATTTTATTTATACCTCTTTCCCGCTAAGGTTTTACTGCTTTCGTCATTATACAGCCCGACATATCAGCTGTCAAGACATGATATGTCAATGCTTATATATCTAACATATTATCTGAATTTTCTGAAAGAAAAAAAGCACAAAAAAAGGATTCAGACAACCCAGATCTGAATCCTTTTTTTGCTTTTTATGTCATTTATACGCGTTAAGCCTGCTATGAGTCTCTCTTTTATTTCCAGTTTCTAACTTACCGCACAGTCTCCTTTTAAGCGTTCAGCAAAATGTCCGTCAATCGTGCAAACTGCTCCAACGTCAGTGCCTCACCCCCTCACAGATGGTGAAAATCCTGCTGCTGCAATAGCTGCTGCAATCTGGTCCTTTGTAAAGTTCAATTCCGAAGAATTGTTCAGGCCATTCTGAAGTGTCTTGCGGCGCTGGTTAAAGGACGCTCTGATAATTTTAAACAGCATATTCTCATCCTTCACCTGTACCGGCGGTTCTTCATAACAGAGTCAGACGAATCACTGCAGAATCTACATTCGGGCGCGGCATAAAGCAGTTACATGGCACATTCGCCACAATATACGGCTCCGCATAATACTGCACCGCCAGCGACAGCGCCCCGTAATCGCCTTGGAACCCGGACCGGATTTCATGCGGGCTGCTACTTCCTTCTGCACCATAACCGTCACATTGGCCAACGGTACATGCTGCTCAAATAATCCCATAATAATCGGCGTCGTAATATAATACGGAAGATTCGCCACAACCTTGATCGGTCTGCCGCCATTCTCCTCCTGCACCAGTTTTTCAAGATCAAGAGAGACAGAACATCTGCATGAATCCCTTTTACATTGTCATAATCTGCCAAAGTTTCCTGAAGAATAGGGAGAAGATTTCTGTCAATCTCTACCGCAACAACTTCCCTTGCCGCCTCCGCCAGATACTGCGTCATCGTTCCCATACCCGTCCGATCTCCAGAACCATATTATCATCCTTTGTCACACCGGCCCCGGCAATGATCTTGTCCAGTACATGACCGTCAATCAGAAAATTCTGTCCGAACTTCTTCTGAAAACAGAATTCGTATTTCTTTATTACCTCAATCGTTCTCTGCGGATTGGATAGTTTTTCCATAAATATAAAAATACCTTTCTAAATAAACTCTTTACCTTTGTACCTGATTCTGTTAAGAAACTTCATTTTCTTTTCAGAAAAGCGGTCACATATTCGCCACATTTCTTTTCTATAATAAAGCCATAAATAAACAAAAGCAAGTGCTAATAACACATTATATAGATTTTTCTTTTCTTTTTCATAATCGGATGAGGCCGCATGCAATGACTTTTTGAATAAAGCGGCCGCATCCAATCCTCCCTTTTATTTGAATAAACGAATTTGCAAAATGGTCAGAACAAATAGTCTGACCATTTTTATTTGCAAAAGTAATAACTCTAACCCAATATGACCGTCATATTGCAGACGCTTCTTCCAGATAGTCGGTTCAAATAAACTATAGCATCATTATAATGAACGAAACACTTTTTGTAATCATTTACAGAGACATCCGATACATTTTTTTACAGCATTTTCCCAGGTTATATCCTCAACTTCTTTCGTTGTGATTCCCTTGATCTCCGCAATAGCCATCACCACATAGGGAAGATTCTGTGAAGAATTGCGTTTGCCGCGGTTTGGCACCGGTGTAAGGTAAAGGAGAATCTGTCTCCAGTACCAATCTGTCCATAGGGGCATAGTCCACGACTTCCTTCAGCACTCTGGCGTTCTTATAAGTCAGCACCGCCGATGCCAAGATACATCCCCATATTCAGATATTCTCTGGCCATTTCCACCGAATAAGAAAAAGCAATGGACAACACCGCCGATTTCCGATAACTTCTCTTCTTTTGGCAATATCCAGTGTATCCTTTGCTGCATCTCTTGAATGGATAACAATCGGAAGTTTTTCTCCCTGGCAAGGTTCATCTGGCGTCTGAACCAATATTGCTGATTTGCCCTGGCCTTTGGATCTTTTCCCAATAATAATCAAGTCCAATTTCTCCGATTGCCACAACCTTCTCATGCTCTGCCTGCTCACCGAGCCATTGAAAAGTCTGTTCATTTAACTGGCCGGCATCACCGGATGTACGCCTGCTGCCGCATAAACAAAAGGATATTGGTCCGCAAGAGCAATACTGACGCTGTAGATGCAAGATCAGCGCCGATATTCACAATTCGTCCGATTCCGCTTCCTGCATGCCATCCAGCAGACTTTCTCTGTCTTCATTAAACATCTTGTCATCATAATGTGCATGTGTCTCAAAAATCATTCTTTATCTCTCCACTCTAATCAATTTTAGGCAGATCCCATCGGTAAGTAGCCGCCAGAATACGAATAATGACCACCACTACTGCTCCCAGAATCATACTGGCCGATTTGTGATAAGGCATCAGCCAGATACAGACACCGGCACCGATCAGTGATGCACAGGCATAAATCTGTTTGACCAGAATAAACGGTATCTGCTGTGCCATCATATCACGAATCATACCGCCGCCGACACCGGTGATAACACCGACAAATAACAACAGAAACCTGTGGTGGACAAATCCGATCTCATAGGCTGTCTCCACACCGATAACGGTGAAAGCACCCAAACCAATGGCATCCAGAAGAATCATTATTCTCTCATAATAAAACATCGCTTTGCTGTCCAGCATCTGTTTCCTGATATAAAAAATCACAAAAAGTATAACAGCTGTCGCAACTGAATATTCGACATAGATCGGATTTTTAAATGTATTCGGCGGATGAATGCCAAGAACCAGATCTCTGATGATACCACCCCAACGGCGGTCATGACAGCCATTACAATCACCCCAAAAATATCCATTTTTTGCGGATGCCGACCATAGCACCAGATGAGGCAAAAAGCCACCGTTCCGATGATTTCTATGATAAATACAAGCATTTCCGTATTCACAAATTATTCCCTCGCTTTACACCCAAACCTTTACTGAACACTCCCAAGGAGCGTATAACAGATAGAAAATATCTCCCCTCTGTTTATAAAAAGCCCCAGAAACAACCCGATATTCTGCCGTGTCATCCCTGAGGCTCTCTTATTTACTTTTTAAGCTTCGGCCGTCAAACTCTAAAATCAACCGCCAGCCTAATGCCTGATTCAATTTCCGCTTATTAGCAGATCTCAGCACCTGCAGGCATCTTCTTCTCCGGAACCATCAGTGACAGGTTGCCATCTGCGTCTTCTGCGCAGAGAATCATACCTTCAGACTTCACACCCGCCAGAGTCGCCGGTTTCAGGTTGGTCACAACCATGACTTTCTTGCCTACCATCTCTTCCGGTGAATAATACTTTCTGATACCGGAAACAATCTGGCGTACCTGATTGCCGATCTTCACCTGTGAACAAAGCAGTTTCTTGGATTTCTTCACCGCTTCACAGGCAATGATCTCACCTACCTGGAACTGCAGCTTCTCAAAGTCATCAAATGTAATCTGCCTTCGGCTCAATATCGATGCCTTCTTCTGTCTTCTTCCTCCGCAGGTTCTGCTGCCGACTGTGCCTGTGCATTGGCTGCCTTGTAAGACTTCAACCTTCTCCATCAGCTCTTTGATGTCCAATCGAGCAAAAAAGAATCTCAGGCTTTTCAACGACTTTTGCCGCCTGTTTCGAGAAGTCCGAACTGGTCCAAGTTTCAGATTAACTCTTTCCTGTATTTAGCATATCCAAAATCTTGGCAGATGTATCAGGAAGATAGGCTGCCAGTGCAACGGCTTTGCCATACGGATTCCTTCCATCAGATTGTAGAGAACGGTTGCCAATCTGTCCTTTTTTGTCTCATCCTTTGCCAGTTTCCATGGTTCTGTCTCGTCGATATATTTATTGCATCTTCTAAGCAGTGTAAATACTTCAGTAATTGAATCTGCCACTCTGAGTTTCTCCATCTTGGCATCCACTTTCTCATGCATTGCCAGTGCAACAGCTTTCAGATCATCATCAACAGGCTCATTTACACCACCCTTGTCTTCTACACCGCCAAAATATTTGTTGTTCATGGAAATGGTACGGTTTACAAGATTGCCCAGAATATTCGCCAGATCTGAATTCATACGTTCAACCATCAGTTCCCATGTGATAGAACCGTCATTATCAAACGGCATCTCATGCAGAACAAAGTAACGAACTGCATCTACACCAAAATAATTCACCAGATCATCCGCATAAAACATTGCCCTTTGACTTACTCATCTTGCCGTCGACCAAAGCAGCCATGGATGACCAAATACCTGCTTTGGCAGCGGCAGATCCAGTGCCATCAGGATGATTGGCCAGTAAATTGTATGAAAACGGATGATATCCTTACCGATCAGGTGCAGATCTGCAGGCCAGTACTTCTTTAGAGTTCATCACTATTGCCGTCCACATCATAGCCAATACCTGTGATATAGTTTGTTAATGCATCTAACCATACATAAACGATGTGTCTGGATCAAAGTCAACTGGGATTGACCATTTGAAATGATGTTCTTGAAACACACAGATCCTGAAGTCCAGGAAGAAGGAAGTTGTTCATCATCTCATTCTTACGGGATTCTGGCTGAATAAATTCAGGATGTGTATTGATATAATCGATCAGACGGTCTGCATATTTGCTTAATTTTAAGAAATAAGCTTCTTCTTTTGCAGGTTGTACTGGACGTCCGCAGTCAGGACATTTACCATCTACTAACTGGCTCTCTGTGAAGAAAGATTCACAAGGTGTACAGTATAACCTTCGTATTCACCTTTGTAGATATCTCCCTGTTCATATAATTTCTTAAAAATCTTCTGAACCTGTTTCTCGTGATCTTCATCAGTTGTTCTGATAAAACGGTCATAAGAAGTGTTCATAAGATCCCAGATTCTCTTGATTTTCTCCGGCAACATCATCAACGAATTCTTTTGGTGTTACCCCTTTTTCTTCTGCTTTTAATTCTACTTTCTGGCCATGTATTCGCCCTATTTTCACCAGCAAATATTCATTCTGTTCTGGAAAAATACGTCATACTGCACACCTTCGCTCTGAATAATAATACCCGCAAAGAGAGGAGTCCCTTTATTATGAAAAAACATTTCCTGCCATCCTGATCATTTCATCTATACTTTTATTGACATCAGCTGCCGCTCAGGACCTTTTTATATCGAGCCAATACTGAATTCGATGACTTTTTACACGGAAATTTTCACCCAATCCATCAGTACGGATGCATTGACGCTGCATTTTGAACTCCAGGATCCATCCGCCTATGATATTGACCTTGATAACATAAACCTTGGCCGTATTGACCTGCAGAATCCGATTTCAACCTTTGTATCCGATATCAAAGCACCTCCGCCCTCCAAAGTGAACTGCACGATTTTGATTATGACAGCCTGGATAAAAAGCAGCAGCAAACCTATGATATTCTTGATGAATTTCTTGACACAGACCAGATGTATGACACCAGGGAACTCTTTTATTATCCCGAGTATTTAAGCAGCACTTCCGGTACCCAGAGCCTGCTGCCCGTGATGATGTCAGAGTACGCTTTTTACAGCCGTGCTGATATTGATGACTATTTGACACTGCTGAAAAGATTTTCCTGACTATTTCAACAATATTCTTGATTATGAAAAAGCCAAATCCAATGCGGGCCTGTTTATGTCTGATGAATCTGTAAAAGAGGTTGTCGATGCCTGTCAGACATTTATAGAAGATCCGGACAACAACATGCTCATTGAAGTCTTTCCTGATAAACTCGAAGCCATCTCTGATCTGTCAGACGCTGAAAAATCATCCTATATCGATCAGAATAATCATTCTGTAAAGAATTATGTCATTCCTGCTTATCAGTCCCTCATTGATGGCTTAAACGCTTTGAAAGGCAACGGAACCAATGACAACGGTCTGTACTATTTTGACCACGGCAAAGAATACTATGAATATCTGATCAAAACTAAGACCGGTTCCTCCAAGTCCCCTGATGAATTGATCGAATGGCTGGATGATACCCTCAAAAGCAGTATGCTGCAAATGGTTGTTCTTATCTCTTCTGACGAAAACTGTCTGATCAATTGGATAGAAACATGGATATTGCTATCAGCGATCCGAAGGACATCCTTTCTGCCCTTCAAAAGATCTGAAAGACAATTTCCCCGATGCTGTCACAGATCAATATACCCTTAAATACGTACCTGAATCACTGGAAGACAGCATGAATCCTGCTTTCTATATGATTCCGCCGGTAGACGTCACTGACAGCAATGTCATTTTACCTGAACAACAGTCAGATTACAGACAATCTGACTCTTTTCACAACGCTGGCCCACGAAGGCTATCCGGGACATCTCTATCAGCAGTCTGCCTTTTCAGCCACCAAGCCAGATCCATTGCGTCAGACTATGAATTTTCTCGGTTACGTTGAAGGATGGGCCACCTATGCGGAGAATATGTCTTACGAATGGACCGGACTTGACAGCTCCCTCATTCGCTGCCTGCAGCTGAATCAGGATATCACCCTGGCCCTCTACGGACGCATTGACCTTGGTATCCACTACGAGGGCTGGACTGAAGAAAATACGGCGGAATTTCTGGCTGATTATGGCTTTGATGATGACGAAACCGTTCATTCCGTTTTTCGGGCTATCGTAGCCGATCCCGCGTCCTATCTGCCGTACTGTATCGGCTACATGGAATTTAAAGAACTGCGAGAGGATACCGAAGAAACCATGGGAGATGATTTCGACTTAACACAATTTCATCAATGTATCCTAAATGTCGGTCCATGTTCCTTTGACATATATAGAAATATATACAAAAAGATTATATTGATGCTTTGATCCTCCTGTTCAACTTGACATTCCCTCTTTAATCAACTAAACTATTGATTAGTGGTATGCGCTGCACAACTATGTGCAAGTGATCAACTTGAATTATCATTTCAGGAGGAGTATAGATATGTCAACAAAAGCTTATTATCCACTCAACGAAATCGGTGCCGGAAAAGTTGGTTTTCAAGACACGTTCTATCATCGAAGCTGCCTTCTACGGCAATAACGTTGTCAAAGTCAACACCTTAAAAAAAGCTTACAATCTGGCTAAAAAATTCACCTGGTACAATCATAACAGATATGCCTGTTTACAGAGGTGAAGAATTTGGTCTTGACAGCGATGCAAAAGTCCTTCTTTTCAACGATGGTGCCATTACAGGCCGTTATGCTACTGCCCGCCGTATTGCAGGTGAACCTGGGGTTGACTGTGATGCACTGGACAAAGTTGTCATGGATGCGGTTTACACAGCAAGATTCAAGAAATTATATCATGCAACCGTTTATGCAGGTCTTGATCCTGAATTCATGGTTAAATGCCATCTTCTGATTCCGGAAGGCGAGGAGAATATTCTTTACAACTGGATGCTGAACTTCCAGTATATGTCCGATGATTATGTAAAGATGTATAAGGCTTCCAAACCTGTGGGTGACGGCAAAGAAGCAGATATCTATATTTTCTCTGATCCGCAGTGGATCCCGAATGAAGCACCTGGCGTCAGCCTTGACTGCTTAAGCGACCCTGCTAAAAAGACACTCTGCTACTTCAATACAAAGACCAACTGCGCATGCATCCTTGGTATGAGATACTTTGGTGAACATAAGAAAGGTACACTGACAATGGTATGGGCAATCGCCAACCGCAACGGCTATGCTTCCTGCCATGGCGGCCAGAAAGAATATCTCCTTCCTGATGGTTCCAAATATGTTGCATCCGTTTACGGTCTGTCAGGCTCAGGTAAATCCACTCTGACACATGCAAAACACGGCGGCAAATACGAAATTAAAGTTCTGCATGACGATGCCTTCATTATCAACACTGATACATGTTGTTCATCCATCGCCATTGAACCAACCTACTTTGATAAGACAGCCGATTATCTACAGGATGCGCAGACAACAAATTCCTTCTTACAGCTCAGAACTGCTCCGCTACAATGGATGAGGACGGAAAAGATTCAGCTTGTCACAGAAGATATCCGTAACGGAAATGGTCGTGCAATCAAGTCAAGCTCTGGTCTCCGAACCGTGTGGACAAGATTAACGCCCCTGTTAATGCAATCTTCTGGATTATGAAAGACCCTACAATTCCACCGGTTGTTAAGCTGAAAGGTGCATCCCCTTGCTTCTGTTATGGGTGCAACACTTGCCACAAAGATCTTCAGCTGAAAGACTTGCTCCTGGTGTAGATCCTAACAAACGGGTTGTTGTTCCTTATGCCAACCCATTCAGAACATATCCGTTGGCCAATGACTATGAGAAGTTCAAGAAACTGGTAGCAGAAAAGAACGTAGATTGCTATATCGTCAATACAGGCGATTTGATGGGCAAAAAGTCCAAAAAGAAGATACGCTTGGTATTCTTGAAGCCATCGTTGAAAAACGTGCAGATTTCCATCAGTGGGGTCCATTCTCCGATATCGAGATCATGGATTGGGAAGGCTTCGTTCTGACATGCAGGACAAAATTACACTGATCAGCTGAAAGCCCGTATGAATGACCGTGTCAATGAGATCAAGGCTTTCGCAACTGAAAAAGAAGGTTATGATAAACTTCCTGATGATGCACTTGCTGCTATCCAGAAAGTTGTCGATGAATTGAAATAATTGTTAACGCTGGTTAACTGAATTTTTAATAATCATTCCTGCAGGAGGAGATGTTCTGTCATCTCCTCCTGTTTATTATTTTTGTTGCCCTCCCCTGACACAAATGCTATAATGAGCCTTAGAAAAGAATGCGCGTTAATAAACAGAAAGGGCTTTTTATGGACAATTATGATCAACTAAATGAAATTCTTGTTTATCTTTTTTGATCACGCACTGGATATTGAACGGAATTTTCTTATCAGAGACACTTTCAAAGACATCTCCGTCAATGACATGCATGTCATCAATGCCATTGGCCTGGGTAATGAAGTCAACATGTCTTCTCTCGCCAGGAAGGTGGGAGTCACTGTCGGTACACTGACCATTGCCATCAATGGCCTGGTCCGCAAAGAATATGTACTCCGAACCCGCAGTGAGACAGACCGTCGTGTTGTTCTCGTATCACTCACCCAAAAAGGTGAGGCTGCATTCAGACATCACGCAGATTTTCACACAAGAATTGTGGATGCCATTCATTCTTCTCTGACGGAAGAAGAATGTAAAGTTCTGATCAAAAGGCCTCTCCTCATTTGAAAATAACCTGAAGAATATCTGAGTCTTTTATGAACAGAGTCTGAATCCTAAAGACGCGAAACCAGACCGCACAAGCTGAAAGGTGGTAATAAATATGAAAGAAGAAACAACCCGATTATCTGCATCTCTGGAAGATTATTTAAAAGAAATATACCTTTTGAACCTTGAAGGTCAGGAAGTTCGAGTTACGGATATTGCACGCTCTCTGGGCATCTCAAGCCAAGTGTCAACAGAGCCATGAACACATTAAAGAACTTCAGCTGCTTGAACATGAACATTACGGCAAGATTATTCTGACGGAATCCGGATCTGATATGGCCAAGAATATTCTTGATACCAACAAGATCATCTATCGTTTTCTCACTGAAATTCTTGATGTGGATGAACAGACAGCCATCGCCGAAGCCGATCTGATGGAACATGATATCAGCAAAGGTACCCGTAAGAAATTAAAGAAATTTATAAAAATCGGCAGACAAAAATCTGCCGACAAAAACCAAAATAGTTCAGATCATAAACACCGCATAAAAGATGGGCACTATCGCCCATTTTTTATTTTACCAGTTTAGAAATGGCCTTAAAACATGGATTGGTAGAATCAGTGTCAGTTCAAACAAAACAGCCTCCGCTGTTGTCACCAGAATACCTTCCTGAATCGCCCTCTCAATGGCAATCTTCTTATCCTCTTCACGTCTTGAAGCCACTGCATCCACGACCATCACCGGCTGAAACCTGCTGCTTTCAGATCCATACATGACTGCAGCACGCAAATATGGGCTTCTGTTCCCATAACAAGCATATTCTTCTTGCCCATAGCTTCGAGTTTATCCAGAATGGCTTTATTCCTGCAGCAGCTGAATGAAGCTTTCTCGCAATATTCTGTTGTACCTGCTGCCTCATAAAGTGACGGCAGTGTATTGCCAAGTCCCTTTGTATACTGCTGCACGATCACAGTCGGAACGGATAAAACCTGAAGTCCTTTCAAAAGCATAGCTGCCTTCTCTTCACATGCCTTCGTTTCGTGCATGGCACTCATCAGCTTCTCCTGCATATCGATCACAACAGCCCTGTTTCTTCCGGTAAAATTCTCATTGTAAACCCTCCATTATTGTTCTATCTAGTCCGATACATTTATCCCCCGTTTCGGACATACCCTCCCATTCATTCTACCATTTATCCCTTCATCTGACAATATAAAAACAGACGTCTGCCATGTATAATTTCGTAAAACTGTCGTCCAACAACAATTTTCCGCCGTCACAAATATGGAAAAATTCAACAAATTTTATTGACATCTTCTTTTTGTAAATGATATATTAAGACGCAGATAAATATGTATGTCGAAGAAGACAATCAAAACACTTGTTTTTGGTTGTCTTTTTATTTTCCGCAGGCTGCCTTACCGTTTGCCTGCCCGAAATAAGGAGGTTTTTTGATGAAAAGTACAGGAGTTGTCAGAAAGCTGGATGATCTCGGAAGAATTACGCTCCCTATTGAGCTCCGACGCAACTTGAATATCGGTGAACACGATCCCCTTTGAAATCTTTGTGGATGATGACCGCATCATTTTGAGAAAATACGAAGCAAGTGATATCTTCACAGGCAATATGGATGAACTGATCGACTTTCACGACAAGAAAGTTTCTAAGCAATCCATCATGGAAATGGCCCGCCTTGCAGGTCTTCATGTCATTGAAAACGCATAAAAGATGGGAGATATCTCCCATCTTTTGTCTATTCATCAGGCTTTACCCGGCTTATTCTTCATGATCGATCAGATACTGATAAATATCCCTCTTCGTCACACCTCTGTCCGCTTTGCCACGTGCTTCATCGCTTCTTTTTTTTTGGGAGGCCTCGGCTCATATACAACGCCATATGATCTTCAATGGACATACTCTCCCAGGACTGCTGCTGTTCCTCATCCAGTTTCCTCTGTGAGACTCCTTCCAATACCAGAACAATTTCCCCTTTCGGATCATTAGCCTGATAATAAGCATATGCTTCCCCAGAGTCGCTCTGAACACCGTTTCATGGCGTTTTGTGATCTCACGGCATACAGAAACCTTTTCTCTCCTCCTGCCGCCTCTATGAGCAGAAGAAGGGTCTTTAAGAGCCTGTGCGGTGCTTCATAAAAAACTGTCGTCCTTGTCTCTTTCTTCAGACGTTCAAGAACAACCTGCCTTTCCTTTTTTTATCTGTCGGCAGAAACCCTTCAAAACAAAATCTTCGGGTGGATAACCCTGACAGCGTCAGCGCTGTAATGCACGCAGCCGGTCCCGGAAGGGACGTCACTTCAATCCCTGCCTCATAGCAAAACGTACCAGCTCCTCGCCCGGATCAGAAATTCCCGGTGTTCCTGCATCTGTGATCAACGCAATGTTCACGCCTTCTAACATCCGATTAACCAGATACTTTGCTTTATCTATTTTGTTAAACTCATGATAACTTGTCATCGGTGTATGAATATCAAAATGATTCAGTAATTTGATGCTGTTGCGGGTATCTTCCGCAGCAATCAGATCTACTGATTTCAATGTCTCAAGGACACGGTAATGTCATCCAAATTGCCGATAGGTGTTGCACACAAATATAATTTTCCTGCCATTGACGCCGTTTCCTTTCTAATAACCATAGATATCATAAATTTCTGAAGTATAAATTCCCGGTTTCTCATACACGATCAGCGGTTTCTCGATCTTGATCATCGACTTTGCCCCCGCGTATGCCTTCGATCAGTACCATATTCGGTTCACGATCTGCCATTGGATACACTAGCTTCATCCGCTTTGGTTCAAGCTTATACTTTGTCATCGTCTGAAAAATCTCAACCAGTCTGAAAGGGCGATGCACCATATAAAATCGTCCCCCGGGCTTCAGCACTCTGGCACCTTCACGCACCACATCATCCAGTGTACACATTACCTCATGACGTGCAATGGCCTTTGGCAGATCAGGGTTCTTCAGACCATGAGTATCTGTCATATACGGCGGATTCGTCGTAACAACCTCAAAGAAGCAGCTCCAAATATCTGAGATGCTTCTTTGATATCCCCTGTTACGATATTGATCTTCTCCTGCAGGCCGTTGCAGGCCACACTTCGTGCCGCCATATCAGCGCTTTCTGACTGTATCTCAAGGCCCGTAAAATGTTCACCTTCTGTCTTTGCTTCCATCAGAATCGGAATAATTCCTGTTCCTGTTCCAAGATCCAGCACCTTTTCACCACGTTTTGCCCGTGCAAAACCTGACAGCAGCACCGCGTCCATTCCAAAAACAGAATTTTGCCGGATTTTGGATAATGCGGTAACCATTTCTTTGAAGCTCATCAAATCTTTCTCCAGGTAATAAATATTCCATTATAATGATGACTTTCCTTCCTTGCGATCCATTGCCTCAAGAGCTTTCAGTTCTGCATCATTCACATTGCCTTTGTCTCTGCGGCGTTTTGGCCGAAACTTCAGCTGACTCACTTTGTATTCACGGATTTCTTTCTCATCGTTCTCAAGGTTTACAATGACCTTTACAAGCTGTCTGAGGACACTGACACTCTGCACCTCGCCTTTAAATCCATCATCTGTTGTCACACGATCACCTATATTCGGAAGTTTACTGTTCAGCCATTCATACGTCTCTTCCTCATTCTTCAGACAACACATCAGTCGTCCGCATACACCGCTGATCTTTGTCGGATTCAGCGACAGATTCTGCTCCTTTGCCATCTTAATAGATACCGGTGCAAATTCAGACAGGAAAGTATGACAGCAGAGACTTCTGCCGCAAATACCAATACCGCCAAGGATCTTCGTCTCGTCTCTGACACCGATCTGACGAAGTTCAATACGTGTTTAAAAACAGATGCCAGATCCTTAACCAGCTCCCGGAAATCGATCCGCCCGTCTGCAGTAAAATAAAAAGCACCTTATTGTTGTCAAATGTGTATTCCGCATCGATCAGTTTCATCTGTAATTTATGTTTTGCAATCTTTTTCAAGACAGATCTTAAATGCGTCTTTTTTCCTTTTTCTTTGTTCTTTTGTTCTATCTCATCATCTTCCGGCGTTGCAAGACGAATGACTGCCTTCAACGGCTGGATCACATTGCTGTTATCCACTTCACGCGGTGCGATGAGGACATGGCCATATTCAATACCTCTCGCAGTTTCTACAATCACATTCTGCCCCACTTCTATATCCATATCCAGCGGATCAAAATAATAGATTTTTCCTGCGTTTCGAATCTTACGCCAATTACCTTTACCATTTTAATTCTCCTTTATTGTTAATAGCAGCATCTCCATCGTAATATCAAAATTGACATTGGCATTCAGACGTATCTTTGCCTTCTCCAATGCCTCCATTATATTGTTCAATCCTTCATAAGAAGACGTGATTGCTTTCTTCTGAAGATATTTATGTTCATCCTGATACACAAGCTGATTGATATCTTCTGTTGCCTTCAGAATCAGAACATCACGATACCAGACCATCATCAGATCAATAAGATCTCTGATATCCATCTTATACGCTGTCATATCATGAATGGCCGCAACAATCTCATAAACTTCCATATCGTCTACACGCTTTAAAGTCTCAGAAGGAAATCCTGCATTTCCCTGAAATGTTCTGAAGTTGCCATCATGATCGCCTTACCCACATTCCCCTGGGCATAAGCAGCACATACTCTGGCCTGATAATCCGGAAGCTGATACTTCTGCATCAGATACTGCTGGATCATTTTCGTATCCACACTTCTCAGATTCATGATAATGCATCTTGAACGAACTGTCTGAAGCAGCACATCCAATGTATTCGTCAGGAACAGGATAACCGCATATTTAGGCGGCTCTTCAATCGTTTTCAGAAGTGCATTCTGCGCCTGCACGGTCATCTTCTCAGCTTCATCTATAATATAAACTTTATATTTGCTGCTGTAAGGTTTGATCACAATATCGTTGTTGATCTGTTCACGGACATCATCTACACCAATACTGTTGGCCTTCTCATGCGTAACCCACTTTACATCCGGGTGATTGCCGCTGTCAAACTGATGGCATGCCCGGCACATATTACATGAATCGCCATATCCCGCCTCACAAACCAGTGCCTTGGCGAATGCCTTCGCCAGCATGCTCTTACCTGATCCATTTTCCCCATTCAAAATATAAGCATGAGATACCTGATGATTCTTAAGTGCACTCTTAAAATGTTCAATAATCTGTTCATGTCCAATAATATCGCCGAAACCTGTCATACATATCACCTCTATCTACAGTATAACATATATTCACTATTTTTGTACAATTGATGCTTTTTTGCTCTGTGAATTTTTTGAAATCCAACTTTCAAAATGCCTTTATGGTGCGGACAATTTCAAACAACATTTATCAAGATCCAGATTCTCATACCTTCTGTCGATTCCAGCTTCCGCCAGTTTCTCCTCCGAAAAATCCTGTCTGTCAGCCAGGTAACGACGACACAATTCCGCGTAATCCGGTTCATCCTGCATTCTCTCTGGACAGTGCACGCTCCAGACGCAGACCATCCTCTACCTCAACATAAAGCGGCACTACCTGATCTTCTCCAAAATATTTTTTCAGTTGAACATACACTTCCAAAGTGCCAATCAATATAGAACTGCCTTCAGACAGATTGATCTGACCGTCATCTGCCGTAAAATAATGCCATTTTCCCTGAATTGTATCATAACCCGGCTCTCAATAACTTTACCTTCCCGGCGCATCGCCTCATAAGCAGCATTATCAACAAAATAATAGCCTACACCATTTTCTTCCCCTTTACGCATAGGTCTGGTAGTGTATGGCACAATTTCCTTTAATTCCAATGCTTTTTATTTTCTTTTTAAATATCTGAATATGGCATCTTTTCCGGATGCGCTTTTCCCCATCAGACAAAACAATTTTCCCATATCTATTTTTCACTTTTTCCTTATTCCTGCAAACAACCCTCACCGTTTGGTCTTTTTGTACACCGCTGACATGCAGCCCGTTCTCCAGCCATCTGAGAATTACCGATATTACCCGCTCTGTAATAACCTCTCCCGGTGTCACCAGCGGAATTCCCGGAGGATACAGATAAATATAATCCGCTGCCACCCTGCCATCCGCTGCCCTCAACAGGCAATTTTCCCGACAGCTCTGCTCCGCATCATAGACGGATATCCTTTGTTCCACAGCCGGCAATTCATTTAAATCATACACACCTTCATTTTCTTGCCCTTTCAGATGTTTCCTCAGTTTCTTTAAGGCCACAGGCTTTTTGCCGCTGCTCAATCTCCTCATCAATTTCTATCAACGCCTGCAGCAGCCGTTGATAGCCATCCCGCGAATCTCCCACAGCCGTCATTGCCAGAACATAATCCGCAGAAACCATTTCCATTTGCAAATGGTATCTATTCAGCAATTTTCGTGCAGTGCCTTACCAGTCATTCCTGTATCTCGTACAGATAAAACAAGTTTCGAACGATCATAGTCTTTTGAGTATTTTGAATCAAAATCCGAACGCTCCGGCATTTTAATCCAGCGACAGTTCCCGTGAATTGCATTTCTCAGCTTCTCTAATTCCACAGTATAATCCGTATACAAAATCTTTCCTTTTTCCGACAGCATATGCAGACAGCTGTCAATACTTCCGATCAATATATAGGATGGACTGCTGGTCTGATAGATTGTCAGCATCCGGCGTATCCTTTCACGATCAATCAGTGTGCCGTTCAAATGAATAAGCGCAGTCTGCGTCATAGCCGGAAGTGTTTTATGTGTACTCTGTATCACAACATCATCCCCCAAGGTAACCGCACTTTCAGGAAAATAGTCCGAAAAATTAAAATGTGCACCATGTGCTTCATCTACAATAACCGGCACATGATGTTTATGTGCAATCTCACAAATAGATTGAATATCCGATACGACCCCATCATAAGTCGGGGGAAGTAATCACAATTGCCTGGATATTCGGATGAGTTATCCACATTTTTCAACATCTTGTGGATAAATCCCTTCATTTACTCCATATTTTTGTATTAATTGGTGGATAAACATAATATGGTTTCAAATGATGGAGCTCAATAGCATGATAAACTGCTTTATGGCAATTTCTGGCCGCCAGAATCTCTCCGCCATCACTGCATATTCCGCAATCGACGCCAGGAGCCCCGCTGTACTGCCATTAATAATAAACACAGTTTCTTCCGAATGGTATAAATCTGCTGCAAAAAAGTCTGAGCATCTTTCAAAATACCTTCCGGTTCATGCAGATTATCAAAGCCATCTATTTCTGTAATATCCATCTCATAAAGATGCTCAGTTTCGCTCGGCCCCAACCGCCTTTTATGCCCAGGCATATGAAACGGATAAATATCCGACTGTCCATATATTTTCAGCATCTCAAATAATGTTTTATTTTTTGGTTGATCTGTATTATTTTTCATGTTTTACGTCACAAAAGGGGCTGCCGCGTCATAAGGCCGACAACCCCCGAATCTTTCATTAATGCTCCAGATATAATTTACATAAATCTGCTGTTTCAACAGGTTTCTCCATATGCGGCATTCCTTTTGTCGCTTCGATCCGACAGTCTCAATGGCAGGATTAAAATGAGTATATCCTGCAATCGTCTCATCCATTCCTTCCGCTTCTCCGCCTCCAATAATATACATACTGTGATCAATCTGCTTCAAAGCGTATACCACATTAATCCTTGTATAATATCCAATCTGACTGGCGCAAGCAAAACGAGCCGCAAATCCGCCCAGATGTGCTGCTTCATAGAACATATCCGCCATCCCCGGTGCAATCTTAGTATGGTCAAAATAATATTTATTCTCAAAATCCGATTTAATCTTCCATTTTGAGTTCACTAAAACATAGTACAATGTACCAATAAGCGGCAGTTGCATCACATAGCTGAGGCACTTCTGCCATGTCTTCGGTCTTTTCACCATATGATCCAATGACTCAGGATTAATAAAGATAAAACGTCCATATAATGATGGCTCACTATGGCAGGCCATCACAGCAATGGAAGACGAATCGCCGCTGGTAATGATATCTGTCTTAGCTTTAATGATATGTTTGACAAAATCATTCACCGCCTGCACATATAAATAATTCGTATAAATCATCTTCTCTTTTCCCGAACGTCCGCAGCCCGGAAGATCAATTGTATAAACCGTATGACTCTCCGCCAATTCATCCAGGAGGGCATGCCATTCACAATCAGCCCCCGACGATGTCAAGCTATGAATCAGCAAAACAGGCTTTCCTTCACCCTTCTTAGAATAATATATATTACCAAACCGCCAGCTATAATAAGACTTTTCCTTGAAGTCAACAGTTCTTTGACTGTAGACAAAAAGAAAACCAGACGATTGATGCCATAAACTGTACCTGCCGCCACAGCCGTTATTCCAATTCCTTTAAGAAGCTTTTTTCTATTCTCTTTCACATTATCCGCTCCTTTCTGTCAAGTACTATTATTATATGTCATGTTCCTGATATTTACAAGACTCTATCCTCTCCCCGCCACATTTCCCATCTATTCACCTCCGATTCATCTCCTGCACTTTGTTAAGGCCAGAAGAACGTTGCACTTCTGCTTATTATACTCCAGAAAAAGTATGGATATTTTCTTAAATCTATTGTAAAATAAGAACACATATGATAAAAACTATAGAGAACATTTTCTTTAGAAAAGCATTGTCAAAGCTTTGTTTTTCCTTGAAAATCAATATTTTTTCTCATTTGTTGTATCATGCTAACTTTTAATAAGCATAGGCTATCTTTTGATATAGAAAGGTGTAATTTAATGAAGAATCAAATTGTCAATTTACTATCCCAGAACATCGATGTACTGAGCAGTGAAGAAATCTCACAGCTTATTGAAACTCCACCTAAACCGGAAATGGGCGATTTTGCTTTTCCTTGTTTTCGTCTCGCAAAATCTTACCACAAAGCCCCTCCTATGATCGCCCAGGATTTAAAAGACGCCATTGGCGATCAGGCATTTTTGAGTGAAGTCAAAGTCATTGGCGGTTATTTGAATTTTTATGTTGATAAGTCTCAGTATGCCCATCAGATCATTGATAAGTATAACAGTACGGATAATTACGGTCACTCTGAACAGGGTGAAGGCAAAACAATCTGTATCGACTACTCTTCCCCTAATGTAGCCAAGAACTTCCATGTTGGTCATCTGAGAACAACTATTATTGGCAACTCTCTTTATAAAATATTCACCAAACTCGGATACAAAGTCGTTCGTATCAATCATCTCGGCGACTGGGGTACTCAGTTTGGCAAATTAATTGTTGCTTATAAGAAATGGGAAGTCGCGAAGCAGTAGAAGAAAAAGGGTATTCAGGAGTTAATGGATATCTATGTCAAATTCCACGAAGAAGCAGAGAAAGATGACTCCCTGAATGATGAAGCGTGCATGGTTTCTTAAAATGGAACAGGGAGATGAAGAAGCGCTTGAAATCTGGCAGTGGTTCCGTGACATTAGTTTAAAAGAATTTATGCGCGTTTATGACATTTTAGGCATGGAATTCGATTCATTTGCCGGCGAAAGCTTTTATCGTGACAAAACAGCCAATGTTGTTAAACGTCTGACTGATGATGGTTTATTAAAAGAAAGCCAGGGTGCTATGATCGTTCCTTTGGACGAATACGATATGCCTCCTTGTATTGTTTCAAAGAAAGATGGCAGTTCTATTTATGCCACACGTGACCTTGCTGCAATTCTGTATCGCAAGGAAACCTATAACTTCGAGCGCTGTCTTTATGTCACAGGTCTTGAGCAGAAACTTCACTTTGCTCAGGTCTTTAAAGTTATCGAATTAATGGGTAATGATTACGCCAAAAAATCTTATTCACATTCCATACGGTCTTGTGAGCCTTAAGAGCGGCAAAAATCTCATCTCGTAAAGGTAATGTTATCTTTGCCGAAGATTTATTACGTGAATCTATTAATAAAACCACAAGCATTATCGATGAGAAAAACCCTGATATTCCTGACAAAGAAGAAGTTGCAAAGCAAGTAGGTATTGGTGCTATTATTTTCAACGATCTTTATAATCAGCGTATCAAAGATGTCATTTTTGACTGGGAGAAATTATTAAACTTTGACGGAGAAACCGGTCCTTATGTTCAGTATACTTACGCACGTGCTTCAAGCGTACTGAGAAAGATTGGCGAAGTACCTGATACCATTGATTATAATCTCTTAACAGATGAGGCTTCTATCGGTCTGCTGAAGGAGATTGAGCGCTATCCTCAAATTATTAAAGATGCAGCAGATCGCTATGAACCTTCAGTTATTGCTCGTTACAGTATCGACCTTGCACATGCATTTAACAAATTCTACCATGAATGCCAGATTAATGTTGAGGACGAAACGACAAAAATACACACGTACAAATGTTGTAAAAATAGTACGTTATATAATTAAGGATGCTTTATCCCTTCTTGGTATTCAGTGTCCTGAACAGATGTAAATTTATTGTTCTTAGCAACTCATATCACTATCTTTAAAGCCAATGTTTCACGTGAAACATTGGCTTTGCTTTTATACTATTTTCATCAGATGTTTCACGTGAAACATTTTTTATTCCATATTATGCCTTTTTTCACAAATGTTTCACGTGAAACATCTATAATATAGGTAGATTATTTATGTGATAAATGGTATAATTTAATGAGTGTCAATAAAAAGATATCGTTTAAACACCCCAATATGAATACTATAAGGAGGATTTATGAGCAGAATTATTGCTGTCGCCAACCAAAAAGGTGGCGTCGGAAAAACGACCACAGCTATTAATCTTTCTGCATGTCTGGCAGAAAAGAATAAAAAAAAGTATTAACTTTAGACATGGATCCTCAGGGAAACACCACAAGTGGATTAGGTGTCGACAAAAATCAGGCTGAAAAACACCGTATATGAATTAATCATAGATGAATCGAGCTTTCAGATTGCATCTATTCAAGTGTGATGGAAAATCTATCTGTTATTCCATCCAATATTAATTTATCTGGTGCTGAAATTGAATTAATTGGGTTTGAGAATAAAGAATACCTTCTGAAATCCAAGCTTGATATGATCAAAGACAATTATGATTATATTATCATTGACTGCCCACCATCATTGAATTTACTCACAATCAATGCTATGACTGCAGCCGACTCTGTAATTGTTCCTATCCAATGTGAATATTATGCCCTGGAAGGATTATCACAGTTAATACATACCATTGATCTTATTAAGGAACGCTTAAATGCAAAACTTGAGATTGAAGGCGTCGTCTTTACCATGTATGATGCACGTACAAATCTTTTCACTTCAAGTTGTTGAGAATGTAAAAGAAAACCTGGATAAGAATATTTACAAAACAATTATTCCAAAAATGTACGTCTGGCTGAAGCACCAAGTTATGGTATGCCAATTAATATGTACGATTCCCGCTCTGCAGGTGCAGAAGCCTACAGATATCTTGCCGAAGAAGTAATTGAGAAAGAGGATGAGAACGAATGGCTGTAAAAAAAAAAAGGACTCGGGCGTGGATTAGACGCCCTTATTGCGCCATCTGTACCACAAGCAAATCATTCTACAGCACCTGCTATATCAAATGATACATCAACTCTTCCGACACCTTCATCTGAAAAGGCAGCAACCAGTACAGAAACATCTACTCAGCCAAATGTTGTTGAGAAAATTGTTGAGGTTCCGGTAGAAAAAATCGTTGAAAAAGTTGTTGAAGTTCCTGTCGAAAAAAGTTGTCGAGAAGGTTGTAGAAGTTCCCGTTGAAAAAATTGTAGAAAAAGTTATTGAAAAAGAATCAGAGACAATGGTAAAAATTGATGAAATTGAACCTAATCGAAGCCAGCCCCGTCAAAGCTTTGATGAGGATGCATTGCAGGAGTTAGCCGACTCCATCAAGCTTCACGGCATTATACAGCCACTGATTGTCCAGAAAAAATGATGAATTCTACAAAATCATTGCAGGGAGCGTCGCTGGAGAGCAGCCAGACTGGCTGGTTTAACAGAAGTACCTGTCATCATCAAAGACTATACGCCAATGGAAAGCATGGAGATTGCTTTGATTGAAAATCTTCAGCGGGAAGATCTGAACCCAATCGAAGAAGCCATCGCTTTTCAGAAATTAATCAAAGAATATGGTTTAAAGCAAGAAGAAGCGGCTGAAAAGGTTTCCAAAGTCGTACAGCCGTCACCAATTCTCTTCGTCTCCCTTAAATTGGAGGACAGAGTTAAGCAGATGATCATTGACGAAATGATTTCAAGCGGCCATGGCCGCGCTTTACTAACTATTGCCGATCCGGAATTACAATATACACTGGCCATGAAAATCTTTGATAACAAATTAAGCGTTCGTGAGACTGAAAAACTGATCAAAAGCATGCTCTCAGAGAAAAAGAACGCAAAACCGCAGACATTGATCCGCAAATGGTTATCATCTATCACCAGTTGGAAGATCGGATTAAATCTATTATCGGATCAAAAGTCCAGATTAATGCCAAAAGCAGCAAAAAAGGCAAGATTGAAATCGAATACTACTCAGAAGAAGACCTTGAAAAGAATTGTTTCTCTATTAGAAACAATCAAATAATACACTGAAAAATAACCAGGAGGTAAAAATGGAAAAGTAAAATCTTTGCCAAATTAAATTTCGACCCAGGCATATTAGTCATACTTTCGCTTATTTTGACGATAGCTGCAATTGTACTTGTTATTATGTTATTTTTAAAACAGTCACGACTTGAAGCCAATTATAAAATCTTTATGAAAGGCAAAAATGCTAAAAACACTGGAGGAAGCTTTTAAATCAAAATTCGAAGATATTGAGCTTGTACGTGAGCAAACAGATTTACTTCATAAGCGTATGATGTATGTTGAAAAAAGTCTTAATAAATCCTATCAAAAATGCGGTATTGTTAAATATGATGCATTCAAGGAATTAGGCGGTCAGCTGAGCTTTGCTTATGCCCTGCTCAACGACAGTAATACTGGCTTCGTTATTAACTGTATTCATAGTCGTGAGGGTTCCTATACATATATCAAAGATATTGTTCGCGGAGAATGTGAACTACCATTAAGTGATGAAGAGGCTGAAGCAGTCAAAACTGCCATTACATCCACTTCCCTCAGCCAACAACAACAACCGTCACCGGCGGAAAGAAAATACGTAAAGTAAAAGAAAACAAAGGAAAGTACTGAAGAAACCTCTTCAAAAAGTACTTCAAAAGCTAAGAAACCTCAGTCAGCGAAACTAAATAACTATGAGAAACACGCTTCGCGAGTTTCTCAAGTTATCGCGGCCTCTACACTCCGTTTCGGTCGTTGCTAAGCGCCACTGGCGCTTAGCAACGCCAGGTCTCGTGCAAGCACGGACTTTGGCTCGTTGCTCGCGTAAATACAAAAAGGATGTGGATTGAAAATTATAAATTTTCAATCCACATCCTTTCATTCATTGATAACCCTGCCGCTCCTCTAAAGGATTTCCGTAAAAAAATTCCAGAATCAAACTGTTCCTATTTTATTCTTCCACATACTTCCATCTCAAATTTAATGACAGCACTTATGAGTGTTAAAATAAGCTTTCAAATCAAGTATCATACGTTGATTTTTAATCTCAAATCCATATTTTTTGAAATATTCCGGCATATGAGCAACATCATCGCTTACAAGATAATGCGCACCACTTTGATACGCTTTATCAAACATCATATGCATAATAAAATCACCATATCCTTTTTTTTTCTGTATTCAGGGAGTACCGATAATCCATCGAATTTAAACATACCGTCAAAGTCAAAAATCAGTCGTGCTGCACCTACAGGCACCTCATTCTCATTATATAGCAGCAAATAGATGGCCATGTCCTCGATATTATCATTTTCTCGCCACTGTTCTGCATTCATATCATCGTTATTAGTTTTTTCCAAAAACATGATGATAAATTTTTCTGCATTCACTCAAAATCATTCATTGTATTAAGGTAGACGCCTCTGATCATATCCAATCACTCCTTCATCTATAGCGGTTCTTTTGATGGTGTACCTGCTTTTCTCGGATATTTATTTCCTGTCATCTTGATCTTCTTTATTGGTACCAATGTTCTTGCAAAATCTGTCCCAGGCAAAACGAAACTGCAGACCTTCCTGCTTCACCACCCAGGATTTTATTGCTTTAGAAGACTCTTTAACTCATTATCCACATTTCAGTTTATAAAAACAAACTGTCCCCAACCTTTACAAAAGGCAGACAATACTCCGTTAATGTGACAAATTTACCTGCAACCGCTCGAGAAGCACATAGATCATATTGTTGCGATATTCTTTTCTATGTCCAAAATCCTCTGCCCGACCATGGCAAGTCTCAACATTTGCAATCCCAGAACCTCAATCACTTCGTTTAGAAAATTAATACGCTTATTTAAAGAATCCAACAATGTAATTTTCAAATGCGGAAAAGCAATTTTCAATGGAATTCCCGGAAAACCGGCTCCTGTTCCCATCCGGCCAATACTGTTTACACGTGTCATATCAACAGCATTAACAATTATTAAACTGTCAATATGATGCTTATCAATAAATTCATCAAACTCAGTAATTCCTGTCAGATTCATAACTTTATTTTTTCTCTACAACCATGTTTAGTATATTTCCTATTGACTATATACCTTCTTTAACCAGCTCTATTATACAACGTGTCGATTTTGCTCTCAAAAGTTGATTAATTCCATATTTATCTCATCTACTATTTGTCTTCCGAAGCCGATGACTCTGTTCATGCTGCTTTGGTTATTCTATAGAAACTCACCAAAACTGATATATATCTGCAGGTGTAACACCTGATATACGGGATGCCTGTCCGATAGAAACCGGCTTAATTTTATCTAATTTCTGCTGTGCTTCTATTCTAAGACTCATGAATTTCTGAATAGCAGATATCATCCGGCAATACCTTATTCTCTAATTTCTAATTTCTCGATCCTGACTCAGCTGCCGTTTAATGTAACCGTCGTATTTAATACTTATTTCAACCTGATTTGTCACCTCATCCGGAAGGTTTGTCTTTCTTCATCAATGTCCGCTAACATTTTTATAGGTTAATTCAGGTCTTCGGATCAATTCCGCCAGTGTTGCAGCAGTTTTTTAACGGTGTACTGCCGCATGCTTCCAATAATTTCTGGGTTTTTCGGACCTGCACCGATATTAACATGGCTTACACGTTCAATCTCACGATAAAATCAACACTTCTTTTTGAAGCAAGTGTTGATATCTCACATCATCAATCAATCAATATCATGGCCGATGGCCGTTAATCTCTGATCAGCATTATCCCTGTCTGAGAAGCAGCCTATATTCAGCCTGGAAGTCATCATTCTATATGGTTCATGTGTCTCCTTTGTCACCAGATCATCAATCAAACGCCAATATAGGCATCTGAACGTTTCAGAATCACCTGATCACGACCAAGAACCTTCATTGCGGCATTAATTCCGGCCATAATCCCTGTGCGGCTGCTTTTTCATATCCTGAACTGCCGTTAAACTGACCGCCGCTAAAAGTCCATTAATCTTTTTAAATTCAAGTGTTGGTTTCAGCTGAATAGCCGGGATACAATCATACGATTGCATAAGACATGTACAATTTCTGGCATTCTCCAGCCCAGGAACAGTATGATACATATGATACTGAACATCTTTCAGGAAGCGAACTCGACATACCTCCCACATACATTTCATTTGTATGAAGACCTTCCGTTCAAGAAATACCTGATGCCTATTTTGTCTGCAAATTTAACAATCTTGTCTTCGATAGACGGACACATTTTGGGCCTGTAATCTTCAATAATTCCTTACAAATCGGCAGAACCATCCGTGTTATTCTGACAATTCGATGCTTCCTCTATCGTAAGTCAGCCACAGGATACCTGCTCTTCTGCACAGATGCCGGATCTGTTGTAAAAGAAAAACGGCACAACTGCTTATCTCCGAACTGCTCCACCATCTTATTGAAATCAATCGTCCTCTTATCCATTCTCGCTGGTGTTCCGGTCTTAAACGCACCAGTTCAATGCCTTCTCTTCTGAGGGCAATCAGACAGATCATTGGCTGCTTTTAAATCCATCTCGGCCCTGTATAGGTGAAATTGTCCTCACCGCACAGACATTTGCTTCTCAAGTAAGTTCCTGTGGCAAGAACATTGTGCTGCCTCTTGTAGGGATAAATACAATTCGACCTTGTATATGTTTTAACACTCTTGCCATGCTTCCTTCTTCAAATCGATAATATCGGAGCACCCCAGCCTAGCTCTAATAGTGGGATTCCTCTGTATTTCCTCTTAAGGGTCCGTCGATTTTCACTTGACTATAATCCGCCTATCTGCCTGGGCGCGCAATGAGTGTTACAGCCGGGTTTTGGCTGTTTAACATCTTAGACTGAATAAAGTCTTGTAATATTCTTGCCCATTTCACCGCCCAACGCAGCAATTTCCCTCGATAGATGCCCGCTGGAACTGCCTCCGATATTCGGGTTGCACGGCATCATGGCGATGCTTTCTACACTAATTGTAAAAATAATTGTCTAAGTCCAAGCCTGGCACAGGCAGAGCTGCCTCATCCAGCATGTCCTGCACCAATGACTGCTACATCATATCGCTTCATATTTATATTCCGCTGTTTACTCCTGTTATTTTACCGTAACACGTTTCGCCTCCTTGCCTCAAAATTCTCCAGCTTATGGGAAGAAAACATTGCTTTAATTTTTATTTGCCCATGCAGAAATCACTGAAAATAGTATCTACAAAGGTCATCTTCAAAGCCTCACCAACATATGTCCTAATTGTTCATAGGCATCATCAAAATCAATAGAAGAAATCTTCCGGCATCCATCATTGATGCTGTTCATCACCATCTTCAGACTCTCAAGAAGCTGCTGCAATGGCTGCCTTAGTCCTTCACATTGGTAATGCAGAGTTCATCATTATAATGAATATCCCCTGCAAAAAACATGTCCTTTAATGTATTTTTCAAAAGCATCCAGACCTGTTTCTTCTCTGGCTGAGAATCTCGATAATCGGTGCCTGATGCTGTTCAATATCTGAACATGAAACAACCAACTGGAATCGGTTGTTCATCAACCACAATAACCTTTTATCACGGATCCTTACCGTTATGTTCATCGTTCTGAATTCCATTTCTGAGCTGTCTACAACATAAATAATCAAATCCGCTTCTTCCAAACCATAGCCTTTTTGACACCAATTTTTCTACCATCTTCCGTCCTGACGTATACCTGCTGTATCAATAATATTAAGCGGTATGCCATGAATACTGACATTCTCTTCCAGTGTATCTCCTTTGTTGTTCCGCAATTCTGTGACAATGGCACGGTTTTCGCCTAACAGCACATTCATCAGAGAAGATTTCTGCATTTGGTTTTCCAAGGATAACTGTCTTGATACCTTCCTTGATAATTTTGCCATTGTCCGCCGAATCAAGCATTCTCTGAAGTTCATCCATATACCCATCGGACCTGAACCGCCAATTCATCGCCAAAACCTTCTGCCTGAATATGCTCGGGATCATCCAACGGCCTCAATAAAAAGCAATATTGCCTATGCGATTCCTTTACGCAGCTTCTCGATTTTTGCTTAACGCTTCCTCTTAACTGACTCCAGAGAGCTCCAGAGCCATATCACTTTTGGCATTAATGACATCAATAGCCTCAGCCTGTGACAGATCATCCGTTCAAAAAATGCCCGCTTAGTGAATTCTCCCGGTTCTGCCAGTCTTGTCTCCATATTTGAGGACCGTTTCCAACAGACGCTGCATAACAACAACGCCTCCATGACAATCAATCTCAACCATCTTCTCTCTGTATAGCTGTTTGGTCCTCTCATAATGAGAACCAACACTTCATCTATCATACAATCTCCATCACAGATATAACCATAATGGATCGTATGTGTTAAAACTTCACCACTTCTTTCTTCCGCCCGACTTCTGTATATCCGATCCGCAATCGCCACTGCATCATCGCCGCTGAGTCTTATTTTTCCGATACCCGCATTTGTCATACCCTGTGGATATCGCCGCAATTGTATCACTCTCTGCTTCACC
>VOFB01002694.1_pt1 | contig 43392 bp, 47 predicted proteins | sample 5384141 | NCBI WGS metagenome assembly VOFB01 (sample SAMN12384721, study PRJNA508395) | human gut metagenome | isolation source: healthy gut A | host: Homo sapiens
TTCAGTTTGGCAATCGTGGCAAACAAATCCTGCATGACATCGCTCTCACCGATAATCTCAAAGCCGGTATCATCAGGGCTTCCTAATGCCTCGACCCGCTGTTTCAATGTATTGATTTCCGTACGGCTTTCACGCAGTTTCAAGGCTGCCGAGAGAGTAGCAAGCAGTTTTTCTTTTTCCCAGGGTTTCGGAATAAAGTCGGTAGCCCCCGCCTTTATGGCACGTACGGCCTTTTCCGTATCTGCATAGGCCGTAATAAAAAGAACCACGGCATCGGGGTCGGCGGCCTTTATCTTTTCGAGCCAAAAGAACCCCTCCTGTCCGCTGATCGCATCCCGCCGGAAATTCATATCCAATAAAATAACATCGGGCACGAATGTCGACATAAAATGCTCGATCCGTTCCGGCTGCGTCGTCACTTTTATCTGTTCCACATAAGGTTCAAGCAACAGATTCAACGCAAAGAGGACATCTTCGTTATCATCTATAATCAATATTTTCCCGTTCTTCATATTCCTGGTATTATTCTATCTCGTGTAAAAAATCATCCTTGACGTGACAAAGATATGTATTATATATACGGAATGTATGTGCGATACTGCACATAATTTGTGCGAAATAACACGTTTTTTTCATACACTTACAGGCGGAAGATGGGCATGTTTCCGAAAGCTAATAGTAACATATTAAGAATGTTTGGAATACATATAGCGTAGCGACAAGTTTGTGCATCGGAACCAACTCTCAGTCGATGCCAGCCTCGAAATCCAACAAAATATAGCCCTTACAGGGGAAAGGTTTTATTGAAAACCGGACTTGAAAGACTGGATATGTTTACCGACAATATCTCGTCTTACAAAAAAGTACCCGGTTGTCGTAGGATATGAACAAGACTTATTCGGCTTCAATGACCTTAAATGGGAACGCCGTATCGAGCCGATCAAATACGAAGAAGCAAAAAAGACCTATATCGAAACACTTGAACTGGTAGCAGCCTATACGACCAACCGCTTTTTTAACTTGGCTACGGCACAGACATCGCTGGAAATCGCGAACTATAATTTTGCATACGCCGACACACTTTACCGGTATGCACAAGGACGTTACAATATCGGAACGATCACCGAAAACGAAATGCTCCAGTTGGAACTCAACAAACTGACCGAACAGACCAACTGCCTCAATGCGCAAATCGAGGTCGACGATTATATCCAGTCGCTCCGCAGTTATCTGGGCATTTCCGAAAATATAAACTTGGTAGTGATTCCCGACGACAGTATTCCTCACTTCACAGTCGACGTAAACGAAGCCATGCAGCTTGCTTTCCAAAACAACCCGGATATCAGCGCTTTCGAACGCCGCCGGCTGCAAAGTGAAAGCAACGTTGCCGAAGCAAAAGCCAACCGGGGTTTTAAAGCAGCCTTATATGCACAGTTCGGTCTGACGCAAAGCAACGAAAAGTTGAAAGAATCCTACCGCGACCCGATGGACCAGCAATTGGTGACATTGGGGATACGCATACCGATATTGGACTGGGGCGTAGGTAAAGGCCGGGTGAAAGTGGCCAAAAGCAACCGCGACAAGGTTTACACCGAACTGGAACAAGAACGGATGGATTTCGAACTGAACGTAGCCAAGATTGTCAAGCAATTCAACATACAGGCAGGAAAAGTTGCCATAGCCTATAAAACAGACCAAACGGCCCAGCGCCGTAACGATGTGGCACGCAGGCTCTACCTGTTAGGCAAATCGACGATTCTCGATCTCAATGCCGCCATAGCCGAAAAAGACAATTCCCGTCGTGCTTACATCGCGGCTTTATATAATTATTGGAATCTCTATTACGGTCTCCGCAGCCTGACCGGTTACGATTTCGAGAAGATGATCCCGATCACAGAAGACTATGAACTCCTTTTAAACAATTGACAATGGACAATTGACAATTCATAAATCATAAATTATAAATCATATACATGGACAAGCCCATAGCAAAAGAAACCCGTTTATTACCGCTACCGCTGGCATATCGCCGGGGGAATCGCATTTATTGTTCTTCTCATCTATGTCGGGATCGCCGCTTCCGGTGGCAGGAAGCTCCGTACCGATGCAGAAAACCTGATCATCGGAGAAGCGACAAGCGACAAATTTCTGGAATATGTAGACGTCGAAGGCGTCGTGCAACCCATCCTCACCATCCAGATCAACACCCGCGAAGCCGGCAGCGTGGACAGGATCATTGCAGAGGAAGGAACTATGATGAACAAGGGAGACACGATCCTGACACTCAACAATCCCGACCTTATCCGCGCCATCGAGGACCAACAGGATGAATGGGAAAAGCAACTGATCTCTTATCAGGAGAAAGAGATCGAGATGGAACAGAAAAGTATCGATCTGCAACAAAAGACCTTACAAACGACCTACGAACTGAACCGGCTCAAAAAAAGCTATGCACTCGACGAAGAGGAATTCAATATGGGAGTCAAAAGCAAAGCACAGCTCGAAGTGGCCCGGGACGAATTCGACTATAAAACCCGAAGCACCGCTTTGCAGTTGGAAGGTTTGCGCCATGATAGTGCAGCTACGATCTTGCGCCGTGAGTTGATGAAAAACGATCTTGAACGGGAACGTAAAAAGTTCGAACGTGCCCGGGAACGCATGGAGGACTTGGTTGTTCGTGCTCCTCTCTCCGGACAACTCAGCTTTGTGAAAGTAACTCCCGGACAACAGGTGCAAAGTACCGAAGCGATCGCCGAGATCAAAGTCCTCGATCAGTTCAAGATCCATACTTCCCTCAGCGAATACTACATCGACCGGATCACCACCGGTCTACCCGCCACCATCACCTGGCAAAACAAAAAGTACCCGCTCCGGATCACCAAAGTCGTTCCGGAAGTCAAAGACCGTAACTTCGATGTCGACCTGGTCTTTACGGAGGCAAGCCCGGAGAACGTACGCATCGGAAAAAGTTTCCGTGTCCAGATCGAACTCGGACAACCGGAAGAGGCCCTCGTCATCCCACGTGGCGACTTCTTCCAGGCCACCAGCGGCCAATGGATATACAAACTGAACGAATCCGGCACGAAAGCCCGGAAAACCCCGGTCAGCATCGGTCGCCAAAACCCGCAGCAATACGAGATAACCGGCGGCCTCCAACCGGGCGACAAGGTGATTGTCACAGGATATAGTACCTTTGGGGATGCGGAAGAACTGATTTTAAAATAATATTCGAATCATGATACTACAACATTATATCAAAATTGCATTTCGTAACTTGGCAAAATATAAAGTACAATCTGCTATCAGTATTGTCGGTTTGGCAATCGGGCTGATCTGTTTTACATACGGATGGAACTGGTACAGGTATGAAACGAACTACGACGGGTTCTACCCACAATCCGGACAAATTTACCGAATATACGGAATCGATAAACAAACGGGAAAGAAATCGGAGGAATTACCACTTATTCTGGCACGCAAACTGAAAAAGATTTCCCGGAAGTAATAGAGACAACGCAGATTTATTCCAAATACGGCTCGACTTTCAAATATGGAGAAACAAGGTTAGAGGATCCGGACGAGGAATTCATTGACGAACAGTATTTCAAATTCTTTCCACGTCCCGTAATTTGCGGTAAAAGGGATGATATCCTGAAAACGCTGGATGAGATAGCTGTCACCCGCTCTTTTGCCGTGAAATATTTCAAAACACCGGAGGAAGCATTAGGCAAAACCCTTGAAAACGGATATCGTAAAAGCATTACGATCGTGTCCGTCCTGGAAGATTCGCCCAACAACTCCATGATGCAAGCCGATGTTTATGAACTGGACAAATTCGACCGTGACCGGGAAAACCGGATCACGGACGAAAAACAATGGGCCTTGCTAAACACTAAAATCTATCTATTATTAGCACCCAACATTAATATAAAAGCTTTTGAGAAGAAGATCAATTCTTATATAGTCGAACATGAATATAATAAATCAATTTTGTTAAAGTTGGTTCCCCTGACAGATGTCCGTCATACATTCGGAAGTGAATTGACATTTAATCTTTCCTACATCCGGACATTCACGGTAACCGGCCTCTTATTGTTACTCTGCGTTTTCTTTAATTTCACCAATCTGCTGTTGAATCGTATCTACTTACGGAACAAAGAAATGAAATTGAGAAATGCGATCGGCGCTGATAAAAAGAACTTGGTTATCCAGTTGTTGCTGGAATTGACGTTACTTGTCGGGATCAGTTTTCTATTGGCTTCCTGCCTGTTGGAATTAACCGTTGGCGGTTTCTCACACCTCTTCGAAACGACATTACAACGAAAGTTATTATTTAGCCATCTTTGTATCATAACAGGTATTAGCTGGTTGATACTCACGATTGTCAGCCTACCGTTATCCCTGCATTTTGTACGCGCTTCTTCTCTATTAATATCCGGAGGAATCTCTCCTACCCGGAAAAGCGGTTACCGCAAAATCAGCATGATACTCCAACTATGTATTTGCATATTCTTCCTGATGAGCACATTTATCATGTTCAGGCAAATATCTTTCATGAAACATAAAAACTTAGGATTCCAGAAAGAGGGTCTGATACAGATGGAAATGACATTCAACGACCGGGAAGGAATCAGTCGCGAGATTTCTTCATTGGCAGTCCTAAAAGGATTCACACAAGCCGGAATATTTACCATCACCCATGAACCTTATACACAAAACGAAGTCGAATGGGAAGGGAAACCACTGGATTTCAATCCAAACTTCCAAGTCCTGCAAGTAGGCAGCAACTTCTCGGAAGTTTTTAACATACCGATGCTGAAAGGCCGTTTCATCAATGACGGCGATCTGGCAGACAATGGAGATTGGCGAGCCTCTTGGACAAAAGCCGTCATCAATGAAGAAGCTGCTCGCATCATGGGCATCGATAACCCGATCGGCAAGAAAATCAGTATTTGGAATTATACGATCATGCAAGACGGAAGCAGAGGACGTGCCGAAATGGAGATCGTCGGGATCATCCAAAACTTCCAAGCGGCCAGTTTGCGCAACCCGATCCTGCCACAAGTGATCGTAATCGACCAAAAGCAAATGGAACAGTTATTTTTATTATGCCCGTACCGAACCCGGAAAAGAAAAAGCCACGATCAAAGCAATCCGGAATATATTCAAAAAAACACTCTAAGTCAGGCGATCCCACTACCTGCAATGTACAGACCATAAGCCAGATACTTGATCGGCTCAGCACTTCCGAAGATGCCAGCCTGCAGCTCTTTACTTTGCTGGCCCTGTTCTGTACGCTAATCTCCATCTTCGGGCTTTATTCCATTTCATCCAGCAATATGGAACAACGAAGGAAAGAAATTGCCATACGGAAAGTGATGGGAGCCTCTGCCGGCACGATTGTCAAAATGTTTTTATGGAATATCTGACAATTGCATTGATAGCCAACCTTCTTGCATTGCCACTCGCGTGGTTGTTCATGCAAAGTTGGTTGCAGCAATATGCCTATCGGAGCCATATCTCTGCCTGGATGTATATCGTAATCGTATTTGCCACCATCACTCTGATCATCGGAACCGTCCTCTATCAAACGATACAGGCTGCCCGGACCAATCCTGCGGAAGTGATCAAATCGGAATAATAACAAACTAAATCATTGAACCATGCTATACCATTACATCAAAATAGCTTTCCGTAATCTCTTGAAATATAAATTGCAGTCATTCATCTGTATCGTCGGGCTCGCAATCGGATTTACAAGTTTCGCGTTATCGTCGCTCTGGATACGATATGAACTGACCTACGATACGTTTAGGAAAGACGCAGACCGGATCTATTACGTCCGGATGGAATCGGAAACCGATGACCAAGGATTATCAAGCGTTACACCTTACCCGCTGGCCCGATATTTGAAAGAGACATTCCCGGAGATAGAGGAAAGTTGCAACACGAGTGCCTGGAAAACCGATTTCCTCTACAACGAGAAGAAATACGAATCTTTCGACATGGTCATGGATTCAGCTGCCGAACATATGTTCGAAATAGAACTGATCTCCGGTAGCCGGGATTTTATGATCCCGAAAAGTAACAAGATCGCGATCACGGACAAGCTTGCCAAAGAGGTCTTCGGCACAAAGGACCCATTAGGTGAAAAACTGAAAATTTGGTCTGACGATATGGAAATATGTGCCATAGTCAAAAGTCAGGACCAGCACTCGAATTTCCCGTTCGGAATACTGAAGCCGTCCCGACAAACGGAGGAATGGAACGTAGCCTATTGTCAGACTTTTTATAAAGGTCCGTCCGGAAACGGATATGAGAGCTTTTAAAAAGAAACTTTACGAACATAAAATAAAGAAAGACAGAGACTCGCTGAGTCATTTCGTTCTGACGTCAATCACCGCCATGCGGTATGACCACCCCGAAGAAGAGCCAACTATCAAGTTCGAACATATCTTGCTATTCGCTCTTGCCGGAGGATTGGTAATCCTGTGCGCACTATTCAACTATCTGACCCTGTTCGTGAACCGTATACGAATACGCAGTAAAGAGATCGGGCTTCGGAAAGTGTGCGGCTCGTCTGACGGCAATCTGTTTGTCCTGTTCGCTTCCGAATACCTACTTACGCTTTCCATCTCTCTTTTAGCCGGAATAGCCTTGATCGAAATCATACTGCCTGTATTCCAAGAATTATCGAATGTAAAAACGGATTCGTTCAGTCTCTATCTGGAAACATTCGTCTATTTCGGATTCATCACCTTACTGGCTTTCCTGTTCTCTTTATTCCCTATCTACTATTTCAGGAAGCGTTCGCTACAAAAGGCCCTTAAAGGTTCGTCTGACGGAAAAGGAAAAGAACCTCTTCCCCAAAGCAAGCCTTACCTTGCAATTAATAATCAGCATCGGATTCATATTCTGTTCGTCGGTACTAATCAAGCAAATCCATCACTTGCACACCACCGATATCGGACTAAACCGGAAAGACCGGGGCGATGTCCGTATATATCCCCAAACAGACGGTTTGAAAGAAGAAATTGCCAAACTCTCCTCCATCGCCGAAGTATATCCGGATGAAAACGATCCACTATTTCCAAGCCATTCACGTTCCTACAGGTCCTTTACCGATTGGGAAGGCAAGCCGGCCTCTGTGGAAGGTCTTACGATCCAAATAATCCCATGCAACAATCGCTACTTTGAATTTTATGGTCTGCAATTGCTAAAAGGCAAGTTGCCGGAAGGAGATACCGAACGGCACATACTCTAAACGAAGCAGCTGTAAAGGAATTGAAGATCGACAACCCGATTGGCAAAACACTTAGCCGCAAAGATCAGAAAGGATTTATCATCGACGGCATTTTCAAAGACTTTTATATCGCACCTCCTACCGTTCCGGTAAAGCCGGTTATGCTCGAGTTCAGTCCGGGAAAAAGAATATACAGAATGATTATTCAACGACTGCCATATTCCGGCATCAGCCGGGAAGCCGCGAACTGTGCAAACAACAGGTTGAACAGTTGGCAAAGAAAATGCAGCCGAACGCCGTCGACATACATGTTACTTTTATGGAAGAAGAGTATGAAAAGTTTCTGAAATCGGAAAAGGCGCTACTCAAGATGCTTGACTTCGTGACTATAGTCTGTATTTTGATCTCATTGTTCGGCGTATTCTCTCAAGTAACTCTGGACTGCGAACAGAAGAAGAAAGAAATCGCTGTCCGTAAAGTAAACGGGGCAGAAGCCTCCGATATCATGAGAATGTTTTTTGCCGGTAATCTCCGCCTGCTATGCATCGCTTCGGTTATAGCATTTCCGGCCAGTTACCTGATCATGAAATCATGGATTGAAAACTATGTGTTGCAAGCAGCAATCAGTTGGTGGCTTTATCCGGTCATCTGGGGTGTACTGGTCCTGCTGCTGACTCTTTGTACCGGTTGGCGCATACAGAAGGCAGCGAACCAGAACCCGGCAGAAGTGATCAAGTCGGAATAAGAATGTCTTTGAACAATATTTTATAACAAACAATCAGATTATGTTATCACACTATGTCAAAGTTTCTTTTTCGGGAACTACTGAAATACCGAACTCAATCAATTGTCAGCATCATTGGTCTGGCCGTAGGATTTACTACCTTCATTTTAGGAGGTTACTGGCTATGGTGGGAGACACATTTCGATAATTTCCATCCGGAAGCAGACCGACTTTACTGCCTGACGACAGAGGGACTTGTCAAGCGTGCCAACGGAACACAATCAGATTTAGACCAGTTACATATTAACGACCGGGAAGAATTATTCAAGCTGCTCCCCGAAATCGAAGCCTCTTGTTCATTCAACCACCTCAGCTTTACATTGAAACAGGACAACGAAGCAATCAACCTGCATGGAATGGAAAGCGAACAGTCCTTCTTCGACCTTTTCCGGACAGATTTTATCGAAGGGACTCACCAAGGGGTCATTCCCGACGGCAGTTCTGTCATTTTAACGGAACGGACAGCCCACAAATTGTTCGGGACAACAAACTGTATCGGCAAGGAAGTCGTATTGGATAATAATCTTCGTCCCTCTGTAGTCGGTATTATCCGTAACTATCCGGATAATACTGATCTGCTGTTCGACTTTCTGTTGATCAGAACCCCTCAACCCAATCATGTCAAACGCATGACGACCTACGTGCGGCTCCAAAAAGAATGCGAACGTGGCAAATGTACGGAACAAACTGGCGCACTATAAAAGCCATGCCGAAAAACAAATGGGATCGCGAACAGGTAAAAACTGGAAAATAAACCTGCTGACAGCCTCCGAAGTGCATCTTCGGTGCCACCCTGAATTGACAGACCGCATCCGTAACATTCATATCCTGGCTTTGGCCGGGACAATGGCTTTCCTTAGCGCTCTGATCAACCTACTTGTCCTTTTTATCGGTCAACAGCAACGGAAACAACAAAAAACCGGACTTATCTTTTGTATAGGAGCCTCAACCACAAGTATGATTACAAAAAGTTTCATCGAACTGGCACTTCCTTTGATCATCGCCTTCCTGATTTCTTTCTGTCTGATCGAGAGCATCTATCCTTACTATGAAAGCTATACGACCTGGCACCGGTATGGTATCTATGAGAACGTCAGTCGCCACCTTTCACGAACTTCACTTTTAGGCAATACGCTGTCGCTCGCCGGAATCTGTATCCTGGCATTCCTTTTTATCTGTTATTATCCGATACGAAATCTTTTGGAGCATAAAATACAGAAGCCTGCTCTTTTCAAACAGGGCCTGATCATCGTTCAGATATTTATCGGTTCACTGTTCTTTATCACCTCCATCGGATTGTTCCGACAGTTGCATTTTATCCTTTCAAAAGATAAAGGGATCGATTATGAACGGGTCATACAGGTAGATTTAGGATATGACACCTCCTTTCAGACGGATTTAAGTGTTTTGAAACCGGAAATGGCCAACCATCCGTATGTAGAAGAAGTCACATACACCTGCGGGAACGCTCCGATCTTTACGGAACAAGGGGATTGGTACGGTTCCTTTTACTCGTATTTCTGTTTCGATCCGAATGAAGCCGAACCCAATAGTTACAGCCCGGTAATCGTTGCCGACAAGGACTTCTTTTCGTTCTTCAAACTGCAACTGAAAGCAGGTAGCTGGCCGACGGACGCAACCCCATATAGCTATATGGTAAATGAAACTTGCCTGCAAACATTAGGCTACACGGATCTGCTTGAACGGCCTATATACATAAAAGGGCAAGCAAGCCAAGCCCGAGTTTGCGGTGTCATCAAAGACTATCTCTACGCTCCGATGCAATATCCTATATTACCGCTGTTCTTCACCACATACGAAAATCCTGATGGTAAAAGACTTCGAGCGTCCTTACCTTATTTATGTCCGCTATGCAAAAAAGGACATAAAAAAGAAGTGCTGGAACATCTTCACGAGATAACATCACATATTCAGAATGACAATGTCAACCGGAGTAAAATGTTTACGGAGCTGTCCGATCTAATAGATCGGTTCAACCGGCCGGAAAAAGTGATCTTTACCATCTTCAGCATCCTTTCGCTGGTTTGCATCCTTATCTCCACATTCGGCATTTACTCTCTGGTGAGCCTCGCCACCGAACAGCGGCGGAAAGAGATTGCCATCCGCAAAGTAAACGGAGCTACCTTTTATCACATTCTTCAACTGTTCTTCCGAGAGTATTTCATATTAGTGACATTAGGCAATGTTTTTGCTCTTCCAGTCGGCTACTTGGTTATAAAACGTTGGCTCGAGACATACGCCAACCATACCACATTGCCGGCAGGATTGTTCCTGTTGGTTTTCCTTATCACCTGTGGGATCGTGCTGCTCTCTATATTCCGTCAGGTCAAAGGGCAGCCGCCACCAATCCGGCAGAGGTAATCAAAACGGAATAATAAAAACAAAAACATAATAACGACAAAAACATCACATCATGTTCAAACACTACTTGAAAATGGCTATCCGCCAAATTCTTAAAAACAAGATCCAGTATTTGCTTTCCATCATCGGAATCGCAGTCGGACTTCTTTGTTTCAGTATAACCTCTTATTATATCAGAAGATTCAACAACCAGTTTATTGCTTGGGCAAACAGCGATCGGATGGCGAATATATATGCCAAATCGGCCCAATACGGTTATGAGGACCCTTATATTCCAGGAGAGGTGGTGCAAGAACTGATGGGGAATCCGATCACCGGAATTGGGCAAATCGCTTATTCATACGGATACGGCCAAGCCAATATTTCCATATCCAAAGAGAACCAGAAAGAAATCCCGTACCAGTGCAGCATCCAGAATGTCAAAAGATTTTCCGACCATATTCAGCATTCAAACGTTGGAAGGCCAGACACCGACACTCAAACCGGGAGAAGTATTCATCAGCGAATCATCCGCGAAAAAAATATTCGGAGCAGAAAACCCTATCGGAAAAACACTCTATTTCAGTCGTGCAGACAGCGACACGTCTGCCATCCACTATTCCACAATCAGCGCCGTTATCAGGGATTTTCCGGATGGGACACGGGAAAAGAGTGACTTTTATTTCCTGGAAACAGCCGGCATCCAACCAAAACGTAAATACCGAGATCTGGTGGTCCTGCTGGATAAAGGTGTTTCAAGCAAAGAAATAAACCAAAGGTTACGCCAACAAATACCGGCTTTTGGAAAAAACAACGATCACTATCTGACAGCACGCACTTTCAAGGAAGAGATGTACAAACCGGATAATCTCAGTGCGACATTCTTCATCCCGTTGATCGGCCTCCTGATATTGATTGCCGCGATGATAAACTTCCTGAAGTTCTGCATTCAGTCGTTCTATAACCGGACACGAGAACTCAGTTTACGGAAATGCTTAGGTTCAGACGCAAAAGGATTGTTCAGATTACTCTTCAGCGAGATTGCGGTTCTTTTCATCCTGTCGGCATTGGCAAGTCTCGTCCTGACCGAATGGATAGTGCCTGTTTATTATCAGTATATGGCCTCGAAAGAAACGATCAACGAGAATCTGTTTATCCATACGCCTACCTTGATCCAGCAGGAAATGGAGTATCTCTGTTTCTTGTTTGTTCTCTGCGCCTTGATTGTGTCATTGGTCATCTTCCGCATCAAACATATCACATTGACAGAAGGAATAAAAGGCGTGAAACGACAGAAACATAGTATAAGGAACTTCATGTTAGGAGTCCAACTGTTCATCTGTTTCCTCTTTATTGCCGGAGCTATCGGACTAAGAAATATTTACCACCTCGCAGAAGAAAAAAGGAACAACACGCTGACGGAAGAAGAATGTACCCGTATCTGGAAGATAGAACTTTGGGAACCGCAAGTACAAGGACACGAAGAAGAGATCGTCTCCCGTATCCGTACGCTTGCTGGGGTTGAAGACGTGCTTTTAGAGACTCCCGGCAAATATCTGGATTATAAGAACAAACAGGGAGAGACACTGCACGGGATACATTTCCTCACCAGTAAAAACTACCCGTCTTTCATGAAACTGCCGATAGAGGGAAGAATGCCACAGGCGGCTAACGAAATAGTGGTTTCACGGTCGCTTATCTGGGAATTGGAGAAAGACGGGGAAAAGAATCCGACATCCGTACAATTGGGAGACCAGACTTTCCAGATTACCGGCATATATGAGCAACTACCGTTCGAACCGGTATATACCCAAGATCAAATGGCTAAAGCCAATCAATCTCAATATCACCGTTTCTCCTTCATCTCCGTTCCTAAGGAACCGAACTATAGGGTCGCTTACATCAAATGCATAGCCGGACAGGAACAGAACGTACGGAAAGAAATACTCAAAATCGTACATAACTGGTTGCCGGCATCCATTCCTTTCCTGCTGACCACCAAACAAGAGGAGCGATTCCCGGCTCAATGGAGGGGAGATGCTGATAAGCGACCTGTTCAGCCTATTGTCCGTTATCAGCATAGTCATTACAGTCCTGGGTATCTATTCCGCCATTACACTCGACACGGTCAGCCGGCAAAAAGAAGTCGCCATACGGAAAATCAACGGAGCCGGCCCTAAGGTCATTGCACTATTGTTCGGTAAACTATATATCCGTTTACTTGCCATTTCAGCCATCCCTGCGCTGGCAATCGTCTATATGCTCCTGCGAATATTGACGCAAGAAAAGATAACGATTGATCCCGGCTGGTTAAACAATCCATTGATGTGGCTGGCAATCCTCCTTCTGACCACCACTATCGTATTCGTAACCGTCGCCTATCGTATCTGGCTGATTTCACGGTTGAACCCGGCAGAGGTAATCAAAACGGAATAAAGGAGGATGTGTTCACATTAAGCGCGGGAACACAGCACTAAAAACAATTAATATTTTGGATGATAAGACAAATTACATGAATTAGGGCTTATCATAAGCCAACATGTTTTACTTTTGTCCTCAAAACATTAATATTTATTTTATGAATACAAAAACATTAATCGCATTGCTCATGACAGGAGCAGGCCTTGCCTCCTGTTCACAGCCGATTCCTCCTACACGGTAATGGGAAATATCCCCGATTCTACCTTTAATGGGAAAACAGTCTATATCTTCGACCGGGATAAGGGGCAAAACATTGACAGCGCAGTGATTGAAAACGGAGCGTTTACGTTCACCGGTCAGATTGACACCGCTGTTTTATGCCTAACCCAAGTCGGAAGGAAATACTATACCACCTTCATGCTCGAAAACGGTACCATCCAACTGAACATGGAAACTCCGAACAGCGCGTCCGGCACTCCCCTTGAATGAGACCTTCAGCAGCTATATCCAAGAAGAAAAAAGAATCAGTGAACTCTTCCAGAACAAAATGAAAGAGATCCGGGAGCAGGAACAAGATAAAAGCAAAGTCCAAGAATTGACAAAGACCTATTACGACAATGAGTATAAGCCGGCCTATATGGCTATGCTGAAGGACTTCATCGATAAAAACCAAGATAATTACATCGGTGCTTTTGCCCTTCAAAACCTATCGAACTTTATGAACCCGGAAGAAATGGAATCTATCATTGCCCAATCCAGCGCCTTTATCCAAAGTAGGAACATCATCCGGAAACTGAGCCAACGGATTACCAACCTGAAAAAGACGGCCGTCGGACAACCTTTCACCGACTTTACAGTGGAAACCGAAGATGGCAAAAAGGTTTCCCTCTCCGACTATGTAGGAAAAGGGAATTATGTATTGGTTGACTTCTGGGCAAGCTGGTGCGGCCCCTGTCGTGCAGAGACCCCGATACTGGCAGAAGTGTATAACCAATACAAGGATAAAGGATTCCAAGTACTTGGTGTAGCCACATGGGACCAGCCGAAAGATACAAAGAAAGCCATCGAAGATTTGAAGATTACTTGGCCACAGATTCTCAATGCCCAGAACACGCCTTCTGAACTGTACGGCTTCAACGGAATTCCGCATATCATCTTGTTTGGCCCTGACGGGACAATCGTAGCTCGCGACCTGAGAGGCGATGCGTTGAAAGCAAAAGTAAAAAGAGATGATGCAATAATATAATATGCACAAACAACTGCTTATAGTGATGTTGATTTGTCTGAAAGGTGCCGATTATATATCTGCACAGCAGTGGACAAAAAAGGATTCAGTCTGGCTCCAGAACGTCTTGTCCGGTAAAGAAAAGCTGGAACTGAATCCAGAGACGATGAAAGCGATTCAATCAGGTTCTTTTATAAACTTGGATGAACCGGCTTCCGACATGAAAATGTCACCGGTAACCCCGTTACCCATCCTCAAAGATTTCACCGAATACATACAAACAGATTCAACCCATCGTAAAATAGCATTAAAGGACCTGCCTCCTGGTGTTTTCTGGTTATATGCTCCTCCTCCCGGTAAATTTTTACCGGTCTATAAAAATATGCTCGAAACATGGAAAAACGATCCTATGAATCGTTCTCATAACACAGGCTTCGTCACTTTCGACTTCGCAGAAATGACCAGCAGGAAGAGTTATATACACAAACGTAATGCCAAAAGAGATGGGACATGGAGAAATTACAACAATCTGCCTACTCCCGACATCATCAAGAAAAAGAAGAAACTCGCAACTGGTCATCCGGAATTTGCCAGGCAGGATACGCTTTTTGTCACGCAAGGATTCGTTGCAGTTAAAAGACACGACACACGTAACCTCCTTTGCTCCGATGAACTAAACAGCCCATAGAATAAATTTTCAAAAAAAGTCGTATCATTTTGCAACAATCCAGTGTCATATAACGTCTTATAGTTATACAAGAAATATTAATCGGAAACAGGTTATGACAAAAATACAACTATTAGCTACACTGTTGGCACTTTTCATCTTTTGCCATGCTGGGAGCATGCAGTAATGAAGATTATCCGAACCGGATGTTTTCAAGGTAACACCAGACCTCCGCACCCGTATCAATACTGGGATAAAAATGGCTTCCCGCACAGAAAAGAGGCTTTTCAACGAGACATTCAACTCTTTTCTTCACAAATGCGATGAAATGGGATCAGAAAATACTCCCTATCAATATATGGAAACGGAAGAGTATGCAGATCTGAAAAAGCTAATACTGTCATCCTCTCCCGCTACCTGCTATTTGTTAATGGACCGCTACCTAAAACGAAATCCCCCTTTCTTCTCTTTCATTCTGAACGATCTGATCGAAACAGCCTACCCCAATACAGCGGATAAGATTGCTAACCGGATGAAGTCGTTGACTACCGTACAGGAAACAATGGAGCTATTCCCTCAGGTTTGCTTGGAAATCTGGCTGGATGAAATTGAGAGCCGTTAGGTTACTCCCACTCCGGCGGTTCCTGCCCCAGCAAATTCTTGACGAAGAAATCGTGCATTTTGTGCATTTCAAACGGACCGCCGAGGCTGTGCGTCTTGCCTGGTAGATAAAGCTGTTCGAAATTCTTGTTTGCTTTCATCAAGGCACTAACAACCTGCAAGGTGGAAGCCGGATCGACGTTGTCATCCAGTTCACCGTTGATCAGGAGCAACTTGCCTTTCAGACGGTAAGCATTGTCGACATTGGAGGAGGTGCTATAAGAGGCGTCGATCGGATAGCCCATCCACTGTTCGTTCCACCAGATTTTATCCATCCGGTTGTCATGGCAACCGCAAAGGGCGACTGCAACCTTATAAAAATCGTTATGGAACAGCAAAGCAGCCATCGCATTCTGACCTCCGGCCGACCAGCCATAGATGCCGACACGATTCAAATCCATATACTTGTATTTCGCACCTGCCGCTTTCATCCAAGCGATACGATCCGGGAAACCGGCATCTTTTAGGTTCTTCCAACATACATCATGGAAAGCTTTCGAGCGGTTGGACGTCCCCATACCGTCGATCGAAACGACGATAAAGCCGAGTTCTACCAATTTGGAGACCAGATGATGGGCCGGTTTGAAGTCCTTATCCACATGCGAATCATGCGGACCGGCATAAATAAACTCTACGACCGGATAAGATTTGGAAGCATCAAAGTGCATTGGGCGATAAATGTTCCCCAAATATCCGTCTGCCCGTCCCGGCCTTTCGCGCAGAACACTTCCGGCATTTGCCAGCCTTCCGCCTGCAACGCACTCATCGCACCTCTGTAATCCGGCCACCACAGACACATCCGAAGTCCGCTTCAACTGACTGACAGGCGGCAGGTCGGGACGAGAATAGACATCGGTAAAATAAGAACGGTCGGCAGAAAAGTCACACGGTGGTTCCGTTCTCAGGAGTCATATCGGTAAAAGCCTGTTCCATCAAGTTAATCCGGCAGTAATGCAGGTTATAAGGATCTTCGCCTTTATTAAAGCCCGAAGCGGTGAAATAGACAACCCGGTTCGTCTCATCCACATAATCGACCTGACGGAGCACCCATTCACCCTTTGTCACCTGTCGTTTCACCTGCCCGCTCGTACCATCTATCAGGTAAAGATGACGCCATCCGTCCCGTTCGGAAATCCAAAGCAATTCTTTTCCGTCATCCAGATCATACCGATAGTTGTTATAATAATAGATGAAAGTCTTCGTCTGCTCATCCACCAAATGACGGATAGAACCGTCGGCAGCACTCACTTCGCCAATGACATAACGCTGATGCCCGCGCTGGTTGAACTCGAACGTGAACGCGCGGCTGTCTTCGCCAACCGGTCAGGTTCAGATAGAACTGATTTTCATAAGGGTGACATTCAACGCCATTTGCTTGCGCGCCTCCCATCGAAGAGCACCGGCAGGTAAACAGGCAATACATCCCCCGGCTTCGCATAGTCGCGCCATTGCAGGATCGGCTGCTTCTGGCTAGACGGGCTGGATTCGATCAGCGGAATGCGGCGTTCCTGCACGTCGCGCACTTTCACGGTTGCCAGCTTCCGGGAGTCGGGCGACCAGATGATCGACCAACCGTCATAACGCAGATTCGCCGTGCCATCCATCGTCAAGGCAATCTCTTCCTTTGGTTTATCTTTTCTCCTTCTCATCCCAGAGGGGCGAGATAGAGATTATTATCTTTCACATACGCTTCCCACTTCTTATCGGGCGAGACAACAGGAACCGGAGCCTCTTCGCGACGACGCCAGCGATCCGGCCTCTTCTCTTTCCTCTTTCAGCAGGGATTCGGCCAGTTTCTTTTGCTTTTTGGAGAAGAATGCCGCCAATCCTTTCTTATCCGCAGCACGCTGTTTCTTTCCACTCTCCGCATTGACGAGATAGTAGAAATCTCCTTCCTTCTCATGATTCTTATACCAAAAATAGTGTGAACTGTCTATCCATTCGGGATGGATAGCAGGAGAATAAACCCGGTCGGAGCATTTCAGGATCGTGTCAGCACGCTCGTAATCGGCACGCGTCACCTGCGAAGCGGCACTTTCCGCACCGAATGCCATCGCCAACAAGCAAAAGATAAACAAAGTCGTTTGTTTCATAATAATCAGTGATTTATTTTTCAATTTTCAACTTTCAATTTTCCAACCACCAGTCGATCATCTTCCGTGCCAAGCTCAGCTTGTGCGGTATTTCCGGCAGGTTATCTTTCGAGAAGAAGGAACCGGAACTCAACTCTTCGTCCTGCAATTTGATCTCCCCGCTGACATAATCGGCTATAAAACCGATCATCAGGTTGCTCGGATACGGCCACGGCTGGTTGCCAAAATAAGTGATATTCTGATCGTCAATCCTGTTTCCTCCCACACTTCACGTTCCACGCATTGTTCCAACGTCTCCCCCGTTTCCAGGAAGCCGGCCACAAGCCCATGAAACGTTCCCCGGAAGTTACGCGCATGCACCAACAGGATTTCCTCACCTTTCCGGATCAAGACCAGTACGGCAGGCGATACCGACGGGAACATCTCATTGCCGCAATGAGGGCATTTCTTCATGATCGGCCCTTTCAGTTCCGTCGGCGTCCCGCAGACAGGACAAAACCGGCTGTGTTGATCCCAATAGACAATCTCATACGCTTTCCCCGCCTGATCATAGGAGTAACGGTCGATATGATCATAGGAAGCGCGGAGTCCCATAGGCATGAAAACATCCGTCTCTTCCAGGGGCGCATCGGTAAAAGCCGCCATCGCCATTGTCCCGTCCTGCATCTCGACCGGAAGCGAGCGGGCAACCGTCACAGGCGCTTCGTCCGTACAAGGGATTACATAGCCGTCAGCTTTCTTTTGCAGTAGAAGTTGGTCATTGTAGAAGACGTACCAATACAAAGACGCGTTATTTGTCTTTTCCATATATCTGATTCTTTAGAACACCACAAACATACGGAAAAAATGGAATTATCCTCGCACTTGCAATATATATAGTGACGCATAAAACATGAAGAGGTATGGTTATAATAACCAATTAAGAACTTATACTATATGAATTAAGAAGAAGTACCGTATTATTTAGCCCTTTTCCTTCTACTTATAAGTTGTCCGCTTGGCGGCGAACGATCGTTCTCTTGCAAGCGGACAACCGTTCGCCGCCAAGCGAACGATTTATGGGTTAAGATAAGCGTGCTAATATATACAGAAGAACGGGGTAAAAGATACAGATGCTTATGATAAACCGTGCGCATCCGAACTCCTTTTGTGCGTATATGCACGATCATCAAACCCGGCACAACAGATAACATCTTATCTACAAGTTTTTTACGATTATGGCACGACTTTTGTCACATTTCTCGTAAACAAATCAGTTAAAGACCATGATTAAAACAGTTGCATTAGAAAAGATCTTCCGCACGGAAGAGGTAGAGACGTTGGCTCTTAATAAAGTAAGCATAGAGGTGAAGGAAGGGGAATTCGTAGCCATTATGGGCCCTTCCGGTTGTGGAAAATCAACGTTGTTGAATATCTTAGGATTGCTCGACAACCCGACCAGCGGAGAATATTACCTGAACGGGATCGAAGTATCCCGATATACGGAAGCCCAGCGGACGAAACTGCGCAAAGGGATTATCGGGTTCGTCTTCCAAAGTTTCAATCTGATCGACGAGTTGAATGTATACGAGAATATAGAACTTCCTTTGCTCTACATGGGTGTATCGGCTGCCGAGCGAAAGAAAAAGGTACAGGAAGCAATGGAACGGATGGCGATCGTGCACCGCGAAAAGCATTTCCCGCAGCAGTTGTCCGGCGGCCAGCAACAGCGTGTCGCCATTGCCCGCGCCGTAGTGGCCAACCCGAAGCTGATCCTCGCCGACGAACCGACCGGTAACCTGGACAGTAAAAACGGACAGGAAGTGATGAACCTGCTCAGCGAACTGAACAAGGAAGGGACGACGATCGTCATGGTGACGCACAGCCAGCACGATGCCGGGTTTGCCTCCCGCACCATCAACCTGTTCGACGGACAGGTGGTAACGGAGACGTTGATCTAAGTCTTAAATGTTATAAAAGGGAAAGAATGGGCCGTAACGTATCAAGATATGTTACGGCTTACGAAATTATCGTACCCCGCATGATTCCAAATCAAATAAACTTGTATATTGCCGGCACTAATCATAAATCGAATTGCTTATGAAGACACTTGCATGGTTGTTTGGAATCTTTGTCTGCGCTTCTTCCGCTTACGGGCAAAAGACCGTTACGATCGAAGGAGACATACGGAATATGCCGGATACCGTCAGATTTTTTTGCGCGGAGATGAAAGGAAACGGGATGGATGTACGACCGGAAGATCAGGAAAAAATGGTGAACGGTAAATTCAAATTCACCAGGGAAGCCGACAGGACGACCAAGATGTACATATCCCTCAACAACACCGGCTACACCGTATGGGTGAAGCCCGGAGCGAACATCAAAATCACCGGAGAAGCCCCTTATGTGCAGAACTGGCTGGCGGAAAGCGACATTCCAATCCCCGAACAAGTCGAACTGAACCGCTTCCGGGAGGCTACACGGGAGGAAAACATACGCATCCACGACTTAACGGCAGAGTGTATGAAACTGCTCCCCAAGATCAGAGCGAAAGATTCGGTCGCCAAACAGGAATTTGCTTCGATCAGGCAGACGGTGAACAGCATACATGACGAGATTATCCTGCAAAAAGAGTTGCTGCTCATGCTGGACTATCCGATTACCGATGCCGGTCTGGAAGAACTGAGAGACGCTGCCAAGAGTTGCCAAGCGGGAAAGTTGAAGGATAAAGCGTTAGTCGTATCTGTCTACAGCAAGCTGACGGACGAACAAAGACAATCCCGGTTGGGGGAAGAGATAACTTCCTTGTTGTCTATCTCCTCGACAGTTCAGGAAGGAGACAAGATCGCGGATGTCGAACTGAAAGACATCAAAGGGAACATCCACCATCTTTCCGACTATAAAGGGAAATACATCATCCTTGATTTCTGGAGCCGATACTGTGGCCCTTGCCTCGATGCGTTTCCTTTACTAAAGGAAATTGCGGAAAAATATAAAGAGAAAATTGTCGTTATCAGCCTGTCTGTAGATCCAGAAGCGGTTTGGAAAGAGACAGAAGTCAAAGAATCGGCAGACAACTGGCTGCAACTGTCCGACGGACTGGGCATGAGTGGCATAGCGGCTCATTACGGGGTACATGCGCTTCCTTCGTTTATCTATATTTCACCGGAAAGCACCGTCCTGAAAGCCGGACAAGGGTATAAATTCTTGTCGGAAGATATCCGTACATTTATAAAAGACAAATAACCTAATTCAAATGAATATGAAACACGGACTTTACTTATTTATCCCGGAGTTGATAAGCAACGATCCGTAGCTGCTGTATGACGGCTCTTTCACTTATCTGATCTCCTACCTGAAATATACGAACTTTACCGGAGAAGACAGGCCCGCATACGGGATGTGAAAGACGGAACCGTATTCTTCCTGAAACAATTCAGCACGCAGCGGATTATAAATAAAAGATCCAACTGGTTAATGAGCATGGCAGGAAATACGACGTAAAAAACTCTATTTACCAAAGACCATATATAATTGTAAGTTTTCAGCACATAGACATTAACGCACAGTATGAATAAAAAGCCGGAAACAATATACACCATTTGCAAATACAGATGGTCGGCAATAATTGGGTCCAACCCCAAAAGCCGCTTTATACCGCCTAACAGAATGATGGTAAAGGGATGGACCAAATATATTTCATATCCTTCATTAGAATATATATCAATATAACGACGAACCATTGCAGATCTGTCATATAAGAAAACTAATCCCTTTTTCATATAAATTCCACCTATTCCTAAAACAGCCATTCCGTATGAGGCAAACAATAAGTTTGGCGGAAATTTATTAGCTTGCAGATCAAAAGGGACTCTTTCAACTCCGAAAGCATAAATCAAATATCCTACGGCAGCTATTACACAAACAACAATTTGCCAGCCTAACTTCTTCTTATAATACAATCCCCATATCGTAAAAAACAGATAGACTATTACAGTTTGAAGTAACTCTGGATAATAAGCTTTTGAACAATAGCAACAATACCAAAACGACACTGAAAAGGATAAAAGGTATATTACACCGGCGAATCATCCGGCATAAAAAGGGAAGACAAAGAGATATGATCAAGTAAGGCGGAATAAACCAAATATGATCAAATAATCGATATTCTACCGTAGGGGTAAAGAACACATAAGATATAAAGTCATTCAACGGTATTATCTCTCCCGACTTCCAATAATGATACACAACAGCCGGAAAACAAACCAATGCATACTTCCAGTAAGGGATCGCGACTCTTTTTATCCGGCCCTTCAAATAAGTCCGAAACGGTTTTTCCAATGACAGGAAAATGAGGCTCCTACTATATAAAAACACGGTTGCCATTGCAAAGAATATCCCGGTAATCCAGCTTCCTTCAAATATGCCGACCTTGACACCTTCCCACCATATCAAATGACAAAAACAGGTGATATAGATCATTATAGCCCCTCTGTATATATCCAGATTCCGATCTCTCATGTTCTATTTGTTTCCTATAAGCATTGAAGGTTACAAAGATACTTTTTCCTTTTAATAAAAAAGAGTAATATTGCATACTAAAACAAATCAATCAAATTAATGAGCAATTCCATACATTTAATTAGTCTCTTATTATTGGCTTCCGGCCTATCCATACAAGCCCAGGAAAAGAGAGCCATGACATTCGATGAGATGGTCGGATGGGAACGCATATCCGAACAACGTATTTCCGATAACGGGAAATGGGTATTCTGATGGAACCCTGGCGGGGGAGATGCGACCATCCTGCTATATAATGATAAAGGAGAAGAGAAAGGTTCTTTTTTAAACCTGCTGCAAAAGCACAATTCAGTTCCTCCTCCGAATATCTCTTGGTGACAAAAACGCCTACCCTAAAAAGAAGTGGAGGCTGAGAAGCTAAAGAAAACAGACAAGGATAAAATGCCGATGAACAGCCTCATCATTTCCCGCCTGTCCGGAGGGATGGAAACAATCGATTCGCTCAAATCTTATAAACTATCGGAAACAGCCGACTGGCTGGCTTACCAACGCGGAAGCAAAAAAGACTCCATGCTTTATATCCGGTCGCTCGACGGAATGCAACAAGACTCGTTCCCGGCAGTCAGCGATTTCGGATTTGCCCAAAAAGGGAATGTTATACGTCGTATCCGACTCTGTCCTCTATACCTACATTCCTCAGAAAGGAAATAACCGGATCTCCGATAAAAAGGGGTATTCAAGAAGATTGCATTCAACGAAAACGGTAGCAAGCTCGCTTACCTGTTTTGTCCCCATAAAGATTCGGCCGCAACCCGGAGCAGCCTGTATCTGGCAGAAAATAACACCCCCGGCAAACTGATTGCAGAACGAGGGGATAAAGCATTCCCCGCTTCATGGATTATCAGTGAAAATGCGCCCTTATATTTTTCCGAAAACGCAAGCCGTCTTTTCTTCGGAACTGCTCCGGAGCCCAAACAGAAAGACACGACCCTTTTGGCTGAGAATCGCCCGGATGTACAGGTATGGAGCTGGGATGAAAAGGTACAATACACGCAACAGTCCTTTAACAAAGCGACCGATTTGAAACGATCTTATACAGCCATCTACAACCTCGGTTCCGGACGCCTTCTCCAATTGGCAACAGAAGAACTTCCGACTCTGCAAACAGCCGATGAGGGGAATGCCATATGGGCGCTTCTCTCCACCACAAGACCTTACGGCACACAAAGCATGTGGACCGCACGCCAGTTTCATGATATCTACATAATCAACCTGGAAACCGGGGAACGCCGGCAGATCAAGGAGAAAAGCCCTTCCTACATGCGTTTCTCCCCAAAAGGAAAATACACATACTGGTATCAGGATCAAGATAGTTCCTGGTATACTCGTTCGACGGCCGACGGCAAAGAATACCGCCTGACAACTCCGCAGACATTTGCCGCCTGGGACGAAGATAACGATGTCCCCGACTATCCTTCACCCTACGGAATAGCAGGTTGGACGGATGACGATCAATCTATCCTGATCAAGGACCGTTACGATATCTGGAAGTTTGATCCGATTGCTGCTTCTTCTCCGGTCAACCTGACCGTCAACGGGCGAAAAGAACAAATCACTTACTCGCTGATCCAACTGGATCGGGAGAAAAGAGCCTACAATACAAGCGAAGCACAATATCTCACCGGATTTAACGAAAGAACCAAAGGTTCCGGATATTATACTACCCGCCTCAACAAGCCGGTTGCCCCGAAAGCATTGCTTGCCGGTAATTTCAAACTGGCGGCCCTGGCCAAAGCAAAGGATGCCAATGCCGTAATCTACACGCAGGAAACATACGAGCAATATCCAGATATCCAATTATCCAATCTCAGTTTCAAAAAATCCATCCGTTTGACAGACGGCATCCGCCAGCAGGATTCCATCATTTGGGGGACAGCCGAACTGACTTCCTGGATCTCCCTGGATGGCCGGCCTCTGGAAGGTGTCATCTACAAACCGGCCGATTTCGACCCGAACAAGAAATATCCGGTAATCGTAAATTTCTACGAACGTAATGCCAATACATTATACAACTACCATATGCCCAGTCCCGGACGTTCAACGATCGACTATCCGTTCTACCTCAGCCACGGCTTTATCATTTTCAATCCTGATGTCCGCTTCACAGACGGCTATCCGGGTGAAAGTTGTTACAATTGCGTGATGCCGGGTATCACCTCACTGATCGCCAAAGGCTATGTAAATGAAAAGGCGATCGGTGCACAAGGGCATAGCTGGGGAGGCTATCAGGTTGCCTACTTAGCTACCCGCACCCGGCTCTTTGCCGCAATCGAATCGGGTGCTCCGGTTGTTAATATGCTGAGTGCGTATGGCGGAATCCGTTGGGGCTCCGGCTTAAACCGTTCCATGCAATATGAACACGGGCAGAGTCGCATAGGGGGCAATATCTGGGAAATGCCGTTGCAATACATTGAAAACTCTCCCTTGTTCAATATGGATAAGGTGACCACTCCGATCCTGATCATGCACAACGATGCAGACGGGCATGTACCCTGGTATCAGGGAATCGAATACTTCATTGCCCTTAAACGCTTGCAAAAACCGGCGTGGTTGCTCAACTATACCGGCGAACCGCACTGGCCGATGCGCCTGGCAAACCGGATCGATTTCCAGAAACGCATGTTCCAGTTCTTCCACCACTACCTGCAAAATGCCCCCATGCCCAAATGGATGAATGAAGGTGTTCCGGCGGTAGATCAGGATTTCGAATTGGGATATTAAAACTCCATCCGAAACTCTGTCCGGACATTCGGTATGGATGAGACGGAAAGTTGGCCGCCATGCAATTGCATGATACGTTGGGAAATCGGCAGGCCGATACCGCTTCCGCCGGATTTGGTGGAAAAGAAAGGAGTAAAGATTGCAGATAACCGTTCGGGAGGAATCCCCGGACCGTTGTCTGTTATTGTTATAAGGAGATGCCCGGTTGCCCCAGCACATGTATCGACCCTGACAATTCCATCCTCTTGTCCTTCTACTGCCTGCAATGCGTCCGGATCAGATTAATCAATGCAAGAGTAAGCAGATTGGCATCGCCATATACTTGAAGTTCCTTGCCTGTCGACCTATCAGCTTTACCGTCGCAGTAAACGACCCGTTCACTTCTCGGTTCGGCTTGTAGCAACCGTTCCAGCTTAGTAAATAACGCCGGTACGGAAACTGTTTTATATTCCGGCTCCGGCAAATGTGTCAAACGATGGTACGAATCGAGAAAAGCAGTCAGATTCTTCACCTGGCTGTTGATAACTTCAAGTCCTTCGCGTTGCCGGGATATGGAAGTACGGTCCAGATGTTTTAACAGGTCTGCCGAAAGAGAAGCGATCGGAGTGACAGAGTTACGAATTTCATGTGTCATCACTCGGAGAATACTCTCATAATAAAGGCTTTTCTCTTCAATCTCAATATGTTTATCACCCAACTGCCGGAGGATATGATTCATATCGGCATATAAAGCATTCGTAAAGGGATCATCCGGATTAGCAGGGAAATGTTGCGTCGTATCCTCGTTTCGCATCGCCTCGAAGAAGACGGACAATTTATAGTTCAAGCGGGTTGCCAACCGGATTATAAACAGAGTTATCAACAGGATAAACAGCAGACACACAAATGATAAGAAAATGACAACCGTGTTATTAACAACCAGGAGCCAATCAGGGATAAAAAGCACGATCAATACTGCACCCCCTACAATCTTAGCATATAACCTACGACTGTACATAAAACAAAGGTACATCAATTACAGTAAACCAGCAAAAAGGCAGAAAGAATACGAATTGCACGTTATTTTACGAATAAACAGTAATATGTTTGTTTTTAACAAATTAAATCGATTTATTTGTATCCGACTATCTAATGCAAATAGAATACAAACAATTAATCCGGAGATTATGAACAAGACAACGAGACTTTTAGGAAGTTTGCTTATTATCACAATAGCAACATCCTGCGGAACGGGAGACAAAAATCAATCCGCACAAACAGACGATCCTTTGGCCAACAGCCCGATAGTCGGTCAATATGTACAGGCAGGAACAGACAATGTAATGTCGTGCGACCAGAAACTACTGGCCGATACTGTACGCATACCTCTCAGTTTCTTCACAGAAAAATTGGAAATAGTAAAACTGGATAGTCGGGACGAGGCATTGGTCGGACAAACCGGAGTGACAATTTCAGATAATTACATCTTGGTACATGGCCGCCAGCCAAACCCATTCAAACTATTCGACCGCAAGGGGAATTTCCTGACCAACATCGGTGCGATCGGACAAGGCCCCGGCGAATACCAAATGGTGTATGATGCCAAATTGGACGAGGCAAACAACCGCATCTATATCCTGCCTTGGAATGCATCGCAACTTTTAGTGTACGACTTGCAAGGAAACGTCTTAGACCCGATTCCTCTTTGCTTGCGTTGTCCGAAAGCAAAATTCAATGTCGATCTTACCGGAGGCAAGGTTTCGATAGTTCTGTTGCCTTTCAAAGGCTCTGCGGCCGTTGCCTGGACACAGGATTTGAAAGGAAACAGGCTCGGCTACATGGAACCGGGACATTTGGAAGCACCTCAGGACTTCAGTAATGAAGTAATATCAGGATTCAATATCCCCGGCACGTTCGATGTCAATATTTTATGTATAATGCCGACCCGCGTCGATTCGCTCTACCGATATGACGGAGACAACAGTCGTTTTTATTTTGCTTCAAACAGTCAGAAAAAGTGCCGAAGATTCCCGTTTACAGGCTTTTTACACCCGGATGTGAACGGTCTTGACACCCGAGTGTGAATGATATCGAGACCCGGGTGTCAATGGGTTTATCTTATTATGTTATTGAAAATAAGTCATGTGAAGAAGAATCAAACAGGTGGTTAGTGATAGTATGATAGATGGAATCGGCATCTGTCATACCTACTATCATTGCTTGTGTCTATTGATATTCAATTGATAAAAGGAAATTAGCCAGGCAATAGGGAGATACAATGCCTTTTCACATTGTGTTGAAACACCGGAAACTTATTTTGCTTCAAGGCAGGCTTATAAATGGAAAAAGATGAAGAGAACATGTTTTACAGGAAGAACCGGACGGAATCAGTGCGACGTTCAACCTCCAAGGCGATACGCTCTGCAAATTCAGGTTGAAAGAAGGAAATAGATGGAATAGTCGCACGATGACCGACAACATTCCGTTCTTCATAACGTTGAGGCAACTGGAAACCGGACAAGACCGACGTTCAACCTCCAAAATAATCTCTATAAAGAGATGCTGGGGATTGCGATGACCACCGTTTTCTTCCAAACGTTTTACAGGCATACAAACCGGATCATTACATGATGCCCTATTGCGAAAACCGATCGCGCCCCCGCTCTACGCTATCCGTTACGGGGAGCAGAGGGAAGAAAACTTAACCTGAAGAGATGGCGGATGCTAAAATTCCCAAAGGCAAAATGTGGTTGAAAACTTTTTACGAGAACCCCAAAGGTTTGTTCATGGGCCTTTATCAAAAGGGGGGACGAATCATCGCAAACTGGCTCGGCTGGGAATATGACTACAAACCGAGCCTGACCCACCAGGCGGTCTACTTGAAAGAAGAAGGACACACGGTCATGCTGCCGGCTGACAAAAACAGAGGCTTCATTAACGACCTAGACGACGGGATGCCTTTCTGGCCGGACGGACAAACGGACGATTGCCTGTACATGCTCCGTACCGTCACCGAGATGCGCGAACTGGTAAAGCGCACCGGCTCGCCCAAGCAAAAGAAGTTGGTCGAACTGCTGGATAACCCGAAAATGCATGAACGGGATTATGTAATGATCGTTGTACGATAAGGGTGTCTATCCGGCTACAAACCGTACTTCCGTATCTTGTTATATAGCGTCTGCCGGCTGATATCCAACTGTTGGGCACAAAGTGTCAGGTTGCCGTTCTTCTCGCGCAGCACCTCACTGATAAACTGCTTCTCCATCTCCTCCAATGTCACCGGACGGGATGCGGAAGCTGTTTTTTTCGATATGGAAATCGTCCGCCCCCAGCGAAGACAAGTTCGTCAACAGGACAGCCCGCTCGATTGTTTGTTGCAAAGCCGAAAGATCCCCTTTGCCGGATCAGACCGGAGAGTTTATCCAATCCGCCGGAAGTGACAACCGGCAATTGTTTTCCATACGCCTGTGCGTATTTCTTTAACAGAGCCCCGACCAAAAGGGAAACGACCTGCCCATTCTCCTCCTCTGCCGATATCCGCCTCATCGAAGCCGCTTCTGTCCGCACCTTCCGCCTGCGCCGGAAAGCCCCTTGTAAAATCGCTACCAGCTTCTCGTTATCCCACGGTTTGACAACAAAGTCAGCCGCTCCCCTTTTCAAGGCGGAAACCGCCAGTTCAATATCTCCGAAGGCCGTGATCAAGACCACTTGCGGCGGATCGGGACGCCCCACAATCCGATCCAGCCAAAACAAGCCTCGCTTCCATCCTGCCGTCCGGTCACAAAATTCATATCCAACAGAACAATATCGACATCGCCCTCACGCAACAAAGCCGGCAAAAGTGTCGGCACGGACACTCCTACTACCGTCTTGAACTCGCGTGCCAGAATCATTTTCAATGTTTTCAACACCGCTTCGTTATCATCCACAAGAATTATTTTCCCATCCAGCATAGTTTCATTTTTTCTGATTACAAAATTATATTTTCTATCAAGAAATCCGCAATCAAACGTAATTTGTTCCCCACAATGTTACATATATTCTCGACATTGTCGAAAACAAGTTACACCTAAACATTTCCCTTCACTCTATGACGGTCCCATTGTCCAATAATTAGACAAATTTTCGGTTTCCCGAAAAAAAAAGAACTATCCTTTGCGACATCCACAGAAAGGGGATAGCTTTGATCCGTATTAAAACAAAAGTCATGAAAGCCGTAGCACTCAAACTGGTCCTCCGTAGTTGGTGGCGCAATAAAACGTTTTCCATTATTTCGATTGTCAGCTTGGCAATCGGGATTGCCTGTACAAACCTGCTGGCAGCCTTCGTCATATATGAATTCAACATCGAGGCTGATAATCCGAACAAAGAAAAGATCGTCTATATGGCCCAGGATTCGCCGCTGAAGTCAGGAGAAAAGGTATCTTTTATTGTTGGAAAGATCCCGATTCAACTAAAAGAGCAATATTCGGAAGTGGAAGATTACCTGCGCTTCGGCTCAATCGATTGCAACTCCGTCACCATAGGGGATAAAAATACGACCCAATCCTGATTACCATAACAGACACTACTTTTGCCCGCTTCTTCGAATATGAAGTACTGCACGGCAACCTGCATGACGCCCTTGCCTCCCCGGACAAAGCCGCGCTAAGCGAATCATGTGCCCGGAAACTATTCGGAAAAACAAACCCGGTAGGAAAGATTGTCCAAATAGACCTGGAGGACGGAGGCATACGTTATGAGGACGAAACAACACCCCTTTCCCGCCCTTTCCAAATTGCTGCCGTATTGAAAGAACATTCTCAGTCCTACCTCAAATTCGACATGCTCACCGGTATCGGACAAGACTATTACGGTGGAGGAGTCGCCCTTTTGAAAGTCTCCCCCTCGTTCGACAAAGAACAATTCGCCCAAAAGATCAAAGCAGACGGAGTCCCTACCCTGCAACAGGAGAAAGGGCGATACTATTTCTATACCTTACAAGAATCCTATTTCCAACACTATACGCAGGAATCGATTCCTTATATCGCCCGTTCCCAGCAATCGCTGTTACTCATCGGGCTGATATCAGCCTTACTGATCCTGCTGATCGCCTGCTCTAACTATATCAATCTCAGTTTCTCCCGGATCCTCCAACAGATACGGATCATACACACAAAAGCTGATGGGAGCCACACAAGCAGAGATGAACTACCAATTGTTTCTGGATACATTCCTCACGGTCGGCATCGCCTTCCTGCTCTCGTTGCTGATCGCCCACGACCTGATCCCCGTTTTCAACCGGATCATGTCCGGAAGGATCACCACCGGATTTTTTCTGAACAGGCAGGTGCTACCCGCTATCTGCGGACTAATCCTAATCCTGTCCGTTATCCCAGCTTGCTACATGAGCCGGAAAATCGCCAACCTGACGGATAGCAACTACCGCCTGTTCTTCACCGGAAACAAAAAAGAAAGGTCGTCACCGCTCTCTCCGTCATGCAGTATATCATCTCCATCGGGCTGGTTATCGGAACACTCACCATCCATGCACAATTGAAACTGACACAAAAGAAAGGCGAATGCTACCGCAATCTAATCGAAATCGGAAGCTGGAAAGGAGGGAAACTGGATGTCAACACATTCGCAGCCGAACTGAAGAACAGACCGGAAATAGTCTCCGTCACACGTGCCGGAGGTTCCCTCCTCTTCGCCTGGCTCCAACAGATCATTGTTGAAAACAAAGATGGATCAGAATCCTACTATTCGTCGGTCCAATACATGGGCGAAGAAGATCTCCTGCAAACCCTGAACCTACAAATCCACCAAGGACTGGCTCCCCGGGAAGCCATGCAGAAATATGACCAACCAGTCTACATAAACCGGAGATATGCGGACATACTGATCCCGGCCGGTGAAAACCCTGTCGGCCAACTGGTCAGCCGGTATGACAAATCCTTCCAAAATGTCCTGGCCGGGGATCCAAAACAGGCATGTACAATCTGCGGGATTGTCAGCGACCTCTATATCAATACGCTGGAAGAAGAAGCGATGCCTTCCTTGATCTATCTCAATAACGCTGGCAACCAACACTACCGGACACTCTATGTCAGACTGAATGAAAAACAGAAAAAGGAAGGGATGGAAACGTTACAAGCGGTATGGAAAAAGGTAAACCCTAATGAATACTTCACCTATATAGATGTATACGAAGTATTCATGCAACGCAACCGCAGGACGACCGATATGGCGAACTTATTGCTGATGTATTCCATCATCAGTATCCTTCTGACCTGCTTCGGCCTGTTTGGAATGGCTTTGTACGCGACCAAACAGCGGACCAAAGAGATCGGCATCCGAAAGGTGAATGGAGCCAGCACACGAAGCATCATGTTACTGCTGATCCGACAGTTCGTCAAATGGATAGCAGTGGCATTCGTGATTGCAACACCTCTTGCCTGGGTACTGCTGAACCGTTGGCTGGAAAGTTTCGCCAACCGGATAAGCATTTCCCCACTCTATTTCCTAATGGGCGGAGGCATCGTCTTGGCCATCACATTACTAACGGTAGGATGGCACAGTTACCGGGCAGCTTCGAGCAACCCGGTAAAAAGCCTAAAGAGTGAATAAAAAAAGGAAGAAAATCATCCGTTCACCTTCTTATAGTCGGCAAGGAAAGTTGCCAAGCCACTATCGGTAAGCGGATGTTTCAATAAGCCTTTGATAGCAGAAAGCGGACAGGTTGCCACATCGGCTCCGGCTTCCACGCACTGAATGATATGCTGTGTAGAACGGATGGAGGCTGCCAGCACCTGCGTCTCGTAATCGTAGTAATCGTACATCTCAACAATCTTACGCACCAGTTCGATTCCGTCACTCGCAATGTCGTCCAAACGGCCGACAAAAGGAGAAACATACGTCGCACCCGCTTTGGCCGCCAACAATGCCTGTCCCGGAGAAAAGACAAGCGTACAATTCGTACGGATGCCTTTACCTGAAAAAATACTTGATTGCCTTGATTCCGGCTTCTATACAAGGGACCTTCACTACGATATGCGGATTTAGTCCGGCCAGTTCCTCACCTTCCTTGATCATGCCTTCGTAGTCTGTGGCAATCACTTCGGCACTCACATCCCCATTCACCATTTCGCAGATTTTGATGTAATGTCTACGCTGGTTTTCTACCCCTTGATACCCTCTTTCGCCATCAGAGAAGGGTTGGTGGTAACACCGTCCAGTACGCCCAATGCGTTTGCTTCGCGAATTTGTTCCAGATTAGCTGTGTCAATAAAGAATTTCATCGCCTGTTTTTTTAAGTAACTATAAAATATAACAAGCGGAAGCACATAATAGTTTATACTATGCCATTGATTTTCAAAACTCGAAGCGCACTCCTTTCTCTATCATGCCCCCGGAGACGTACACATTCCAATCCGGATTGTCCCACAAATTAATCACCAAATTGACCGGGACACACACGCTCATCATGGCAGGTGAGTACAGTTCATATAATTCTTTACGAGCCAATGCTTCGCCACGCTTACATCCGTCGATTAACAGTTGTTCGTCCATAAATACTTGCTACCCTCTGATTACATGATGAAACAGATTTCCGGATAGTTGCACCGATCTTCATTATTTATACACAAATATCTAAATTTATTTTTATCTTCGCAGAAATTAAATGAGTTGTTGTATGAAGCGGGGGAATTAGTTTAATCATATTGTTATTGTGCGCATTATGTTTGCAAGCACAATCTGATCTGACTTGGATCAGAACCAAAGAAGGACGAATGGTGGCAGTACCCAAACGGGCAGTTTTCGACTTGAACCTGCCCAAATTCACATACAAAAGTTTCACGCCATCGGACAGGCAACTGATCGAAGCCAAGTTGCGTGAATTCATTCCCGATCTTCCGGTCCAATCCGCATATGAACAGGAACGCCCGATGGACATGATTATTTCATCTGCTGCCTACCAGCCTTTCTTCAATCCTTACACACCGATGTTAAGACGTGTTTCGCCGATGGCATTGGATTTCCATGAAGTATCGATCATCCCCGTCAGCGAACAAGTGGCCTTTATCACAAGCGGACAACAATACACATGGCCCGGCATCGGTGGTCTTACCCGGATCAACACGGAACTACTATGGACATACGACCGGTTCTCCCTGTCGGGAGGCGCTTTCGGCGGACGCTATTTCACCCCGTTCAATCCTTCCCCCCAATTCATGGGCGGGTTCAATGCGATGGCCAGCTATGACGTGACCGACTGGATGACAGTGAGAGGATGGGGACAATATACGTTTTACGATCACAACGAAAGAAACAACCCACATATGCTGATGAACCCGTTTTACAACCATACAAACGTAGGCGGAGCATTCGAATTCAAGGTGAACGACAGCGGCTTCAGGGTCGGCGTAGGGGTTAACTACGAATACAATCCGATCCGCGGAAAGATGGAACGCCAGTTCATGTTCTATCCGGCAGGCAAGATCGGAATGTTCCGGATCGGTAACTGAACATAAAGAAATAATAGACAAAATTATCGCAACACCCACTTTTAAATGTGTCAAAACAATAGAACCATGAAACTACATCATATACTCTATACCTTACTGCTCATATCGTTATTTCCCATAACAAGCAACGGGCAACCAGCAAGAAAAGAGAAACTACGGGTTATATCCTACAATATTTGGAACGGTTTCGAACATGATGCTTCCCGGCGAGCAAACTTTATCGACTGGATAAAAAGGACAGCAACCGGACATTCTGGCCATAACCGAACTGGTTGGATTTACAGAAAAAAATTTAGGCCAACTAGCCTCCGAATACGGGCATAAGTATTATGCCATCGTGAAAGAAGAAGGATACCCGGTCGGCATAACTTCCAACGAACCGATCACGGTCGTAAAGAAACAAGTAGAAGATTTCTGGCACGGCATGCTGCACGTAAAAACGTATGGATTGGATATCATCGTCACCCATCTCAGCCCTCACGACTGGAAGTTCCGACTGAAAGAAGCGCAAATGCTGACAAAATACATACAGGACAATCAGTTGGACAACTGTATGGTCATGGGAGATTTCAACGCCTATTCGCCTTTCGATGCCGATTGGGTGGAAACACACGCCCAACTCATCAAAAACAAGCAGAAATGGGATGCCAAACAAGAAACATACCGGAATATGCGTGACGGACGGCTTGATTATTCAGTTCTGTCCCAATTCCTATCCATCGGGCTGACCGATATATGCCGTTTGTATGTCCCTGCCGATAAACGAACGACATTCCCGACCGCTTTCCTTTACCGATGGCAACATGGCGACACCCGTCTGCACGGGATAAGCGAACGGTTGGATTATATACTGGTTTCTCCATCCCTGGTTTCCCGGTGTGTCGACGCCCATATCCACAACGGAATAGAAACTGAAGGGATTTCGGACCATTATCCGGTCAGCGTAGACTTGATCATTCACTTGTAAATTCCCAGGACTCCATGCAGCTGCCGCCTAAAATACCGGTTCCGCCTTCTACATTCGAATAGATGCGGACCGGTTCGGCAAAGCCTATTTCCGCCAGATCGCCGACAAAGCCACTCTCATACAAATCATTCATGGTTTTCATATAGTTATAATAGGAGCGAGAAACGGAATACAGATAACAACGGTATATGTAGGGGTATAATCGACACTCTGAGTATAGCTAAGACTTATTTTCCAAGGGATCTTAAACTGATAGCTTTTTCCCATCGAACAACTCGTCCGAAAAAGCGAGTCCGTTATAACCACCCACACCATCATATCCGAAAATCTGATCTAAAGCCGAATTCTGAACAGCAAATACCGGTTCACTACCATAATCAGGCCTAAAAGAATACCAGGAATAAACGGTATCGTTTTCTCCTCCCCAAATATTTCCCTGACGGAAATAAATCAGATAATAATTGTCTTCGCCTGGTTCGTCGTGAAGAGTGAAGCACACGGTATTATTTTGAGCCAAATGTATATATGCATCATCAAACCATTCAGTAGTATCTCTTACACTCTCCTGTTGAAGCTCGAAACCCGAGACAGAACAGGGGCGCGGGACTTCCGTCACGGCCTCCACATCCTTAAAACCATTCCGAGAAGCCACAAGGCGTATCCGATCGCCCGCCACAGGTATATAAGATGAAGATTTGTAACGAACGGCATCGATATCAAGCTCTTCATACTTTACGGCCACTTCGGACAATGATTCCCGGAACACATCGTTCACATAAAGTTTTACATCCGCACCAGACACAAAAATATCTTTGACCTTATTATCCGCATAAAACCAGGTACGGGAAAGTTCTACCGATAGTGTATCACCTTGTACGGCCAGACAATTCAACACCAGTTTGGGTTCAGGACGCATATGTTCCAAATTTATCTCTTTCTCGCAACCGGACAAGACAAACAACAACAAAACCAATATACAAATATTATATCTCATCTTTTTCCTCCTTCAAAATTTATATGTATATGAAACCGACGGTATGATCGGAAAAATACCAATAGACTTGAATGCATTCCGATAGGTGACATTCGGATTCCCATAGTCGTCTGATCCAGCCTCCTCTTTGACATCTCCTTTATAAACCAGGATAGGATTCATCCGGCTGTACACGTTATAAATACTAATATTCCAAATTCCCATACGCCCCTTCTTTTTAGGACGATATATATTAATGCCCACATCCAAACGATGGTAGGCAGGAAGTTGATAATTATTACGTTGGTCATAATAATCTTCACCAGTCCCATTCCCCAGAAAGGTCTTTCTCCCGGTTGTGCAGATGGTCACTCGGATAATAATTTTCCAGTGACAATGTTGTATAATTACCAGACGAATAAGTCCAGGCAGCCGACAGCTCTACTTTTTTGGAGAGTTTATGCATGACAACAATATTCAATTTATGCCGATTGTCGTAACGGGAAGGATAGCGCCGTCCTTTATTTATTTCGTCAAACTGACGATCCGCCCACGCCAGCGCATACCCGACCCATCCGGTTGTTTTTCCTGTTTGCTTACGAACCATAAACTCCACCCGTAAGCACGCCCTTCACCGGAAGCCATCTTATTTTCCCATGAAACGGATGAAGGAATCAGACTATAACCATCCTTATATTCCAACAAGTTGTTCATCCGTTTATAATAACCTTCAACAGAAAAATCCAATAGCTGATTCCAATTGTAATAACCACCCAAAGAAATCTGGTCACTGACAAGCGGCTTCAACTTATTAGCCACCGGCATCCAAGAATCAGTCGGCAAATCCATAAAGCTGTTACTGATCAAATGTACATACTGGTTCATACGGGAGTAAGAAGCTTTCAAACTAACATCCGGTGAAAGCAACCAGCGCATAGAAACACGCGGCTCAATACCGGTATACGTCCTGTTATCAATATTAAACAGGCTGAAACGAAGTCCGACATTTAAACGAAAAGCATCGGAAATCGACCAATCATCTTCAGCATAGGCAGCCAATTCATGTGCCCACAACTTGTCGTCGGAAAAAGTTTTAGCAATCTGCATAGAATCCGGCAGACTATTGTCCAATGCTTTCATCCGGTTATACTCCGGTTGAAAATAATGAATCAGGTAATCACCGCCAAAACGGATACGGTGTGCCGCCACCGGTCGATAATCAAACGAGGTACGAACACCAAAATCCGTGATTCCTGTCACATTGGTCGTCTCGTCCAAAGAATACTTATATCCGGAATCACCTTCCTTACCGGAAACATCTTCCTCTTTATATCTGATTTTAGAACGATATCGCGTATAGAAACCGGACAATTTTCCGAATAACTTATTACTGAACGCATACGTCCAGCCAGCAGAAGCGACCAAATTCCCCCAACGCATATAGGCGTCGATCGTATTACGATATTCGCTTGTATATTCGGAATAAGCAAAATCTTCACTTTCTACTTTCAAGACATCATTCCCGTTATAGAGGCTCAAATACATCCTACTCCGGTCGCTGAAACGATGGTCGATACGAGCATTCAAATCATGGAAAGCATAACGGACATTAATACGTTCTCCATTCTTTTTATTTTTCTTATTTACAATCGCCAACACAGGAGCCGTCAGCACATCCAACCACGTACGCCTAAGCGCTATATTGAAAGAAGTCCGGTCTTTCCAAATCGGCCCTTCCAGATTCAGATTACCGGAAACCAACCCTAAAGAGGCGGATCCATGAAATTCTTTCATATTCCCCTCCTTGGTATGCACATCCACCACCGAAGAAAGGCGTCCGCCGTAACGGGCCGGGAAACCGGCTTTGAAGAAATTCATGCCTTTAATCGCCTCATTGTTGAACGCAGAGAAAAAACCGCCGATATGATTCACCTGATAGACAGGATTACCATCGACCAGAAAAAGGTTCTCATCCGAATTTCCACCCCTGACATACAAACCAGAAATACCTTCCGTCCCAGCCGACACTCCAGGTGTCAATTGCAAGGTCCGGATAATATCGGCCTCCCCCAACAAAGTCGGAGTCGCACGAATAGTAGCATGATTCACCTCCAATGTTCCCATTTGCGTACTACGGACCGTTTGGCGGGTTGTTTCCAAGGCTGTCACCAACACTTCTCCGATTGCGGCATTAGGCTGCAAATCGATTACCAAGACTGTGTCTTGCTTCAACACCGGAATTGTGAACAGATGGCTCTCATAACCGATATAAGACGCTTGCAAACGAACGGGAGCACCATCACTGCCCGACGGTACAGGCAACGAAAGACTAAAGAATCCATAGGTATTGGCAGCCACACCGCTCAGGCTATTCACTTCATACACAGAAGCCCCGACCAGGGATTCTGCGGAAGTTTTATCCCGCACAAAACCGCTGATCGTGACCTGTCTGGGTTTACGTTTCAGAACGACAATATTTCCTGTCCTCTTGTACACGAACGGATAGCCGGCAAAAGTCGTGCCAGACAATCGTCCAATGCAGCATCGTTCACTTTGAAACTCGTTTTCTGAAACTCTTTCAACAAAGATGATTCATACGAAAAAGTCACTCCGGCCTGCTTCTCGATCTCTGTCAGAATCTCCTTCAAAGAAACGTTCCACATGTTCAATGTAACCGTTCGAACCTCATCTCCACCATTTACCTCTGCCGACAACTTCTCCGATATCAAAAAACAACTCAAACACACAAAAACACAGGTAAACCATCCTCTCGACATAAACTTCTTCATCTTATCTTTATTGACTTTTCATCCATAAGACAGGAAAACAGGAAAAACCCCTACTCGATCCGGAAATTTTTTTAAATCAATCATAAACGGCAAACGGATTCCAAGAGGGTTCTTTATCACCGAAAGGCATTGTAAAACGGCGATGGGCCAGTTGGCAACCGGCAACAATTCCAAAACCACCTTCGACATTCGTATAAGTGGCGGTGGGTTCCACCAAACCATCTAAGTAAGCATCACCCAACGAGATAGAGAAATTACGGATTACAACCAGATACCGATAGTATTCTTCCGAAATAGCCATCAGACGAATATCATAATGCACCGTTGTCGTTACAGAATCGCCCTTAAAGGAACTATCGACAGGCCAGAAAGAAGAGCGGACCGTATAGTCTTTGCCATCGAACATATCGTCCGTAAACGTGCCCCGGCAAGTCGTCCCATCTAACTGCTCAATAACCGGATTCGTCACTGTCGAACGAAATACCGGATCTTCATAAACTACGCCCAACCAATCCGTATAATTAAGTTCTGACCGGTACATCGAACTACAGGTTATCACACTGTCTCCCTTCTGGAACTCTGTCTGTTTTTCAATTATCAAGCGATAATAGTTTCGTTTATCCGGCTTGTCACGAAACCGGACATACAGCCGTATGGAAGGATATTCATATCCTCCATAACCAAAGCGGGTAAAACGGACCGTATCGACAGACAACACCTCCACCGGATCGGGATAACTGTCTCTCCCCTACCGGATCGAAACCACCCGCCTCTGCTTCCAGCCGTAAGCGATCGCCGGCCCTCACACGGCATCCGGGCAACACGTACCGTCCTGTAAACCGGCTATCGGAAACGGGCTGCATACGTCCTTGCAAACGGTCGTTTATAAACACTTGTATGCTGCCATCCTCGACCCCGTCGTCCGTAACCGTGTCCAAGACAAACCAACTTTTGGACAAGAAAGCCGTCACATCCGTATCCGGCGAAACGGAAGCATTCAGCACCAGGCGCGGAGAAACGGGCGGAAGGACCAGCACCACGTCGCGGGTACAAGAGACAAACAAAAGCAGGCACAAGGCAAACAGTATCTTCTTCATCGCCATCAGAATTTATATGTATAAGAAACAGAAGGGACGAAAAGAAACAACAAGGTCTGCTCCAACACGACCTCCCGCCCTTTTTCCGTTTGATAATAAATAGGCCGGACTGAGAAAGGATTCGCCTTAAAATAGGCATTGCAAAGACTCAGGTTCCAGATTCCCCATACGCCCGTTCTTCTTATACCGGTAGAAATTAGCACCTAAATCAAGCCGGTGGTAAGCCGGAAGCTGGTAATTGTTGCGCGAACTTGCGTTCTCGCCATATCCCCACCAAAGCTCCTCCTGATAGCCACGCTCCGTCAGCTCCGGTAACGGGCGGTATTGCACATCCTGAATCGTCAGGTGATTACCGGACTTATACATCCAGGCTGCCGTCAGTTCCACCTTTTTGAAAGTTTGTAGGAAGCGACGATATCGACTTTATGCCGGTTGTCGTATTTGGAGGAAACGATGTCCTTTGTTGACCGTCCCATCCGGAAACCAGCGATCGGACCAGGAGAGCGTATACCCGATCCATCCGTTAAACCGCCCGGTCTTTTTCTGCACCATCAGTTCCAAGCCGTAAGAACGTCCCTTCCCCACTCCGACCCGGTCTTCCCACCCCTCAAAAGAGGGAAGAACCGGACCGTTATCCTTATATTCCACCAGATTATTCATCCGTTTGTAATAGCCTTCAGCCGAGAAATCCAATTCTTTATAATGCCAAAATAGGCCACCCGTTACCTGATGCGCATGCATCGGACGGATATTCCGGTAACCGGCACCCAGATATCCGTCGGCTGGCTGATATAGCTGTTGGACAATAAATGGATATATTGGTTCATCTTCGTATAGGACACTTTTGCCGACAGGTTCCGCCCTAACAGATAGCGGGCGGAAAAACGGGGCTGGAATGACTGGTATGTCTCTCCTTGTACATGGAAAAGGGTAAAGCGCAACCCGGCATTCACCCGCAACCGGTCGGTCAGCAACATTTCGTCTTCCGCATACAGGGAAACTTCGTGGCCATGAATCAAAGAATGTGAAAAGACCGTATTATTCATTTGCGAAACAACCGAATCCTTATACCAGGAACTCATATTACTTTGTTCGGGACGAAAAAGATGGAACAGGTAATCGCCTCCCATCGAACCCGGTGGTCGACATTCGGGCGATAGTCAAAAGAGGCTCTCAGACTCACATCTTCCATAGCCGAACGATAATGCCCTTCCTGAAAATAGACCTGTCCGCTCTTATCCGGCGATGAGACAAAAGCATTCTGCTTCTGGATTATATGCGAACGGTAGCGGGTATACCCTCCGGTAAAAGTGGCAAACAGTTTCCGGTTGATCAGGTAGTTCCACCCGGCAGACCCGATCAGATTTCCCCAGCGCCAGCGGAAGTCCCGATCTTCACCATGTATATCTTTCGAATCCTCACCGTTACGATAACTGTCACTTCCCATGTAAAAACTCAGATAAGCACGGCTACGGTCCGTAAAAGAATAATCGACTTTAGCATTCATATCGTAGAAATGGTATCCGCCCTTCCATTCAGTATCGGCCTTCTTGTTCACTGCCGTCATGAGTGGCCAGGTAATCAATTCCATCCAAGTACGCCGTACCGACACGTTGAACGAAGACCGATCCTTGATGATCGGCCCTTCGAGATTGGCACGCGCCGCCAGCAAGCCGATCGAGATATTCCCGTGATATTCTTTCCGGTTTCCTTCGTTTGTACGCACATCTACAACAGAAGAAAGTCTCCCGCCGTATTCCGCCGGAAAACTTCCTTTATAAAAAGTGGCATTCTTCACAGCATCCGGATTGAAAGCCGAAAAGAAGCCTAACACATGGTCTGTATGATAGACCGGATTTCCATCAAGCAAAAACAGGTTATCGTCGCCATCACCTCCCCCGCACAAACAAGCCACTCATGCCTTCTGTTCCTCCGGTCACACCCGGTAGCCGCTGCAAAGTCTTGACAACATCCGTTTCGCCCAACAGGGCCGGCAACGATTTCACCCGGCTTGCCGGGACATCCGACACCCCTACCCGACTGTTCAAAACATCCGACCGGGGAGAAATTCCTTTATCACAACTTCCCCCAGTACCCCGGCAGGCGATAGGGAGAGATCGATCATCGTGTCGCAGGTCAACTCGAACGTAACGGAACAGGGCTCGTAGCCGACATAAGAAGAAGACAGCACCACTTTCCCCGGAGGTAGCGTAATACTGTAAAAGCCGTAATTATTGGAAACCGATCCTTTTCCGGAAGAACGTTCCACTACGGTCGCCGCAATCAGACTCTCGTAGGATGCGGAATCCCGCACAAACCCACTGATGGTATATTGCCGGGGTTTCCGTTTCAATATCACATAACGTCCCGTAATCCGGTAAACAAGAGGTAAAGGCTCGAACAACCGTTTCAGGCAATAAGAAAGAGACTCGTCGCGCGCCGTCAACGAAACATGGCGGAATTCTTTCAACATCGACGATTCATAGGAAAAAAACAGGCCGGTCTGCTTTTCGATCTCCAGCAAAATATCCTGTAAGGGCACCCGCTTCATATCCAGCGTGACAGTAGGAGTCGGGTCCGCCAACAAGTGCAAAGGTTCTTTCGCTCCGATCAGCGGGCAACATATACAAATCCCGATGACAAATAGGTAAACACGATACATATTTTTTATTTATCTTTCTGGGGAACCAATCGGATATCCAACGTCTGATTGATAACCATCAGGACTTCGTCAAGAGGCAGATCGTTGAATGTTGCGGTCAGTCGGGAATCCGGCGAATCCACTTTGTTGATGATCTCCACCTGGTAATACTCGTTCAGGTCCCTGATCACCTTCTCCAAAGGCGTATCGTTAAACCTCAGCTGCTTCGTTTTCCAGGAAAGATTATTCGGATTCTCTTCCTTCAGGATATCTATTTCTTTCTTTTCATTCGAATAAGAGGCCGACATTCCCGCTGTCAGGATAACCGGTTCGGGCTCCTTTCCGGCAGCAAAACGCACTTTTCCCGTAACGACATCGACTTCCGTCATGTCCGGTTGTTCACTAACTTGGAAGCTGGTACCTAAAACCGTCACCTCCGTCATGGCAGTATGAACGGAAAGGGGCGCGCCTCGTTCCTCTTCACCTGGAAAAAAGCTTTTCCCGTCATCTCCACCACACGTCTTTCCTTTCCATATTTCTTCACATCATACCGAAGTGTCGAATTTCCGGCCATAGAAACCAGCGTGCTATCCGGCAAATAAACATCTTTTAATTGCCCCTGATACAGTAGCGACAGATACCCATTCGGGATTATTACGCTCTTTCACAAAAAGTGCCGAATCCAATAAGCAAAAGCACAACAGAAGCGGCCGCCATCCAATAACGGCGAAAAGCGACCTGGCGGCAGATTCCCTGCCGAAAGGCAAACCGTTTCCAAGCCTTATCCTCATCCAAGCTCCCCTCTTTGTAGTGCCGGACTACAAAACGAAGGCGTTTTTCAAATCTATCATCTCGCTCGTTGTTCTTCATTTCAATTGACAATTGATAATGGACGATGGACAATTGCCACAGCCCTTTCCATTGTTTATTTTCCTAATTTAAATTTATAACCGACAGATAAACTGAAAGTATGGTATTTCAAGTCGACCGAATCATATTCGTATTCCTTGCCCAAAGAGGCATCGTAACCGACATTCATCACACAGGAGCCTATTTCCAATCCTGCCTGAAACGAAAGTCCCCAGTCGAAAGAGTTATCGTGCGTCCAACTTTCATGACTAAAACCTTTCTCTACCCATCCGCCACCATACAAATAACCTCCATTACCTCCATAATAGATAGAGCCATAACTTTCATGACTGCTACTATTACCCGGTGTATATTCATTATACACAGCTATATTTTTATCTCCCATCGAATAAGCGATATAAGGACCGGCAGCCAGATTCAACCGTACATTATCCGCTAAACGGAATGACAAATTCGCCATCAACGGGACTTCCAAGAAATGACGCCTCGTCTTATAATAGCTTTTACTAAAAGTAGACTCCGACTGATCGTCTATTGTCGGTTTAACAACATACTCCACTCCAACTCCGATTTTCCAACGGGCATTCCAAGTGTATCCCGATTCATCGATATAAGAAAAGCCGCCTCTTGACGGCCGTCATCCCGACTTCCGGCGTCAACGACCACCGTTGTGCGCTCACCGATACCACACTCATCATCAACATCACAAATAACACGAATTTCTTCATTTTTCTTTTTTGTATTAGTGATACATAAACATTTAACCTTTCTATCACTAAGACCGGAAATTTGAAAAAACCCCTATTCATTCAAGAAAAAAGAAACAATAAATCC
>VOFB01001535.1_pt1 | contig 43343 bp, 21 predicted proteins | sample 5384141 | NCBI WGS metagenome assembly VOFB01 (sample SAMN12384721, study PRJNA508395) | human gut metagenome | isolation source: healthy gut A | host: Homo sapiens
AAATGAAAACAACTCTAGTGAACAAGACAAAATCCTCGAGGTGCAGACACTATATAGTAACAGCACCTTCATACAATATATTTTGGTACACTAGTATTAATTTTATAACAGGTTTCCCAACCTGGTAAATTATACCTATATTTACTAAGACATACTGACCATTTTACTTTTTTAAAGAAGGGGAATCAATATAGTGAAGAGCTTATTGTTATTCTTAAATATTTTATCAACCATACGCAGCCACCCCTCTCAAAAAGTATTAGCTACGATAATCTCTGTGCGAATATTGTTATAATGTATAAAATAAACATGCAAGTATTTCCTCCATAACTACCAAATGTAATAGTTAGGGTCACCGCAATTAGGAATCTTGGTATTTCACAAAAAGTGCTGGCGCCAACCGCTACTGGTCAATCACTGTTAAGGCTGAGCTGGCTGGTTAAAGAAAGGAATATATGGCACAATACCTCTCAACATAGTGCTAGTATATCATCACTCACATACGAGTTATTTGGCGAGGGGGTAGTCGCTGGCAAATCTAAGCCTCTAAGGGCAAGTGCCAGGGTAGAAATGCTGGCACAGGTTTCATTAACATGTTGGTTATGGTGGAATGAAGGGTCCACCAGCAAACACCTTGGCAATCTCAGACATTGCACCCATTCCATACTGAGCACTGATCAATGTTTTCGGTAAACTGGCTCTTCTACTACTGCAACCATCATATGTTACTTTCATGAAGTGAACTCACCAATATCTTTTAATCAACCTAGTCAGACAATCACTAATCAGAAACCAGTGCTATATCAATAGAGCTCAGGCACTATCCTAGATCTCGTGCAGTTAATGGGGCCAAGTTTGCCAAATTTGATAGAGTCACCAGTGGCTTCATCTCTCACCAAGGTCTACCAATGTTAGCGTACAAGTACTCACCAGTGCATTCTTACATACCGTAAGTAAAAATTGGTCATAGGGTCACAAGCATAGCAACTCCTCTCTAGGAGCATACAAATTATAAGATTATGGATAATAATAAATTATAAGATTATGGATAAAAACCACATTAAAACAGCTTAAACCAGTTACACTATTCAGATTAAAAGTATTCTAATCCAGTCCAGTTATGAAAAGAATCATTATGATAGAATTTTAAAACTTATGCTTGCCATAAATACGGTACTACAAATCATAAACTTTCTTGGGGCAACCAGAAACAGTATTCATTAATTTTACATATTAGCATTATAACATCAAAACCTATTCAACAGGATTTCAAACGAACTAGTTTGTTTATTCCCTCAACCCAATCTACCTATATACTGGTGTTAGTTATTCAAACCAGGGGATACATGCTGCCAGTACCTAATTACCTATCGGTTTTTATATGAGTACTATTTTGATGATATTCAGGCAGCTCTTTGTTACCAATCTACCAATACAAAAAGAAGTACTGAATATATGGGCAAAGTAACCCTACCTACTATACTGCAGTATACCCCTTATAGCTTTAACACCAGTTGAAAGCTTTAATCAAATCAGCATGAGCACAAACTCAAAAATACAGTTGCTAGTATTTAGTCTCAGCTCTATGGTTACTTCCACTAGGGCTTTAGTATACCAATATATTACGAAGTTTTCTAGGGCATCTCTATCAAAATGCCATATATAAGGCTAAATTATTATTTTAGGGCAATACATGGGCAGTAGCACAATTGCTTAAAGTACTCAATTATTAGTTATTCGTGCAATTATAGGGCATAGGGCATATTATTCCCTTAGCTCATTCTCTACCCTATATCTTGAACAGTTAGGGTAGTAGTAGGGTATGCTATTCAAAACATTATCAACGTTAACATAAAATCAAAAATCATCAAAACAAAAACAATTTAACGTTGTTTAGTTTTAGGGACATATCCAGGGCATCAGGCAAATATCTGGGCTATATGAACAATACAAAGGCTTCATTTGGTGTATACCTAAAAGTGATGGCCTCAAATCCTTTCAAAGGTTACCAATAAAACCATCCATTTCAATATTCTAGGGGGCAACTCAGGTCTTCTTGTTGCTTAAACCTTGGGACACAGTTAGCTATTAGCTTCACCAATCATTACCTATGGGCATTCTAGGTTACAATGGCAAATGGCCTAATTCATACATGGTGCAATTGGGGCAAGAAATTACTATCTGCCTTCTTAGTTTTTACACATATCCTCAGTTTTAGTTATTCCAGGTTTTGCATATACAAAAATAAAAGTAGTTATATTTGCATCAGAAAAAAGAAATTAATAACTATTTAAAAATTTTAGACTTATGAAAATAATGAAACCTTCCAAACCACACAACATCTGAAGAAGCTTAGTTTACTAACCTAGCTCTTCAAACTATTTTCCTTAGAATTTAAATCCTAGGTTACTACAACAAATCTAATCAATCTAGAAGCTTAATGCCTACGTTAAAAACCAATGCTTAGTTATTATCTTGGCCGGTATCAAACAGGGGCAGTTTGCAATATACCTTCTATTTCAAACCTTGACTTTCATGATGCACAGATGTGGTATGTTTGTATGAAACTAACCGATGGAGAAGCTAATATCAAATCTATCAACAATATCTTCAAACATACGCAAATCACATTTACATTATGGCCACCCATAGTGGTGTTTCTTTTAAATACGTTACCTATCTAAAGAACTAAACTTAATTTAGTTGTTACCACTCCAATCAATACCAACACCTTCAATCAGCAACTATGTTAATCCTATACTGCTACCCAGCCTACTCAAGGTTACTTACCACCTGCTTAATAACTCTTGTTTACTGCTATATTAGCAGTTACCCAATCTCTATCTATTTCAATACATAATGCCATTGTCATATTTGTGGCAACTAAAGCAATTACATAACTTTTACAATAATCAAATTATACAACCCATACCTTAGTACCCAGTTACCATACCATCTGCTATATATTTTCATGGGTGTTGTAATAGGAAGCATGTTGAGGTAGCCAAACCTAATTACCATTAGTTAACAGCTGCCCTGCAAGGTTCAAACAAGGGTATTCAAAACCCTATAATACTTGTTGATTTGGTGGCATCAGTTTTGATGTGCAACTAGTGAATGTGCCAGCAAGATGTAAGTATGGCAAAATCCAATTAATGGCTTCTCTTTCCTTAAACAGATAACCAATACCCAAATAGTAGCCCAAAGGAATCAGGTGCTGCATATTTAAAAATATTGTTCTTATATTTGCATAGAGAAAAGAAATATATTATTCATTTAAAATTTTAGACTTATAACTAACAACATTACAACAGTTTCTCAAAACTGTTATCACAATTTACCAATACAACAATGCATAAAATACTACTAGGCCCAACCTAATGTAAGTAATCTCATGCTTCCAGGCTTTATTTTATACAAATATCCATAACCCAGGCCCTTTAAGCAAACCAATTTATCCAACTCTCTGCTACTTCTTACTCAGGGACTACATCCAATATTGCATATTTAAAATATTGTTCTTATATTTGCATCAGATAAATAATTTAATAACTAATTAAAATTTTAAGATTATGGAAACAACTATTAAAACTTCATTTAACTTTGCAAAAGAGATTCAATGTAATTTTATTACTAAAAACAACCTCAACACTCCTATCCTGGAGTTTTTACCAGTTTCATTACCCTTACCTAGAAGTTATTAAAATACCATTATACCTACTACACTACTTTAATATCAATTACCACAATTATAACCCTGAAATTGCATGGTATATACATATACCAACTTTCCTTAAAAAAACATCCAGGGAACATTTCATGACGATATACACTGCAAGCATTACTTGTATCAATGCCATTGGGGCAATATTTGCCTAGGGTCCTGAAAGCATGCTTTTGTTTAAGTTTCAATCACAACAGCTCAATAGTTTTTCACAGTCATCAACCCCTGCCAATTATTAAATTATAACCTACACCCATAAACAGGCCTGCCTACAAATCTTATTACCTTTATCAATACTATGCCTGGGACGAAGACGGGATGGTCCTATACCTGGTATAAAACTTTCAAGGATCTCAACATATACCTTGAACGAGAATATTGCGAATACTAACCCTATAATACATATATCACAATGGAAACCAATTTCGAATACCTAGCCAAAATTCTTAAGGATGATGCCATTGACACCTGGACTCTAAGAGAACAAGAAGAAATAAATAAACTTGTTATTTCCTACATATTTTCTTATACGATATCTATACCGGTATTATATCCTATTGCCAAACGAATAAACCCACAAACCAGAACCCCTATATGAATCAGAACATATAATAATCCTAGATTCAGATAGTACCATAGGTTGCCAAGAAATATTGCCCAGGCCTAACTACCATACTTGGTATTTTTCTATGTACATACCTAAGAGGCCATCTATATACTTCATAATCATAGGGTTAGCTTTATCACACATATTACTTACTAGCGTTATATAAGAACCCACTAGTTATCTATAGATCTTATAAGGCTTTACCTATAAGAATAACCATATATTTTAGTTAACTAGAGGTTAATGAGTGTAAATTTGATAAAAATTTTTGATAATAAATAATGTACACGCAAATAATAAAATTTTTGAGATATGCAAATATTTTCTGAAAATTATTCTTAAAATAATAAAATTCATTTTTAACAAAAATTTTTCTCGAAATATTTTGTAGATTAAAATAAAGTCCTTATCTTTGCAATGTCGGAAACGATAAGAGTTCTAAAATTTAATAAGAAAAATTTTCAAAAAAAAAATCTTTGAAAATTTTGCAGATTAAAATATTATTCTTATATTTGCATAGAGAAATAAAAAACCTTTTCGAGTTTCTAATAAGACTTGAATTTTTATCGAAAAGGTTATAATAAAATAAATTCAAAAATTCAAGTGTTTTTATTATGGAAGAAAAAAAATTAAATTCAGTTGAAAATGTAAATGTAGTTGTTGAAAATTCTTCAAAAGAAAAAAATCAACAAAGTAAATGCTAAAAAGCTAAAGCACAATCTAAAGCAAACAATATTCTTTATAAGGATATTCTAGCTAATTTAAATAAGTCTACTGAGGGACTTTTAAAAACTTCTTTTGGAGTTAAAAAATCAGATATTTACAAAGAAGAAATTTTTTCAGAACTTTCAGATAAAGAGAAAAAAAGTTGCTCGAAAGAAATTTCGTAATACAATTCTTTCATTGTCCGAAAGTTTGACACAAGAAAAAGACAAAACTCGCTTAGAAAAACTAAAAAAAGCGTTTTTAGATTTTTATAAAAAAGTTTACAAAGTAAACGATTTTTCTCTTTCTTCAGTTTGTTCTGAAAATATGAAAGAAACAAACAAAGAAATTTTGAAAAAGGCTTTACAAATCGTGAAAAAATAAATCAATGTTTAACTAGAATAGGGATTTAATTCCCTATTCAAAAATTATAAATCATTATGAAAACTATTAAATTTTTTACAAGAAAGTTTTAAAACAAAAGAAAGATTTCAACAAGAAATTAGCATTAAATATTCTTATAATCGAGATACAGTAGAAAAGTATAGATTTTCGTATTAATCGACACAATATTAAAGATTTTTACGAAGCTATGCAAAATTTTGAAAATTCTTTAGTAAACGAGTTCAAAGAAAAGAAAAATAATTTTTGTGATGCAAAGCAATTTTTAGAAAGCATTAATGATTTCGATAAAATTATTTTTGTAATAATTAATTACATGAAAACATATTTTGATTTCTGTAAAGATTATTCTAAAATTAGTTTACATGTACATTTAGTCCAATTTGATTTTACTACGAGTGTTTTAATTCAAGGTTTCTATAATTATACTCATAGGGATTTAAGTTTTTCTACTAGATTAGAAAGTGAAATATTGGATTCTGAAATTGAATTGCTACAAGAAAAATTAGACCTAATTAGAGAAGAACTTTGTAAATTAATTGAAATAGACCCCAATTTACAAAAAAAAGGACACGAAGAAAACTATATTTTTAATTTAAATATTGATTCAGATAATCAAATAGGATTTTTATTACAAGCAACTGAATTATAATTAATTCTTAAAATTTTTTAGAAAGTAAGGGAATGTTTGTCCCTTACTTTTTTTTTGACTTATTCTAAATAAGGGGTACCGTACCCCGCATTTACTACCTGGTATTTTTAGGCTTTCGTATTAAGGGGTACCTTGAACACACACTAAAATTTTTTCCTACACACGTTAAGGGCATACCAAGACACAACACACAAAAAAGCCAGAGAATAAAACATCCCTGGCATTCATACTACAGAATAATATCCAATATCTCCTTAATCCTACCCTTCCCTAGAATCCTCCTACCTTTCCTTACTTCATAAAAGAAAACATAATATTTCTGAATCTCAATACACCATAACCGATCACCTCCCTCTAATAAAGGTTCTATTCTCATCATATCTCCCGGGTCAATCCAAATCTGATACCAAATACTATTACCTTCAGAACATCTTAAGATTCTCTTTTCACTATCTTCTCTTAATCTATCAATCCTTACCATACTCTTCCTTAATCCTTTCCAAATCCTTTAATGCTAATCTCAAAACCCTAAGCCTATGAGGGATATACTTTTTATAGGGAGGGAACCAATACCCAAATACCCTATTATCAAATACTAAACTTAAAGGAATCTCAACCCATTGTATACCTTTAATGGTATGAAGTTTCCCATTACTTAAGAGATATTCATTAGAACAAAAATACGTACCATGCTCTAGAAGAAACCAGATATTGGTAATACCAAACCTTTCAGGTTGGAACCAAGGTTTAATTACCCAGTGCCAGAATCCATGATCCTGATTATCGAATATCTTACACATTCCCATAGGAGTTTCACTATGTCTTAGGAAATCAATTGCCTTGATTATCTCATGCTTTACTTTCTCATAGTTTTCGAATATCCTCATCTCTATGGTGAAGTTATTCTTTGCCTTTTCATTGATATTACTCATGATACTAATCCATATAAGAATATTATAAACCAAGCCACTAGGATAAAGATATAAGGGATTGCATACTTCTTAAATGGGTATCCCTCTATCCCATCATTAAGGGCATATATAAATACTATTGGCCATAGTAACATCATTAATGCTACTCCCAGTAATTTAAACCAAGTAAAGCCAAGGCATACTAGAGCATCAAAATTCATTGAGCTACCCTTATAATTACCGTGACTATCGAAGTGATAGTAGTTCTTAGGTTTTAATACTTGCTCGGATCCTAGGTAGGGTGGTAGGTCCTTTTTAATGAACCTACCCTTGCTATCTCTTGCCCTTTCTCTTAGAAGTTTAGGAGCAGATAAATCTTCGTCGTAATCTTTAATTCTAGCCATTGTTTTTCTTTTTAAAGAATATTAGGTAAATAAGAAATAAAGGTAATACTAACCAGATTGTAAGGAATAATAGGTGAGGTCTTATCATCCTGATTTCTTCACATAACATCTTAGTTAGAAGTATAGAGGGGATTAGGCATATCCCATAGATTATGCCTAATATTATCCAAGTACTATTCATTAAGCTTTTCAATTAGTTTTTTAAGTTTCTTATCTAAGGTTATCACTTTCTCAGTGGTTTCATCATCCTTGTGTTTCCCGTTATCATCCAACCATTTTTTGATTGCCTCTAAGGATTTCTTGGATTGATGATATGCAACAAAGGAATTGTACTTCTGTTCATTCTCTGTAGTACAAGGTAGGATTATTGCATTACCTTTCCCATCTAATCGAGTAAATTGACCCTCTAGATTTGTTGTTCTAGTAATTATTACCTTATTAGATAATATTGCAGTACCATTCTTTTTATCGATAGATACTACGTTTGCCTTTTCCATTAGGGTTTTGTCTTGGTAAATTACCGAGTTACCCTCTTTGAGTTTTACTATTTCTTTTTTCATATAAATAATGTATTTATTTCGTTATACAAATATACTATTTTATTTTTAAATATCAATCATTATTAAATAAATTCTGCAAATCTTCTGAGGTTATTCCATGCTGACGATAGTAGTCGTATTCCCAAGGATTGAGAGGTTTGCAATTGACTGGGTATTCGTCTCTTAATTCGGGCAAATTAAAGAAATTCTATACTGTTGAAATACTGTATCTTACCGTCAGTAAATAAGAAATATTTCAAGGGTCTATCGATTGCCTTACCGAAATTACTTCCTATTAATCTGATATCCTTGTTGGCAATGTAAACATGATACTTATCAGTTATCAAATATACCTGGGTATTCCAGGGTTTCTTCGATTCATCTAAGGTTTTCCTAAACCAATCAACCATAATCTGTTGTTTCTTTCCCATATCCATAATTAAATTATTTATTCAAACAAAAACTACGACAAAAACTAGAAATACCTACGAAAACTTTAAAGACAAGCTATGAAAGTAATCTACAACAACCTTATACCTTTCAAGGGATACAAAGCTATCAACATCTTTGGTTTAGTGTTTGTAAGAAAGGGGGCTAAGTTTACTGAGGTAGATTATAACCATGAACATATACATTCAAAGCAAATGGCTGAGATGTTATGGATATTTTTTACCTTTGTATGGAATGTACTTAATCATACTTTGTTTTGCTAAATGGAACAAGCAGAATGAAAGGTATCATGATGTAAGTTTTGAGGAAGAGGCTCATAACAATGATTCGAACCTGGATTATATTTCAACTAGGAAGCATTATGCTTGGTTCAAGTACATAAAATTGAGAAGTTACAAGAAATGAAAGACTTAAAAGTACTGGGAGTATGTGGAGGGCAAGGAGCCCTCCTATTCCCTTTTAGAGATAAACTTATTGGAAATATAGAACCCAGAGGAGTATTTCATACAGCTAAAGAAGAGCAATGGAAAGCTAATTTCAAGGGCATACCTTTCTTAAAGGGTATGAACTACCAAAAGATTGGCATCCAGATATCATATTATCTAGCCCTGATTGTGGTAGTTGCTCAGTAATGAGATTATCTAAATCTAGAATTTCAATCGAGACTAAGAGATTTAATTACAAACTAGGGATAAACAGTTTTTATTACCCAAGATATTTCTCAGGTATCAAAACTGATTTAGAACTGGTAGTAACTTATAAATTTTAGACTTATGGCAAAGAAGATACAGGAAACACCCACTAACCTTACAAGAGAAGAATTATCTAATCTATCTAGGGTTACAACGGATGTTTTCTTTTTCAGTCTTTTTTGTTATGTGATACACCCAGTGAGAGGAAAGGTTAGATTCGAATTATATCCATATCAAAAAGCCGTACTATACCAATTTATACTCCAGAGATTCAATATCTTGTTAAAGTTCAGGCAAGCGGGTATTACAGAACTTATATCTATGTACTGCTTATGGCTGGCATCATATCATCCTAATAAGAAGATAAACATTATCTCCATTAAGGATACAACAGCTAAGAAGGTACTTAAGAAGATTAAGTTCATGTATAAGAATCTTCCATGGTATATGCAAACCCCGATCATTAACGGAAGAACTGGGGAATTTGGTTCTGCCTCTATGGTTAACTCTCATAATGGTTTCATTTATGAATCCATCCCAACAACATCTTAATCGTGGAGACTTTCTTTCTTCAGGTAATACAGTATTTGGATATGGCAGATAACAAGGCATTGCTCAAAGATTGCTTTTATATTATCCAGCTTAAAATATCAAGCCATCAGTCATAGCGCAAATTCATCAACCAGGGTCCAAACAAACAGTTACTATCACGTAGGCGCTGCAAAACAGTCATTAGCCATTCTTCTTCACTCATGGGGCTGTCCTGAGCAACATGCTTGTGCTATGATGCAACTAGTGTAGAGCATACTGCACATGAGCTTAGCTACCTTCAGCAATTAAAGATGCCAACTCGTAGCCTTCAGGGAATCGTCGCTGGCTACGCAACCTACATTAGCCCAATGTGCCTTCAATAAGTAGTACAGCCTCTAAAATGTGTCTGAGCAAAACTCCGAATTTGCTTAACCACCCAAAAGTGATCACTCAGCCAATTATAAATTTGAACAAGGCATTCGAGATAATATTGTTGGGAGTGTCCTCTCTTTGGTCTCAAGTGAGCCCTCACCTTTTCATATATGGCGTTTTGTTGAAATTTCACATGAAGCAAACAATCATCATACTCTGTGCCAGTAGGTGGGCTTTGGGGAAAGCAGGCTCTAAGGGAGGGCATACTTTAAGCAGTTTCACTGTACACAGTAAAAACCATGCACAATACAAATCAATGTCAAATTCTTGTTTTTGGGCTCGGGTAATCATCTCCAATACAGCAAAACGAGTAATCCTGCAAGCGAGGGCTACCTATTTCACCTAAGTAGTTATCAAATCAAGTGAAAAATTCAGTTAACTCATTCATACATAAAGGATTTCTAACTCAGGGCTATTGCTTTCAGTGCATGGTCTGCTCAGGCTTATATGAAAAGCAACTCCGAAAAGCAACATAGCTTTCAGGCAGCTTTGCTATGCCACTGGCCACAATACAACCTTCCCACAATAGCATATAAGTAGCATGAATCATCTTCTGGTGTTATCCTCAAAATGGCCCAACCATACCGTTGCTTATGAAGGGCTTTTGTTTAAAACAAGGGAAGCTCACTATGGTAGCTAGCTGAGTTTATCTCAGTTAGCCAGCTGCTACGCCGAAGTTTAGGCTCTAGCCTACTGCTAGTATTCCCCCAAACCAGTAGGGGCAGTTATCTCGTCAATGAAAGTGCTAGTTCCATAACAACATACCTCTTTTGGGCTGAGCCAATGTTAAGGCTATATCAAACTTACCAAGAATAGTCTACCAAGAGCTATTGAGTTACATGGCTTTATAACCTTGGCCAATCACCTCCCTTATACATCTTGGGCTCACAGAAGGCTCAAGAGTGGTAAAAACCAACTTTAAACATATCATAAATCTCGTGATAGTTTGTTTTTCTAGGGCTTTTTATGAAAAACCACAACAAAAACCTCATCTATGGAAAGCTACACCTGTGGGAGGCCAAAACAGGACATGCTTAAACAGGGACGCATGTTAGTGGTAAGGAAGAGCTAACTGGCTTTTCATTGGAAGGAGTCAGTCAGTCAATTTGGTTTTTGGGGAGGAGAAATAGATTATAATACCTATTATCCTGACTTGAAGCCAGAAGAACTTACTCCTAAAGATGAGGAGTTTATTGAACCAATGTTCAGATTATTATCTGCAACTATTGTGTCTAAGAACTGGAATCCTACCGATTTTAGTCAAAATGGAGTATTAAAAGCTTCTATGAGAATGCTCTTAGGACAAACAGTAAACTGTGACCATGAGACTAATATTGGTAATGCTATTGGAGCTGTATCACAAGTTATCTGGCAAGATGAATACAAGGATGGTTCTTTTGTTATTCCTGCAGGTATTAATGGTATATTAAAGATTGATGGTAAAGCAAATCCGAGAATTGCTAGAGGCATTCTTATGGATCCTCCATCTATCCATTCTAACTCAGTAACAGTACAGTTTAAGTGGGATAAGTCTCACCCAAATATGGAAGATAACGAATTCTACCAGAAACTGGGTACCTATGATTCTAAGGGAGTTATGGTACGAAGAATAGTTACTGAAGTAGTAAGATACTTAGAAACCTCTTTGGTATCTCATGGAGCTGATGCTTTTGCTCAGAAGATTGGGGATGATGGTAAAATCATTAATCCCAATTTTGCCAAGAGAACTTGGGCTTCATACGAAGAATATAGAGATGATAAGTCTAAACAGTATTTCTTCTATGATACGAAAACTGATCTAGCTTTGTTCAGTGAAAATAACGATACTTCCCAATCTTATGATGATAACCAAGGAAATCAAAATCCTAATAATAAAGATATGAATGAACTACAAAAATTTTTAGAAAGAATCTTTGGTAAAGATTGCCTTACTCTTGCCGAAGGTACAGAGATGAACGAGGAAACTGCATTTGCAGCCATTCAGGAATTGGTTAATTCTCGTAACACTCTTCAGACTACTGTGGATAACTTAACTACAGAAAAAACTTCTCTTACAGAACAGGTTACTAATCTGAATGCAGAAGTTGCAAATCTGAAAGAAATGGCTCAGGTAGGTAAAAACCACATTGCATCTCTCCGTGAAAATGCTGTTGCAACCTATAAAAAACTTATGGGTGACAAAGCTGATGAAACTATCGTTACAATGTTGAATGCCGAAACTACCGGCATGGTAACTTTGATCTCTCTTACTAAAGATTACCAAGCTCGATTGGAAGAAAAATTCCCAATGACCTGTGCTAAATGCGGTTCTCACGATGTAAGCCGTGCTTCTTCTGCAACTGAGGCAGAGGATAAATCCAATAACAAAGCTACTGCTCAGAATTCCGAAAAGAGTACTGAAGAGATTCTGAAAGGTATCTATTCAAACAAATTAAAATAATCTCTAAAATAAGAAGAATATGAATACACATCCTACTACTAAGCTGGTAAATCAGGATCAACCGATGACTCTGTTTGGTGAAAAAACTCCCAGAGCGGTGATCTATAAGAGCGAATCTCACAAGTTGCATCAGGCTTTCTGTGTAAAAGAAAACAAAGTTATTCATCAGGGTATGCCGGTAGCTTTGGATACCGATGGTAATATCGAACCTTATATCCCGGGTGGAGATGGCAGCCAGGTTTATCTGGGTATAGCTGTAACTGACAACATTAACCCAGCTTATCAGGCTCAAAGAAATTTCCCCGTAGAAGTAACTGTAGCTGTAGAAGCTTTCATGGTTGTAAACTGGGTAGCTAAAGAGGCTATGGAATGTGGTTATGTAAAACCCACAGATACCCTGTTGATTGACCGTTTCATCACTGCTGAAACTTCAGCCGATGAAACAAAATTCATTAGCATCGTACCGGCTGATGAAGCTAATGATATTATTCAAGTATTGGTACGCTAATCATTAACTGAACATTAAAAGAACAATGAATACAGAATTTGCACAATTGAAAATGGAAGACCTTAGAAAGGAACTTCCGGAAATGGTAAGAAGTTTGGAAGCATACCGTCAGGGTTCCAACAACACATTGCCTATTGAAGTTACTCTGGAAGAACTGGTACAGGGTAAATATGGTGTATCACAGGATGCCTTCTTTGAAAAGTTGGGCATTAATCCGAAGATTGATACAATGCAGAACATCTTCACTATGCCGCAACAGAATATCCGTTGGATTGTACCGGAAATCATCCGTGCTGCTATTACAACTGGTATGCGTCAGGCACCTTTCTACCCGAACATCATTGCTTCAGACCAACCACCAATGTTTTGCAGTTAACCATGCCATAGGGCAACAGGCCATGCCATGCCCTCATTGGTACAATGGGAAGAAACAAATTCCTTTGGGGTGCTAAGTTTGGAAGAAATCAGCCTTTCTGCTCAAAATCAAGCCAAAGTGGGCTTGTAAACTTACTGGCCAATGGGTTTTCAAAACTACCATGCTTCAACTGGCATTACTAATCTAACTCAGTACTTTATTAGTCTGAGCCTAGTATATGCCACAAGGGCTTCTTGTTACAATGGTGCTTATAACGTGCGTACCAAAGCAAGGGCCTTCTGGAATTCAAGCCCGTTTATTATAAAGTATATATACACAAACCAACGGCTATTACTTACAGCACTAGCCACAATTCTGGTCTCGCTGCTGCCTGCTATGGCTACAATGCGCTACTACGGCTGAGTACCAGGGTATCAGCAACTCTGCTCACTCTGGGCAGCGTCACCAACTGTAGCCACACTCAATAATCAAGCTCCTCCGGCTTCCAACATGTATGGGCTTCATCTCTCACCAACCTACCAAAGTAGCTAAGGAAGTTGGGGGCTACCAGGCCGCCTGGGTTGCTCTACCGGCCAAACGAAAGCCATGCCAATCAGTGACGCTATCTCAATCAGCCTGGAGCCAAGCATATGCTTTCTACCACAAGTTTCTTGGCAGCTAAGTGCTGCTTCTCTACTTATTAGCTAACAGTAAATTCTGAGCTTGGGCTCTCAGTTTTCATAACATACCCATACCTACTAATGCAACTTAATAATATCTGGGCTTTGCTACTGTCATGAATTTCTCCTCAACAGCTCAACCATTCTACTTGGGGCTTTTATGATACAACCCAAAATAAAATAAAATGTAGCACATGAGCTTTACTACTTATAGAACAGTTTTAACTCAATGCCTAAGAGTCTACAATTAGTAACAGTTGGCTCACCAGCGCAAAACAGAATCTCTACTGCTCACTCAGTTGAAATCAAAAACGTTATCTGTGTTTCTTTTCTGGCTTTCACCTCACTTTGTGCCTAGCCGGCAACAAAACCGCTGGTTATGCTAAGGTCAGCTGGGCAATACAGCCAGCTCTGAGCTTCTGCAAAGCGGCATGTGAAATCAGTAAGGCTGCCAAGCTATTCACTTAAGGAGCAGCTTGGCTGCTGGCAAAACATAAATCAGCCATCCGGGGCATAGCGTAAAAGTATCCTGGTTTTTAGCTTGGCTCTGCAGAATGCACAAAACAAACTCAATATAAACAAAAGTAATCTAGCTTCGCCACTGAGCAACATCAGCTCTGAAAGCTTTCACGGCTAGGCTTACCAGCACAAATCAGCAGCTAAAGAGTAATTGCTGGCTATACTACTCCTTCAGTATACCATCTGCCACCCCAATAGGCAGTTATGGCCCCCGGGGCACTGCATGAGGGGTACCATATATAAAACTGCATACATAACTAAATGGCAATTATATATCTTCCCACTAGTAAACCATGTTATACCACCAGGGCAAACATAATGGTATTATGGGCTAGAATTAAAACCACCACCATAATTAAGAATAAGTGGCTATCTCAATATACAAATACAAAATATACTGTTGGTTGCAGGAAATAGTTTTAGAGAAATTATCTCCACTGAATCTCAAGTGACTGCACTCAAGCATGGTGATTCACCCGATAAACATGCCAGAGTATAGACAAAGCAAATTACTACAGGTCCTACCGAGGTACAGTATTATGATAAGATATCCGAAAGTATATCTAGCTTATGGAGTACTTATTCAAGTATATTCAACCTTAAGGCGTTGAACTGGCAGTAACGAGTTATGCTGGTTATCTATTAGCATACCTTACTCATTCTGGGTATCAAATCAACGGGGTTTATTAGGGGTTACCAAGTTGAAGGTTAAATCATCAAAACCAACTCCCTTTAAATTCAACCAACGCTTCCTCCTCAATAAAGTTATCAAAACCTCAAGCAACTACAATAGGGTAAATCATGGCTGTAACCTTAATGGCTTGGCATAACCACTCTTGGGGGAAAATAGCATGTGCTATCACTGGCTCTTAGCCTCGAAGTTGGTACAAAACAATTACTTATTTAAACACGCTAATCAACATCCAAATCATGCCAAGTGGCAGCTCTGGGCATCTATAATATTCCCATAGGGTTGTCATGCCTGCTACCAAATGCTTTGAACTGACTAACAAATAAAGCTCTTCCACAGTTCTGAAATTAGGCGAACCTCTCTACACTATTTCAGTTTCAATGACACAAATCGACATCTCAACTGAGCTATTAAACTTTCAACCACCAAGGCTGCAAGTATCAATGGGGAGCTATATAAACCTCTAGTACCTGTCATCCTGGCTAGATGGTTTCTTCATTCTTTGCAATCCTCAAAAGGTATACCAAAATCAAATTCGCAAAGAACACCACAAGAAGTGTGTACGTTATTTCACGCTTCTCACCAAGTTTTAACAGTGGTATTACGAAGAAATAATCTTGGCACTAATGGGCCTTCAGCTTCGTCACATAAACGCCTGTCATTACAGTCTGGTAATACCACGCAAATCTATACCACAGAGCTGCCATCAAATTGCACTGGCAAGTGCTACTTGCTATGGCAAGTACCCTGGCATGGCTTTGGCTTCAAGTTTGGCTCAGTTTCCAAGAAATTACCTGGCATGCCGCTAGCAGCTTTGGGCAGAGTGCACATTCAGGGCAATCCAGGGGTGGCGTCCCAAATGCTTGCTGTGGCAGTAAAGGGAATACTCGTTGTTAAACTCACACCATGTAATTACAGCACTGTCACACAGTCAAACAAATCTATGCAACAGTGCTATCAAAGTAGTTAGCCAAATACCACACCGTGGGTGGCTACCAACGAGTGTCACAGGCTTATTATGGCGTACTTTACTATGAGTGCAAGCTGAATCCTCGAGCAGTTTCACATTCTCTTTATCACCAAAACAAGTTAGGTTAGGGTACTAGTTTACTAAATCTCTACTGCTAAAACTGATGATTAAATATGCCAACTATGTTACTAAGCTCTCAACTAAAATCATGCAAATAGCACTGGCAACAAGCTTAAATACATACATGGGACTTTAAAGAAGGGCTTGTTAGTGGGCGCTTTGGGCAAGGCACAGCAATTAGTTTGGAAAGACAAACACACACCAACTTGCACCAAATATCACCAAATCACACCACTACGCTACTCACCAGTGTTAAGTAACTAGTTTGGCAATCAGTAAAACAATTAGCTTTCAGTTGCTGTTGTAATCGGGCAACTTCATTAACTCGATAATGACTGTTAATGCAAACCATCACAAGTTAGGCCGGGTAGGCTACTAGTAGGTTAAATCAAATGCTCGCTATTCAAAAGTGTTAGGCACCAATTTAGTACTCTGTGGGTGAAACTGGCAACAACAACTTCAACTGAGTCTAATAGCTGGCAATTGTTGAAGGGCAGCCTCGTTGACGCTAGCGGGCAGTGAAACTGGCTAGCCTCACCTGTCACAGCCTTGTCTGGCTACCAGCTACGTCACTTCACAACAATGGCCCCAACCAATTGTAGTACGAAATGGTGAAGACAGGGACCCAAACCAACACCAAAATCATAGTCGCTAAAACCGCAGTACCATCAACTTAACTAAGGCTGGTGCTGCAGCCGCTACCGCCTCAGCGGTTATCACACCAACAGACAAAGCAAACTTCTACCAGAATGCAGGTAATGGGTTTCACAATAGGGTCATCTGCTGGGAAAGCCAAAATCGCTACAGGGTCGGGCAGTGCTACACAAATATTGGCAATTGGGGCAAACCACTCTGCGGGAAATCCTCACTACAGGTTGGGCTTAAAACCTCAGGCTTTGGCTACACGCAAGCTAAACCAGTTGGGCAAAGTTAAGCGACGCTATCAAAAGTTAGCTGATGGCTGCTGCTCAGCACAGTTTAGCGATCAGCAGGTGGGCAGAGAGGCTTGGCTCCTCTCTACTAAAACGTACTTTCACTGGCATATTCTCGGCAGCTTAAATTAAGGGTATATCATGGCACCATATCACAGATATGCTCATCACACAAGTGCTGGCTTATCAAACCAAGAGTCTTCAATGGCGTTATATGCAGCTGTTTGTGTTTGGCACGGCAATGTGCTTTACATGCAAACTTTGCAACGCACTGGCAAATGTTAGTTTGGCCAGTCAAATACCAATCAAATTACCAATCGCCAGGAAGCAGGCCCAGTTACAGCTGGCCGCTAGCGCGGGTTTGGCGACGCACAGTTTCGACACGCTCTAAGTTTGCTAGCAAGTACGCATAACGAGTTAGGCAGGCGCTACCGCACCACTCAAGGGTCTGGTGCCGTTTCAGTTTCTACTGGCAAATCGCAGTAAGTGCCATGGGCGCTGCACGTTACGCCATCACCAAGCTGGGTAAACGGGCCGCTATGTATGGGCATGCCAGCATTAGCGTACTGCAGCCATCGCCACTGCCACCAAGGCGCTGCGTAATTGGGTTTTTGGCCCATTCAGGGGCGTACAAATACGTCGCTGGGCTTCAGGGCTCAGAAGTGCTTGCAAAACAGCTAAATGCCAACAAGAAGAAACATCATCCAACGCAATACCAAGAAAATAGATGCCACTAGGCTACCAAGGGTTGGTGGCCATGCCACTCAAAAAGTGCATATACATGTAGCTTAAGTTAGGCTAACAAAATGCTGGGCTACCAATCTTGCTCTCGTGTTAGCAAGGCTCAAAATATCACTCAACACTGCTTGAAGTCGCGGCTTGGTCGGCACAAGCACAGTTAGGGTCATATCATAGTCTCTGGCAGACTCAGTTAGGGCTACTCTCATTAGCAATAAGCTTCACCACTTTGGCAAACACACACTACCGGCCCGGTTAAATGGGAGGCGAAAATCAAATGCTCAATCAAACTGTTACAGTCGTTAAGGTTACGTGTCTGCCTTTGATCACCAATTAAGCAATAATCAATAGCTGGAAGCTAAATGAGCCTTTTGCTTTACTAGCCGAGGTCAACCACACATCACTACTGTCTATCCAAACACTGTTAGGTTTCGCAGCTATAACAAGTCAAATTGGCAATTCTCTACCACAGTTTCCCAAAATCGCTGGCAGTGGCTTGTTAAGCTTTCATCATCTGTGCTGGGCATCAATGGCGCCAAAGTTGAGCCTGCAGGCTACCAGCCTGGTCAAATATTACAACAAACCCCACCGCCACCTCAAGAGGCCACCCTGCTTAGAAATAAGGCCACCTGTGGGTTACCTACATTGTAGCCTGTCCCTGGTCAAAACGTGACTGTCAGTAAGAAGAGTAGTGGTCTACGTGTTTCTCGTCAAATGTACGGTCACTTACAAAAGTTTGCTAGCAATATCCAGAATTTGCCAACTGGCTACTACGTGTTATCTCAGCCTTTAAAAACGGGCTCCCAAACTAACAATGTCACAACAAGTTAGAAGCTTCTGCAAATCCGCAAAGGCTATTGGCTCTGCAGCTAGCTACCTGGTGGCCGCTAGTAATAGCCATTAAGTGGTCAACTCCCTGCTACGCCACCACCACAAGCTACCAACTTGGCATAGGCACAAGGGCAAATCTCTGGTGAATCCCAGCTTGGCGCAAGCAATTCAGGTGCGTCAAATTGCGTCACTGCTCAATGCCGCTGTTGTTAACTCAAACTCTCGCCAACAAACCTCGGCTCTCACCACAACAAAGCAGGCGTAATTGTGCGTAATTTTCACCAGCTGGGCACAATACCGCCAATATCTCAACGCAACTTAGGGACAATTCAGGCTACAAAGCCAATCAGGGAATACGAATTATCTAAACTGGCACCAGCAATGACAAAGCTTAGCATTGGAGCAGCTGGTGCTGGAAGGTTAGGGCGGGTCACCAGCCTACCACAGGGACGCATTGTTGCTGCCGCTTAGGCAAGCTCTTCAGGGCAATATGTCATGCTGGCAGCAGTTAGCAATTGCCGTTGGCAATGCCCAGCAACGCAAGGCTATCGTTAGGTAGCAAAGAAGCAGGCATCGATACCTTGTCAAATGTACCGGTTATCACCACTGGGCTTTAGGCGGGATCGCCTTCAGGAAGGGTACAACTCTCAAAATGCCTTTCACCCCAACCATGGGCTTACGTAAATTGGGTCCAACTCATGTTTATCAACGTGTCACTGTCCTGGTTATTAAACCTTTGCAAGCTTCTAAAAGGGAGTACTAATCCTGCAACCCATGCCTCGTTGGTTTGCCATGCACCTTCTGCCACAGGGCGCCAAAGTTAGGCTCTTCAGTTCAGTTAGCTACAGTGCGCTCTGCCTAATGGCTATATCACGGTTAGCAAGGCCACCTACACGTGGCATAGCAGCTTACTACCAACACAGGTTAGGTTACATTACAACCTCATAGGGTTATAGAAATCTATTGGCTTCACCTAGTTAAGTCCCTGGCTTTCCACCGTGAAGCTCAGGCTACAAACCGGGGAAAGAAGGGTGCAAGTGAGCCATTTCCAACCTCTCTGGCCCTCAGCCTGGGAGCAGTCGTACAACTCAAGTGCGATCAGTTAAGACAGCCATCAGCCAAAACACTAGCAAACGGGAGCAATACAGGCGCAGTGGCAATAGCTGGGCCTTTTGGCTTTCACCAGTTACGCTCTCACCATTACCAAAGACATTACTGTACCGCCGTGCCAAGGGTGCTTGCTCGTAAACTTTCACCCCAGCTAGGGGCTGCTGCAAATCCTGGCAGTAGGCAAGGCCATTAAGTTTCTGGCACACCCCTTCTGGTGCCTTCCCTGCCTGGCAAAATCGGCAAAAGCCAGCAGGTGTGCGTGCTGGGCCACCAAAATCTCACCAAGCGTCAGCAGGAAGAAGTGCCTCGCTGCTGGACATACCAAGCCTCAGGCGTGGCCCGTGGCAGGTTTTAGCTAGCCAGTAGGCGGTCAAGCACTTAAAATGTTTACAAAACCAAACTATCACACTCTTAGGCAAACATGGCTTGGCTAAGTAGTTAACCAAGGCTAAGTACTTAAATGGGCTTCTGCACTTTAAGGGTTAATGGGCAGTCACCCCAGCTCCCACCCTGCCTCTTTACAGTAGAGGTTATGGTGCTCATGCCACTTATATATAAACTGAAGATACTAAAATTACATTCTAAATTAGGGTCATGCCAATCCTATTACCAATCAGTATGGCATACAATACACACAGGCAAACCCCCTCATCAAATCTCCGCCTAATTAGTTACCAGTTTTAAGAAGAAGCTCAATACTTTTGCCAACTTGGGTTTACTGGCTACTGCTATAGTGGAAGTACAAATACCTCAACCAAAGTTTGGTTAGGCAACTCAGTTCTGGCCTCATACCTGGCAATGTATAAATAAATGCCAATTGAAGCCAAGCTCAAACTCTTGCTGCTCAAACTCAACAACCCTGGTTTATACTGATAACCCACACCCTGCCGCTACCGTAAGGCTTAGTGCTACAAACCAAGCAGTATTAGGGCAGGGAACCTTGGCTCCCATCCCAGGGGATTGCCATTCCATAATAATTAGCTTCAAAAAGCTATAATCACTGGGGCAGGATGAAGCTTAGCCAAAAAAATAACTACAATTGCCATGACATTACAAAAACTGAAATCTAGTGTTGGCTACTTGAATATGGGTATATTAAATCACCTTCCTTCAAGAGTCGTAACAAGCTCGTTACTACATCCAAGAGCTCAACAAAACCCTAACTCTCATTTTACAATGGGGCAAGCCACCAATGCTTTGGATGAAGTTTGGTGTTTTTGCTACTATGCTGCCAAAACCGCATTAGAGGGACTAACTAGGGGCTCTACAAGCCAATCAAGTAAAGCCTTAGCGCCTGGCTGTTAACAGAAGCAACTGGCGCAACCAAAGTCAGTTTTTAGTTGGTTTGTAACTTAAGCCCAAAGAAGGGGCCAGTTATCTACCGCCTGGGGCTTGCCGCTAGCTGCAGGCGCTGGCGGCTAAAGCCAGGTCACTTTCAAATACCCATGCAAACAGGGCAATCCCTGCTGATGCGCAACCAGCCACTAGCTGGTTTCACTCAGAAATTGGGTTGGCTCTGCCAAAACTACCGCAGGCTTCTGGCTTGTAATCGCATATACATCCTGCGTTGACTCAACGCGCACCATTGCACCCGCACATACCCAAGAGTTTCACTTCGTAATGGCAAATTGCCGAAATTCATTGCCTCCTCACGTTTCATGGGGCCTCAACCTCTGCTTAGTTATCAATACCATACCCAAGCCTCCTCAAGTCACCCAACCAACTAGGCTCAAAACTCTCGGCCTGTAGTGTTCAGGGAATGAGGCAAAGCTCAAAAGTTAGTAATAGTGTCAAAACGCCCATGCGCTCACAGCTCGGGCAGCTTGCCTGGACTGGGTACTTTTAAGTAAAACACCAAAATGTTACTGAAGAAATAAGCCAAACGTCGCTGCTCTGGACAAGTACCGGGCTCTTTATTATAGCCTCTGACGAAGTCGCCCCACCAGCATTAGCTAGTCAATTCGGACAATGGCTGTCCATGGCAAGGTGCTTTGCTGGGCAATTAGCTAATGCCGTTGGGGTTTATGGTTGGCCGGAGCTGAAATAAGTTTTAGGGTTACTGGTCATGAGCGTGATTTATACATTCCAGTGATCCGAATGGTAATCTTCTTTAATGCCCAGTCTACTGGGGTACATACCCCTTTGGTTCATATGCTTAATACGAGTTAAGCTTGTTAAACGGAAAAGCAATACTACTATTTCAAGTTTTGTTGGCTGAAAAAGCTACCAAAAACTTCAGCTTCTTGGTATACTACTAGTTGGCTAATAATAAGAAGGAATAGTTACCCAACAAATACACATCTACCAATAGTTAAATCAATCACCAACTTTAATTGGTTATTCGGTTAAAACCATTAGGTACAAATATTTCACCCAGGAAGAAAGCTTTATTCTTCAAGTGAAGCTATAACTTAAAGGCAAAACTCTTCAGGGCCTCACATGTTGCATAACCCGGCGCACTGCTAGGTAGTCGCAAAGGAACTGCACTTTCAATACGTGTGGGGTCAGCTGCTAGCCATGGCTGTACCCAAACCGCCACCGGCAGTAGCTTCTGAAATCTGGTCTCTGGCATAGCTGGCCAATATCATCATCCCAAGCCAATCAAAGCTGGTTTCATGCGAACCTCGCCGGGCCACTGGCCTCCCAACTGCTCACAGCACCACTGCATTGCCATCTCACTGGTAATTGTCAAACCCATAGTCACCCACCATAAATTCATCACGTGTGCTACCCAACTGGCTTTCATTTAGTTATGCAAATGCCAAATCATGGCAAAGTACATACAGGAACGAACTTGAGAAAAGACATCACAGCTACTCATACATCACAGTGGGCAACTCACTCAAGGCTGTCAATCTCTTGCCAGTCTCTAGCTGCGGCTTGGCGAGCAAGCCACCAAACCTCAACTCATCACCTAGTAACTTCTGGTGTTGCTTTACTCTATGACAACTCCGTCATAATACGCAAACTGTCATTGCAATAATTGGGCTAAGCCAACTTCATCCTTAGTTGTTGTTGGTAGTTATTTAAACACATAGTTACCTCACCAGTAACGAGTAATATAAAACCAGTTACTATCCATTGCTGGCTGCAGGCTGGGCAAGCCAATATTTCTACATAGTGCCTAAATAGGGAAGAAAGCAATCGTCTTGTTTCTACTGCAGCCATCAAACCTACTCTATTTTTGCCAACCAGTCAAATCAAACTGGTTACTGATGAGTGGTACTATTACTTCAGCTAACCATTACCACACCTGAAACCTCCAAATACTTCAGAAGAACCTCACAATTAGTTTCCACCAAACCCAATACTCTGTTAGGGGATGAAGTCACAAAACAATGCTACAACAGCCTGCTCAAACTTGTAGGCTTTGATGGCCAGAAACCTCAGGTTTCTAGTCACTCTCTTACTTGGCCCTGCTACTTGCTCATCAGGGCCCACCACAACAAATTCCAGCAGTATATTCTGGGATGGCCAATCACCTCAATTGGCTTTTCATTTGGGCTGGCCAATACATCTGCCTAATGCCGAGACACATAAGTACAAGCTACCAACAATAGATAGCTCACCCAAACTAAGCTTGGCTACCTTACCCAATTCACAAAACCACTCTCACAACAACAAGGTTCAGTGCGAAGTTTATGTTAGCCACCAAATGACAATGGCTGTTGGCCTCACACTCCTCATCTCCCCCAAGTGATAATAAACAAACACATTTCAATCCATCTCACCGCCGCTACCTCATCCATAGGCAGATGCTGCAACAAAACAGTTATAAATTCTCACATAGCTGGCAATACCAACAATAAGCAATCAACCCCCAAATTTAATGCCAATATAACCCAGGGAATTTAGACACTTCAGCAAAAACTAGAAAATACTCTTAGCTAGAAAAGCTCATCGAAACAGCCAATTTTCAGTTTTGCGCAGCGATAACACAATGAGATATATAATGCCAAATCTCAAACTCCTGCCAGTAATTCAGCCTTACTCTAGTAGATAGCTGGTACCGACGCTACCCACTTTACCAGTGTCAAAGTAAATAAAGCGCTAGCACATAAACCCAGTTTACGTAAAAATGAAGTTATGGGTTTTCTATCTTATAGCCTGTGCGCTTCAAGGTCCACAATAAAGCCAACTCGCCATATTTACCTTCGGCTTTTGAGCCATAGCGGGCTAATGCTACAACACAGGCACCTCTAATTGCCGGGCTGGTAGCAAAACGGTCGTCACGCAAGTGCTCGCCTTGTCTGACACAATACGAAGTAAACACGCGAACACAATAGCAATGCGTCAATATCCTCGTTGTTCACGCAATGGTTAGCGTGCAATGGTAATCACTTCATCTGTGCAGTAGTTAACAGTTATTGGCTCGCAAACAGTTAGCTTTTCCGTCCAAACCTTATAAGGGCCCACTTACTTTAACAAACCGGGTAAAACCATAGGGCAGCTGCTCAGCTAAAACATAACCAAGGTCACTCCCTTAGTTAGGGCAGGCTACAAAGGCTGTCACCCGCAAAGGAATAGCTTTGAAGAATCGCTACCCTTCATCATGCGAATGCCATTGGCAGCTACGAAATTCGAGGCAATCAACTAGGCCTTGTATGCCTGCGAACAAGGACGCCTGCAACTCCACTAGTCCCCTCACCTGCACAATACCACAAATGGCGTATAGGGCACCCTTTGGGACCATACGGGCTCAGTTACGAATAACAGCACAAATAGCGAAAACAGGGTGCACAACTTGCTGTTAGTTACACCTACCAATCTTGGCAAAACCTCAAAGTAGGGGCAAATAAAAGCAACACAAACTGTTTGGCCACTTCAGCATAATTTCACCCTACGTCTCCCCCATGGCCACCAGTCAAACAAGTTTAGCAGTAAGGGTGCTTTCCTGGCAAACTGCGTATAACTCGCCAGCAACAGCTAAATAAGGTAGGCAATGGCCCACCATGTAAGCCATAATCAGCTCAGCAACGGCAACACCAGGCGTGCAATGCCACGGGCCAAAGAATAGTAGGCCCCAACAGCCAGCCAAATAGCGAATAAACGTCAAAGTTTTCCATCCAACAATGGGAGCAATTATAATACACCCTCAGCCACCCACCACCATACTTTAATTTCGCCAGTAAGCAAGCTACTGCTATCTACCAAACAAATACAATCAATGGGGTAAGCCTATATCCAGTTACGCAAATCACTAAAACCTCATACTCTTACTACCTAACCATGCCATAATACCCTAATGGCAAACTTGCTTGACAATTTCATACAGTAAAGCCAAAAACAGCAGCTAACTTAAATAGTACAACACCGCTTGGCATTGCCTTATCCACCAAGGGCCTAGCCTCAGCTTCCTGGGCAAGAGCAATTTTGCGGGATAGTTAATGGTTATGAATACCTGTAATCTAAAGCCTATAGGGTTACAATACCGCTCTACCAAAGTTTAAGCTAAGGGTGCAAGCTAACTTGGCAAGAAGTAGTTAGAGCAGGGTCCGGCAAAAAGAATACGGAACGTGTTATAATACTGGCTGGAAGCCTCTAGCCAACCTACCTAGCTCAAATACCACATAGCCTCAGGGCAATATGCTTAAAGCAAAAATGAAGCAATGCTAGCTAATCAAATCACCCCAATCACAATACCAGGGCCTGGGTTCACTCCCTGTTGGGCTACCTGTTAACTGGCTGGGGTTACTATGTACAGTTTCACCACATTGATTGGCTCTTGTTAACAAAACAAGGCAAGTTACCAAGGACAAATTAGTAACCTCTTACATGCTTGGTTTCCCTTAGCAGGCAATCCTGGGGCCATTTACCTTACCGACGAGTTGCCTGCAGGCAAGGGAAAGCACAGTGTTTCATTTACTATTTGGGTTGGCACAACCAGCAGGCCCAAAACTTACCCACTAGAAACACTGGCTATCCAAGTATTAGCAAATATATCATTGGGCAAATTGAGGTTAGGCAATTACCAGTTCAAGCCTCAAGACTGAAAACCGCAAGGGTCACTATTGGCACACATCTGCTAGCAACTACCTGGGGATGCTAGTGGGGTCATTTCACCTCATACCTTCATGGTCACACCCACCAAGGCACCACTGGCTGGCTTGGTCAAGTGTTAGCAGCCCCAACACCAAGCTTAAGGCTGCTAACTCTATACCATCCTCATAACCTGCTGGGCTATTAAAGTTTATACCAATATACACAAAGGTTGGCCATACCAAAACCACAAATGGGCCTCCAATACCCATTAAATTGTAATGTTGCAATAAACCTCAACCAATACATGCAACTCCAAAAAATTCACAAAATAAAACTAAACCATGCCTGGCACAATCACTTCAAACAGTGCCACAAGCTTCCGAGAAACCCTCCAACCAATCCTGAAGCTGCCAACCAACTATTTAACTTGCCAACAACTTTGCCATCACCCTTACCAGCTACCTCAATCCAAGTTAACCGTACAAACAAACAAGCATACAATATATCTGCCTTATACTATTCTTAAAGAGCTTCAAAGGCCATTGGGACCACAACATTAAAACCATCCTTCTACCAGCTACAATTTCAATGGCTAGTTCCGGCTTTTATCAGTGGCTTTGCGTGGTTGGCAATAATTTATGGCTCACGCAGTATTACCTTCAATAACACCAAATCGTTAAATAATATTACTTTACTTAAATTATCAAATCCTATAAAAACACATAAGAAGCAAAAATCACCAAAAAGTAAATTACCAACAAATAACCTCTTTTAAGTCATCATTTCTTTGATTAAACCAAAAGGCTCCCTATGGTATCCTCAATCAATCACTTTCCTCACCCAAGTACTTGCTTACAAAGTACTAAAGTTTCTGCCATTCAAACATAAAGTTTTTAAGCTCTACTTGGGTAACTACTAAGCATTAAGAAGGCTCCTACCACACAAAAGCTAGGTACCTAGTTATTAGCAGCAATTAGCTTTCTCTGCCATACCTAAATTCTACCTTCTGGAAGGGCCCTACTAGCAACCTTTAAGCTTTACTTAACAACGAATCCTGCTTTAAACTTCTTTAAAGTTAGTTTTCTAAACTACAACCACCTCTATAACATATATATGCCAATACTTCATCTTAATCAGTCTGACAATTACTATAAAACTGTATGCTCAGGGACAAAACCCCTAAAGAATACCTGGTCTTAACAACTCTCTAGCCAATTCCCCGCATACCCAACCCAAGGCATAACCACCACAACAGGCTGATCTTTCAAACCATTATTTGTACCTCACCACCAAACTAATCCACCAACCATCCGTTTTAGCAAGGGTTTCACCAGCTACTGAAATTATTCAATGGGTTACACCAGTACAAGTAATACCCTACCGTGGCGAATGGGTTGCTCTGGGCTTGCTGTGCATATACAGTGCTATCGTTTAAGCTTGCTCTCACATATTCATCAACATCTAAACAAATAAGGTAAAAGTCGCTATGCAGCTAGCAGCAGGTAGCACTGCAAGGACAGTTCACTACATCGGGTTAAGCCCAAACATGCTCACCCATTATCTCAGAATCATTGAAATAAGTTAGCCATTGGCCACTTGGGCCAATACCAGCTTAGCCATCACAATTCTGTCATGCCTTCACCTAACGGTCATCACTTACCGACCAAAGTACTTACCAAACATAAAAGACACTACCCTTATTTAATATACCTCTCCCAACCATACCTGAAGTTCATCATTCAACAGGGACCTTACACCATGGAAATTAGCACAGCCCTACCATGGCCTGCCATAATAACCAAACAATTGGCTTGTAGCATGCCAAACATGAATGCAATCTGGCATAATCCGCCTTCTGCAAAACAAAACCACTATCATTGCTTCCTCTCTCACAAAAACAATTCAGGCTCCCTTCACCAGCAGACACTTCTAACGCATTATCTTTCGCCTCCCAAATAATTTTTGTGTTTCAATATCTGGGGACAATACATCTAACAAACCAAACCTGGCAACCTGTCAAGTAAAATGTACAGATACAAGGAATCAAGTTACTTCGTCACAAACTCCCTACAAACAACAGAAGAAAACCACTCAGGCCAAATACATAAAACCTGGTTCATGGTAAGGATCTGCCTCTAAGGCAAAATACCAACATGCATAAAGTGAAGCATCAAACCAGTCCAACACTAAAATCCAACAACAAAACCACAAAACATGAAGACAGTAACTCCTAGCAAATTCCTACGAACATCTCTCCCCAAAACATCCTATCACGCTATCTATTCCAGGCCTACAAATCAAAGGTTACCATCAGTTCAAGTGCAAACAGTAAAAACCAAGTATCAGTTAATAATAGCTTAAAACTTCAAATCCCACTCATGGCAAGCATTAATGGGCCACAAAACTCGCACAACCTGCAAGGCAATACCTCACCCCAAAAACTTACAAGCTTTACTTGCCAAATCACTTACCATAGATCGTAAAACACAAAAAAAATATAATTTTCACAGTTACTTATGAGGTTACAACCTCTTAGCCCACATTTCACACAAGAATTTTAAAGTATAGCTTTCTCACCCCTCTTAAGTACCAACACAACTATAAATATAACTTAAAAAAATTAGCAAAATAAGAGGACAATTGGTAACCTCAATTCACTGCCCTTCACTTTTAAATCAAAAGAGGCAGTGGCAAATATCACCAAACCCAGTTCAAAAATCTATAATTCACTATCAACTTCACAATAGCAAAACAATGCCATTAACAGCAAACCATGGGCGCCGCTCACCCCTGCCATAGGCGCCATCTGGCAAACCTCAATCTCTTTGGGTAATTTACTTGGCAAACAAGTGTTAAACCTTAACTCATAGCCTGAGAACTTCATTGCTCGAAATACCACAGCAAATGGTAAAACCTGGTCGCAGCCATTCCCACAAATTATGTGTATTTTTTACCTTGAAAAGAATATGCCAGGGCTTCAACTCAAAGGGTGTTAACCACTCACTATAAGTTGAAAAGAATTTCAGGTTTGAAGCCACCAAGCCAAACCTTACCGTACTCTTACCTTCTTCACAACCTGTTTAAAAGTGTTTATGGCAAATTTAGTTAGAAACCTCCTGCCCTTCACCAAGTAAGAAACTATCAGTTATAAACAAGAAAGAAATTCAATCTTCCATGGGCATGGCTCAACAAAACTAAACTGAAGATATGGCCACCCCATATTACTGGTATTTTTAGCTTCATCTCACCTTTAGCCTACCAAGCTGCCAAAAGGGGCAACCCTACCTCATGTTTGTAATTGGCAAAACAAATAAGGGTGTGGCTCAACATGGCAAGTTTTAGTTAGGCTCAAGGTCAACATACTCAGTTTTAGCTTCAAAACTGCTGGAATCATTCAACAAATATGGCGGATGTTGGCGATGCACAAATAAAGTGGTCTGCGCAAGAATATTTGCAAGCACAAAAACAAAGACAGGGCCCCTTTGGGGTTACGGTTAGGGTTTTGGTCAATACCCCCCGCTGCGCCCAGCCTTTGCCTATGGCTCTCAAGCGTTAGCTACAACAAACAGGGATTCATGCAATTAGCTCAATCACAATGCAATTCTTAACAAGTCAGTTAGGGTACAAGCTTCCAATCAGCAAGGTATTTAGTTAAATGGGGGCAATGCCAAAGAACAGGCAAAGTGGGCAGGATTGGCTTGGCTTAGCATTCATCCTGTCAAACTACCTGGGTCAGCAGGGCATACTATACCAACACTGTTCACGCTTACACCCCTCAAACAGCCTACCAGTGCTATCATATTTACAAGGGCCAGCAACTGATTTAACAGCCTCTTACAGGGCTTCATATCAAGCTAATACCATGCCAGGCTAAGGCGAGTTACCAGGGTTATAATTTAAAGAAAAATACAAGAAGCCATTGGCGCACATTGGGGCAGGTCTGCTTCAATACTTAAGCGCTGGCCAGCATTAGCAACAGTGACCAAGCTATTAGCAACTTTTAAGCCAAATTGTGTGCGGTATTTAGTCGCACAACGTTTTAGCTTTAAGCCCACAAGTTTCTTATGCTGGAAGGGAATCTTACTCACAAATGGGTACAGGTCGTTTTGGGGTTTCCTTATAATGTCCCCCTCTGGGCAACTGTTTTCTGGCAATATTCAGCTAGCTGCATATCTCAATCAGGGGCTCAAACAGGAAAAAGACTTTTGGCAGAAAGTGGCCTCGGCGGGCCTTGAACAACAGTGCGGCGGGAACAAAGGCTGGGGGCAGTTGGTACCAGTAATACAAACTTTCAAAGCCTAACTTTAAAATTTAGCAAATAAGAAGCCAACTTTACTATGCCTAACCCAATACACCTGCTATTCACTATATCTCAATTAAGCACACCAATACTAAGAATTGAAGAAGTTTAAAGTTATTAGCTGGGTCACTCACAGTTTTTAAGAAGGGGGAATGGTTATATAGTTACCTGTTGCTACTAATGCTTTCACTATATGCAACAAAACCACCCAAATCTCATTTACGAGTTAAGTTTGAAGCTAGTGCTGGTTTCAAGTTTCCTACAAGAAGGCTATTGGGAAGTTTGAAGCCAACAAGCCATCACCAGGCTATAAAATATTACCTTCCAAAAAGTTAATGGCTAGTTAGCTCGCTGGGTTTGTATACCCAACGGGCCAAACCCAATAGGTGCTAAATACCTAGTCTCAAACACAGTTTTGGGCAATACCAAACCACCAACCCCTACTAAATTAAGAATGTTTAGTTATGTAAGCAATTTGCCAGCAGTTTCGGGCCTCCTTTGGGGCTTTGCAAGGGAGCTATTGCTGGTACATTACTCCCAGCTAGGCCATTTTTACCTAGGGCTTAATAGCCTACCAATAAAATACTGGCCTCAATTCATCAAACCTCATAACTATTGGCGGGTCACTAACCAAATGGTTAGTATTTTACCAAGAAGCTTCACATTTGGCAAACCCAATACAAGCTAACAGTCACTATTGGCATTCTGCTAGCTTCATCTAGTAAACTTTAGCCACCATGCTACTCAAATTACAATACCTAAAATTATGGTTAGTAATATTAAACCAGCAAATACAATAAATCTTACCCAAGATACTGCTGAGTACTTACAGGTCCCTAAATAAACTTTGGAGAGCTAAGATACACCTAACCGATAACTTCAGTTTACCCAAGGATACTGCCCAGAGGTAAACTGTTTAATCCTAATGGGTTTTAAAGGTTTCAATCCAATACTTAACAATTCAAGTCATTAGGGTACAACTCAGTTATGGGGAATACAGCACAGTGGTCCTGCCTGGCAGCAGGGGGGGCTTCGCAGTTAAAACAACAAACTTTAAAGCAAAGCTTGGGCATATAAAATCCAACCAGGCAATCATATATATACAATTACGCAATGGCCACCAATACAGAAGGCTATTAATAGCCTCATTTTTTGGCTTTAGAAACAAACTTGGGTTTTACCATTGCTTGGCGAAGAAATACCCCAGAGTTATCATTGCAATTACTTCAGAGGCATACAAATTGGTTTATCTTGCTGGCTGTGGGCGGTCCGGGCAATCCTGAAGTTGGTTACAACCAAAGTAGCTTGGCTGTAATCCCAGTTAAACCAATGCCATCGTTAGCCTCAAATCCTGCCCAGCCGAAATTCTGCTACTTGGCACACACAAGGCTACTTACTTGCTGCTACAATTTCTCTCTAATTTTAAAATGCTTCTAGCACGCAGTGGGGTGTTTGAAGAAGGGTAGTACCCAAATCTAAGATCTCGCCACAAGCAATTACACTCAATATTCCAAACAGTTGTTTCATATAGTTTTATCTTATGGGGGCACACAAAGTCAGGTGGGGCATTGAAGGGTTTTCTTTTACAACCGGCAAACCCCTGTCAACCAAGGGCATAACTTCATTTAGTTTAATTCATACGGGCAATGGGTATTTTACTCTGGCCCTTGTAATCCCATCATTACTTACACCCCCTTCCTGTCGGGACTTCAGTTACAATCTCTGGGGCAGTAAACTCTGGTCGCTTATACAGGTGAAGCCTAGCAAATGGCTATACATTGTTGAAGTTACACAAATACACAACCAAGCCTACCACTCAAAAAGAATACACATTACAATACTTATGAGCTTAAAGTTAAATAAATCCCATATTATATGTACATTAGCTACTCCCCTTACCTAGCTTACTTTGGCAATCATAGCATACCATGAGTGTAACCTACTGGCTGGCACCCTTTGTTGTTAAGGGGTTAGCTTCTGGCTCATAGTGCCATATGGCGGCGTAAAACCTAGCCTACAACAAACTGGCTGGCTACTGTCAACCAGGCACGCAGCCACAAAAAACAAGCATCTTTTGCCAGCAAGGGCATTTTTAGTTGGCATACCTTGTTATCAAGCTCTAGTTTACAAATAATGGGGTTGGGCTTTGCTGTATATGCTTAATATTCCTGCTAGTTACCCATATAACTATCAAGGAGTTAAGGATAATTAATCATCTTAGTTTTATGCCCCTCACAAAACCTACTGGGGCGTGGTAGTTATACAAATTTTAGTCTAGCGTGGCTGTTAATAATAGTAGCAATGGTTAAATACAATAAGCAATCGTTTTGCGAGCCATGCTGAAGTTACCAACAGCTACCCCGGGTTGCGCTCATTCTTGCTATGCCAATCAATTTAGTTGACATAGTCTGTCAGGGCTGGCCGCTTGGTTGGCTTACCTCCCAACTTATTAGCGGGCAATCGCTCTAATTTGAACCAGCTTGCGCCTTCCAGGGCAATGGCTCTTTGGTTGGGCAGTTGGGGCGGCACTCTGCCATACACAACCGCAGAAGTTTCTCAACAACCCTCATCATACCTACATATTCCAGCCTAAAAACGGTTATTGGTAGCTGGCCCACTACCTGGCCTACTGTTAGGAGTAGTGGCGCAGCAGTTAGTTACCATGTTCCAAGGTTAAACAAGCAAACCAGTTGTTTTGCCATCATGGTCAGGGATGAAGCCCTGCTGTATGTACTCACTGCCAAAGCCCTGGTCTACAAAGGCAAAGCTCTGTGGGCTACTTGGGGTCCCCCTGTTTCAAAACCCCTGAGCAGTTGGCAAGCAAATGTTGGCAGAAGCCAAATCCTTTATGGCAATTGGCTTCAAAACAATGGGGCAATCAGTACAATCTAAGGGGCACAGTGGTGCTGGTAAGGGCTGGGTTTGGCTTAGTGCCGAGTTACGGGCTGAAATTTGTTTCAAGGCCACAGCATGCCCTCAAAATGCTAAGTTTTGGTACTAACCACAAAATCTCTATATGCACCAGTTAGTTAATACCTTACTTTCTAGTTATTTAAAACAAGCCATACTGTTTTTAAAATTTCAAGTATTCAAAATAAATAATAATTAGTATGGGGTTGGTTTTGGTAAATTGCTATTCTCTGGGACTAAGTTCTTCAGTTAACAGCCTATGGCCAACCAACAAAGCTGTGCAAAAAAACCTCAGGGGTTTAGCCTGGTACCCAACATCACAGCCTATCCCCAACCCTTCATGGCAATCCCACTATCCTGCAACCAGTTCTGGGGCAACCTGAAGTACTGGTCGGTGCCAGCTGTTAAGGTTCAAAAAACAGCTTTGGAAGTCAATTCGCTTTAAAACCCCACAACTTATGGAGAATCAAAATAGTCAATAGTGTTACTTGGGGGCAACGCCAATGAAGCCAGCAGCAACCAAAACCACCCACAAATGCAGTTAGTTGGTACCTTCAATAAAAACCTCAAATAATACTCAGTTTTAACGCTAATGTATGGCTCATATTGTTATACAAAGGGGGCCGCTACCATAATGGGCAAGCTGCCAGGGCAAGGCCACACTTGTAATTAGTTTGGGGGCACAACAGCTGGTTTCTGCTTCTGCTGCCACACACACCTGGCAGTATATCTACAATGCCAGGTCTGCAATCATTGGTGCATAGTTAAAATAAAGTTTAGTTCATTCTTCTGGCTCTTACCACAAATGCCATTGGCAGAATAGGAAGCTCAAAGCTTTGTTATACAATGTCATAACAAGTAAAGTTTTGCAGCCTAAGGCAAGGTTTATCTATAAATAGGGAGCTGCCAATGGCTCCTACCAAAGGATGGCATCGTTGGTTAGGCACTGCCATACCAAATCCAAATAGGAGAAGTTTTACCAATACTACGCAAACGCCAAAAAGAAAGCCACTGGCATATATCAAGTTACACTCAATATAGGCCACACACAAACAGGTAACCATACTTTCAAAAACTAATACAATATGGGCTTTATAATCATAAAAACACACCAACAAGGGTTAGAATCCCTTGGTATATCATTCAGTGCTGGAAGTATGAAGTTAACAACACAGTTCAGGTCACAGGCGGGGGGACGCCATGTGTTGATTTACACCAGGGGGCTACTTGGGGGACAGTTACCTACCTTGGTCTCAAAGTAAGCCAACATATCTACCACGCTAAAAATGGCGGGATTCCCTAAGTAATGAAGTGGGCATAGTTATATGGCCACCTTAATATGGGGTCCCAGTTAAACCCTGCGAATATCAAGGGTTTTAAAGCCAAAACCAAATACATCCTGGCGGGTCCTCATACTATATTAGTGTACACCCAATGGGCTGTGACCAACAAGGGGGCCACTTGGTGCACTCAAGTGGCCTGCCAGCCATTCATGCTGGAGGCCTAGTTGGTTATGTACCCCAAAGCTTCGTTTTATAGTAATGCTCAGCAACCAAGTACAATACGGCGTTACAATCAACATCATTGACTAAACCTGTAACCAACCACCAGCTTGGGGTAATCGTCAGCCAACATACCTCTCACCCACTCTGTTATTCAACCTGAATTCAGCTTAAGCCGGGGCCCCAAAGCACATCTGAAACCACAAACCATTTCTGCCCCACAAAACAGGCTATGGCCTCAAATTCTATACACTCAATACAAATGCCATACACTAATATCGGGCTATTGGCTCTTTAAGCTCCAAATACTGGCCATTAGACGGGGTGCAAGCTTATCCAGCCAAAATGAAGACAACTTAAAGCCTACACAACCCATCTGCCTCCCTATTATATATACCGAAAGGTCTGTAAGGGGAGGCCTTTGGGCTACTAGCTATGGGGGAGGAGCATATAACTCATCAATTAAAGCTTAGTTTCTCTTAGCAAAGCGCGCTTCTTGCTGGCTCATCTCTACCTATAAACCACTAATTTTAAAGTTTCAATAAAGTTAGTTACCACAAACTCTTCACCATTGCCAGTAATTATAATTAATCAAACTAAGAAGCAACAGTACAATATCAGTTATGTATAGTCTAAAAATATCTTTGCAAAACCTTACCAATAGTGGCACCATCAAATGAGCAAACCCTTATCAGAGGTCCTCTCAACAGCTAAAGTTTGTATGGGTCACCCCTTACATACTACGTAATAAGTATTGAATAGCTCTTTAAGCCCTTGAATACTCATAATTATCTCTAAGCAGCATCCCAGCTCTTGGCTTGCAGTTTGGCCACAAGCCGGGTTACTCGCTATTAAGACAAGCGTAAGAAAATTCTCTCATCCAATACCGGCGTGATGCTAGTGTGGTGCAGAAGAAACCATGGCTTTACATGGGCCTGGTCACTGCAAGAAGAAGCCAAGCCTCAGTGCAATCCCCAACCAGTGGGTCTGCCAGGTTAGCTACATTGCTTCTAGTTACTCATCCCAAAGCAAACTCTTCTACAGATAGGTGCTAACGGTCAACTCCTGGCTTCCTCTGCTGAAAGTGCACCTAAGGTTGTGCTACTAGCTAAAGCAAATTCACTGGTCTCAAACATGAAATACAATCGAAATTTGCCTGGGTGCCATTAGCTACTGGCCTTCCTGGTAAGCATCCAAAATCACACATAGACGTAAACTACCTAAGCAGCAAATATCAGGAATATGTTACAAATGCAATTCTCATCCATTACAGCTACCTCAATTAGTCTAGTTAAGGCCTCGCAAGCTATGGCCTCAAAACCTCTCAGGCAAACATTTTGGCAATAACTGCCTATTTATAGCTTCAAGTTAAGCTGTTAATAGCTATTTGCAAGGGTTACCTTTTGGCTTCATACCTCTCAAAGAATGTGCAAGTTAACATCAGTTAGTTTTCATATCACCACGAGCACTGTGCTGATGCTACCAAGTAGCTCTGCTGCGCCAAAACTCCAGCCTACAGCCAAAAGCTCTTCTGGCATCTAGCCACCACCAGCCAATCAACAGTGTTAGCAGGGGGTGCTCTAGAAGAGGAACTTTAAGAAAGTAAAAGTGCCAACATACAACCTTAGTGCTAAAACCTTGTTAGCTGTCAAAACAAATTTCTCAGCTTCATGCCAATAGGCGAATAAACAAGCTCTGCAGCTAGCTATGGATGCTGGGGTACAGTTATATATCAGTAAGTACTGGTTGGAAGCAGTTGGCTTCCCCAAGCAGTGGCAAACAAGCTTATACCCAACCATCAGTTTCAACTACTTGTTTCAGTTTCAAATCTCGCAGGGAAAAAAGCAACCTTAGTGGGTTAAACGCAAATCTTACAAGTACCAACAAACTAAACCTCAAGTTTTCAATGCCTCACACAACGCTTGGCCCTGGTTGTAACTCAGTTGTAATAAAGTTGCGAATTCTCAGCATTTATGCTGCTGGCAACCCATCAATGGTTGCTACTTGGCTACCAAGTTGTTTCTTCTGGCTATTAAAACCTTGGTTTGCTGCCACTACAGGGTTACAATCGTACTACCTCACCAGTTTTAAATCAGAGAAGTTTGGGCTGAAGCCTTATGGTAAACTCATTTTCATACAAGCTCACTGTCACTCACACACCAGCAAAGTCTTTCCGTTTGGCCTGCAAACCAATACTGGCTTGAAGAAAGCATGGCCACTAAGTGCACAATACAATGGGTTATCACTTGCTGTTAAAATGGTGGTCAACAAGGCACGTTATTCTGTTACCATCTCAGGGACCTGGCCATATTATATATCCGAGTCTAACTTCTACTCATATTCCAAATCTTCTCACCACCCTTTCAACTGTCTCACGGGAAATCCAAGCTTAACAGGAGAAATCTTTGGCAAACTCATGGGCTTCCCACCCTCAATATGCATCAAGGCTCATCTCAAGGGTGTTAGCGAGGCACATTCAGTGCGCTCCTAAATTCTCGCTAGCTGGCTTGCGCAAGGCATATACAGCTAGCCTCACTGGGGTCAACCACTCTACACCCGCCCAGGCCTGCTAATCAAATTTACACTTAGCAATCACCTTGCATGACATACATGATAGAGTGTGGTTTTGCAAAACCTCTACAGAAATGGGCTCTGCGAGCGGTTTCACCCTCCAAATAGCCTTTGCCTCCCAAAATGGGCTTACCTGGCAAGGGTACTTTTAGCTAACCACCAAAACTAGGCAGGCTTCACCGCTGTCTATCTCCAGTTACTGGGCAAAGCACAAAATTTCCTCAGCTTCTGAGTACATATGGTCCGATGCATAAGGACTAAAGTACTATTGGCGGATCAGCAAAATCAGCTTAAAGGGGTTTGCCAAAAACACATCCTTACTTTAAATTAAGGCAACAATTATTGTACAAATTCCAACTTGGCAACATTTATTGAAGGTGAATTGGCGCAATTGTCGCAACTTCTCCATATATAACCACATGGTTTTATTCAACAACTCAGAATTTAAATTTCAAAGTTTTATAAAAATACAACGGGTATTTAAGTTCTCTACTATAAGAAGCAATACAATAAGGGCTTTCAATACATAATGGCAATCATTCATAACAGTCATTTGAAATTCAAACATGCAAACACCATTCAGTTTTAAAGTATAAGCAACCCCTGCTACCCATTAAGTGCCACAGCCTCTAGCCAATTACCAAAACGTCACCTCAGCTACTGAAGGCCCAAAGGGCTGGGCCTCTAGTTGGCAAATATGTAAAAATGGTTACTCATTGCACGCCACCAAGAAGGCCAATCACCTATTATTTTAGAGGCGGAATTGCCTCAAAGCCAAATTCACTATAAAAATCAAAGTTGGTTGAACAAACCTACAATACATCAAGCTAACCAACCACACCACATACAACTGTAACCAATAAGACAGCTCACAGCCTACCTCATCAAGGAGGCCAAAACAAAATTCAGTGCTCTCATCATACAAATTGGCTTGAAACTGGTTTGCCCTTCTGGGCTCAACCTACAAACCTACTAGCTACTATGTAATTCAGTTGCAACAAATCTCAGCCGTGCTCTCACCGAAGGCTACCAAACCCACAGCACAATCCAAGTTTCCACCGTCATAACCAGTCTTTAATGCAAAACCGGCTACCAACCATAGTGGCTGAGAGTGGTGTTTGGATGCTACTTGGCCAGTACAGTATACTGAAACTAGGCTGCCTCCAAAACATTTAATACTGAATATATTTTTTGTTAAGCATCAAGTATAAATTTGGGGGAATCTTGGCATGGGGGTCATTTACTGCTACATAACAGTTATCTCTGACCACTTACTACTATCTGCACACAAACTTATCTTTGGGGCGAGTTGGGTCAGCAAATCAAGTAATCCTTTACTTATCAGTTAACTCTCTGGTGGGACCAGCAATCTTTAGGCTGGCGGAAGTTAGTTTGCTGCGGGCAATGCCTCAAGTTTCAAATCAAGGCTGGCCCACAAATCTACAATGGTTAAAATGAAGGGCAATTTCTATTCATGCAACAAACCGAGCCATGGGCAGCCAGCAAAGGGTTGGGGGTCCTCTCAGTTTTATACTACTTAATATATAGTTTTGCTACCAAACCAGAGGTCCTCCTGGCTTGCTATCAAGATAAACCTTCCTCAGGGGTCCCACCATATTCCGTATTGCCCAATACCCAAATCAGTGTTGGCCGCCATCACAACAACTCTGTTAGAGAAGTGGTTAGCTACTATCCAGTTAATGCCTCAAATAGGGGAATATGGTCCAGTCATTACTTCATAAAACCGGGAATACAAATTGCTTGGGTCACTTAGGGCAAAGTTAGCAAATTCATGCCACCCTTTGCTGGTGTATAATGTGCGTTAGCGCGTTTCGCCAGCCAGCCAACCCAAAGTACCACAATCTGGTTTGCTTGGCAGTCTCGCAGCTACCTGTCGAAGCAGCAAGGTGGGGTTACGCCACCCTCACTGCTAAGAAAGCCTTCAACAAGGTACTTGGCAACTGGCAGGCCAGTTGAAGCTGTTGGCCCGCCATCCAGTTTACCTTATAATTTAAAATCTCAACTGCTACTACGCAGCAACAAAACCGTTAGTGCTACATTTGGTTACTTTAGGCTTGGAAAGGCCAACCGTCAATTGCTTTAAATCCTGGTGGTTATTAAAGAAATAAAAACCAAATATACATACCAAACAAGCTAGCATGGGGACAACCCTCAAACCTCAGGGACAAATCACACACAAGAGCACAAACATCCACTGCTAATTCAAGAAATATCTGGGCTTACGGTTAGTTTTTGCTAGGGTGCCTTCCTACCAAAGCATAGTGCAATTGAAGTGTAATCCCATTAGTTATCCATGGTTGGCACCGTCACTTGCTTGGGACATGGAGCCGCAGAGCCAAAGCTAATATTACCCACAAAACTAGGTTTGCAAAATCTTACCGGCAATAGTTGCTACTTGGCCAATGAAGAGCTCTGCCGGGTATTTCATTACCTCTGAAGTAGAAATTCCACAGTTAGCCAATTCACAAACTGCCATTAAGGTTATTGGCCTGGTGGAGCCCCATTTGAGGGCGGCTACCATCGAAGAAGAAATATCTGGGGCAAGGGCCTGTTCCCACAACCTTGGCTCAACAACCATCTGGTTCTCTCATAAGAAAAACAAATCTAGGGAATTACAAACAAACCCAAAACAATAGCCAATACGAAAACGTTACTAAATATGAATTATTAAATCTAAGGAAGAAGAGAAAGCCACCCAAGCACTTCACATTACCTCTAAACTCCATTGTCTTAGTGCCATCTAAGGCAATCTCATCAGCTCAAGTTTAAAGAAAAATGAAGCTGTTATTCATAATGAAGAAGTAAAATTAGCCTAAACTGCTGCCAGCAATTGCAGAAACCACCAGGGCAAACTCGGGTACTTCAGGCGCTTACAATCCACCCCTTACGGCAGCAGCAGCCAGCTAGGGCACATCCGGCATGCTCAGAGCCACCCAGGCTATCTCTTGGCTCAAAGAGTCTCACCGTTGGTCACCAAACCACCAAAACCCTAGTCACTCAGTAGTTACATTGCTCTTCATCTTATAAAGTTTCATATGCTCTCTAAAGCTATAAACAAATCACATAGCCTCACCATCCCTAGTTAGGGTCAGCTATAATACCATTATAACATGGTTTCAAAGCCAACTCCCTTCCAAATACCTCCTCATAGTCATAAGATTACGTTTAAAGAAGAAAAATGGGGGGACAATGCTAGTAATCGACCATTCCCTAATCATACTAGGCCTAACTCAGGTTATTCTGCTGATACCCAAGTAACTGGTGGAGGTAGCCCTCATGAGAATAGACCTCCTTATTTCGTACTAGCTTATATCATTAAACTATAATTCTATATAAACTTTTAAAATTATTAGGGCTTTTATATTTAAAGAACAGCTAATCGCTTTCGTCCAACACACAAGTGGAATTCTTATTGGGAAATAAGTTACACTGGAAAGGGAACCTCATGCACTGGGTTCCCTTTTTTTATGTTAGTAATGTAAGTCTTCTTTAGCTTTCTCTTCCCAATATCTTATATCTTCTTTAAGTTCTGAGATATATCTTACCGAGGATTTAGTTCTAGGCATATCAAAAAACTCTACTAATAAAATGTTAGTGATACGAGAACCATCCTTGATTCTCTCTTTAATATAGGGAGGAGGACTAAGCAATATCTCGAAGATCAAATAAGCATCGGGAGATAGGTTCTTCTTCATATATTTATATAACATATCAAGCATTTCTCCTTTAGCTTTCTCTTCTTCTGTATCATCTTCTAGTTCTTTATCATTATCAATAAATCTTCTAATTGGTAAAAGATTCTGATGATATTCTGCTCCCTCCACAAGCAGTTCTCAATAAATGATTCTTAAAGGTACTGAGAGAAGTTTAGTTATCCTTGCTTTTAAATGTTCTTCATTACAAGTATTTTTAATATTTATTAAAGACAAATAACATCTTATCCCAGAAATAAGAACTTATATATCTGGTGTAACATTAAACCTCCCATTATCAATTTGCTTAGTAAGACGTCTGATAAATCAGTTTTATTAGGTTTTACATCCTAAAGTTTTCTTTATCATAATTTTCTTGCATAGGTTTCAACCTATGTATCTCTATCAGTTAATATTTTCCTTTATCTTCATGTTCTATGTTTAAAATGATATGCAAATATAAGTATAATAAATCAAATATAAAATAATATATTAACTTGGGCAACTCTCAACAATATAAACCTATTCATAAAATAAAGTACTTCAAAACCAAACCCAAGGGGGCAGGGTAACCATCTCTTTATGGGCAAGGCTGGGGCAATTCAAACGTGAAAGAAACTACTTCCTGCTAATACCTACCCATTTAGCAACTTGGTTGGCATTGGTCAATGCCAATGCTGGCTACCTTGTAACATTCAGTTGCCTATTCTTTGGCAAACCCAAAGTTTGGCAAAAACTTTCTTCGGCTAAACTTGTTAAGGGGGTTATTTGCGGATTGGCAAATCAGTTTTTATATGTAGGGTTACTAAAATGGTTAAAGAACAAAATCATACTGGCTTATTCGTAATCCTCTATCAATAAAAACTATATAAAATTATATCCATAATATGGCAACCAGCAAACATCTGCCAAACTCTGCAAAATGAAGCAACTAGGAAGCAGTAAGCTCCTTGGCTGGCTACAGGCCGTACCATATGGTAACTTATAAATCGTTTGGTAAACTGGTTATCAACACAAGTTATTGGCATGGCTGCTGTGTTTTGCCTACCAAGCTAGGGGGCGTAAGCTCACTGCCAAGGTCGGCTGTTAAGGCTATCGGGCATTCAGGGAATCTAGTTAGGGAAGGGGGCTTAGCAGCCAGCATAAATAAGCCATCAAGGCTACCACAAGAAACATAAATTACCAGTATGGAGTGTGCCGGCCTCAGCTCTGGCCGTACTGGCCAGCAATGCTCAAGGCCAACAGCCTACTCTTAACTCTGGCCAACAAGGTGTGCAGTGGCAATTGTAATTAAAGAAGGCCAGTAAGGTTTCTACCTAGCAGCAATATTGGCCTCAAATGAAAGCAAAGCTGGGGCAGGAAGTAATTTACTGGGCAACAACGCAACAGCTGGCTGGAAGAGAGCATATGGGGCCAATCTCTGGCGCAATCCTCATGCTATTGGCAGCTGAAGCAAAACCAGCTGAAGTATAAGCAAACCCAAAATATAACGGCTTGGGGTTGGGGTAATTCAAAAGGCCTCAGGGTGCTTCTACGAAGCGTTCTAGTTTGCAGTACCCGCCAATGTTTGGTTATACCAGTTGAATTCTGTCATACAAAACTCTACTGAAGCAATATGTTTTGCCAAGCTTCTTCTGGCGTTGGTACCCGGCAAATGGGCGGAATTTTCCCTTCGGGGCAATCCTATATGGGGCACTGGCTTCTCACTTAGCTCAGGGCAAGCTACTTATTTAAAGCCAATGGCACAAAATGCATACCTGTGGGCAAATTATTAAGCTAAAGGGGGCATGCCCAATATAAAACAGGTCACCATTTTCAACTATGAACAGGTCACCATACCCCAAAACCAAGTTTCAAGGCCACCATTTTATTATATACATACAAACATAAACATAATTTAGCACCACCAAGAGCCCATTCTGCTCATAAATACAGGCGAATTCAATCTTCCATATCGCCACCACTGCTTTAGCGCAAATTATCATATAATCCCGGCCCAACCAGTTACCGAAAAGCAAGGGTTTACACTTGTCAACTCTCAAATCCCCTAGCTAACAAACTCACAGGCCTTTCCTCAGGTGCCACCATCCATGCCAAGCTCTCGCCTACCTTCCAGGGGCATAAACCTCCACAATCAAGGGGACACTAAGCTGCTAAGGGTTATTGGCTTGGCCAGCTGAAGCTCACCTGGTCGGCAATTGTCAAACACGGGTTATCGGGAGCGGCCAATGGGGCCTTTCGGGCTACTCATACCTCACATTGCTTAGTGTCATGCATAGTTAGCCCGCGCGGGCCAATCCAAACAAAGGCCAGGTTTTGGGGTAATTCATTCTCATCATGCCCTCAAGAGCAGAAGCTGGCATTTCATTTCCAGGGAGAAGCAATCGCACTTACTGCCAATGCAACCGAACGAAGCAAATGA
>VOFB01004532.1_pt1 | contig 43341 bp, 56 predicted proteins | sample 5384141 | NCBI WGS metagenome assembly VOFB01 (sample SAMN12384721, study PRJNA508395) | human gut metagenome | isolation source: healthy gut A | host: Homo sapiens
TTCCTTTTATCTTTTCTGCATCTTCATCCGAAAATCCAGTCTTTTCTGGGAGCTGATGATTAATACTTCCTTCACCGTACATGTGCAAAATTAACACGATGTTTCATTCCATTGTATCATGTGTTTCTGAATTTACACTTTTCGTGATCTGTATACTTTTTCAATGTCAATAGGATCTAAGCACTGAATGCCGACTGAATTGTTACAGGTCCTCTCACCCAACTGATACGGAATTTCCTTTAAAAGCAACCTGTCCAAATGCTTCACATCAATCACGACCACATGCTGCTTTGCATATGCTCTCATCATCTTTTGTTTTCAATGCTTCTGCATCTTGTCATTTGTCTTGTGTCCTGCAAGTCTTGCATCCATCATCACAGCGGTCTTCGCTTTGCACAAAAATTTTTCTCTCCCAAATCCTGCAGACGATTGATTTTTCTTTTCAGACATACATCCGAAATTTCTCCGAATCCGTCAAAATCTTCTCGGACGATTTCCATTCAACGGATCTCCATTCGATTTCCATGATTCACCATAATCACCACTTCAAAAATCAATTTTGTTTGTAAATACTCCATTACTCTTCTCCTCCTTCATTCGACTTTTCGCCTTTTGATTTTATTAATTTTCTCTTTCCTCGTAATAACCAAGTAAATATCTTTCATTCAAAGGATTGTTGTTGAATCCATCTGTTTCCCGAAGAACATTTATGATCTGCATTATTTTGTTTTCTATTTTCGCTCTTGCACCCGGATTTAACTTTTTCAGATATGCTCTCACTATATGACTATAGAGTCTTTCATAAGTGATTGCCGGACGTCTGGTATACACATTCCACATTTTCTTTGCATTGGTAAAGTCTGTCATCTGTTTTACTTTCCTCAGAATATAGTGCTCTCTCCTCGACTTTTTTCAAGGATAGCAAGTAATTGTCCAAACAGATAGCTTCTATCTTTCTCTAGCTCCATACTGTTCACCTTCCCATCAAATTCATTATATTTTATCATTGCACAAGCCACCGGCGCCACAGTTCTGCCACACAAAAGAGCTGTATGCTCGTGGATTTGAAGCCCCTGTTACAGCAGCCACAATATCAGCCGGTATTTTGGGACTCAGTCCGATAATACACGGTAAAATTCTTCGGATTGTAGCTTTTCTCAGTTTGTCATTACATGTCAGATATCCTTTTTCCCGTTTCTGTTCCATACGCAGCAAGTGCTATCTCATTTGGTGATGGCGCTGTGTTATTTATGAACACCCATTTTTGTTTCATGTAATTTTATCCATCGTGGCCGAGGTACAATTCTGATGCCAGTGAAGAACTCTGTCTATAAATTCATTTCCCCGGAACTTCCTGATAGTAAGTAACAGCTAACCTTTCCTGTTGTTGCTGCATCAACTGACAAAATGATTACTTCATCATCCGGTTGGAGTTTTGCCCGGTATCCAGCCATCGCCTGATTCAATTTCTCTGCAAATTTTCTGTCGAGTTCTATGTCATCCTCGTCCCTGCATTCTGCTGCCCAATCAAAATCTGCCAAAAATGTTTTCTGTGTATCTCCAAATAAATCAACTACATCCAAAGCCAGATTAGAATCTTTTTCTTTTAGATTTTGTGGAAGCTTCCACACCACAGTCATCTCACCGTCTATATATTTTCCCTGCCTTGCTAACAACCAGCGCAAAGCATTATGTGCTTTCTGCGAAGTTTCATATCCAATACTGGCAGCCTGCTACGATTCGCGAACCTTCCCGGTAAGTAAACCAGAGGTATCATTTGCCGAAAAAAATCTTTGCTTTATCCCCGGAATTTCTGATTTTCGATGGATGTTTTTCAGAACATTGTATCTTTTCACCCGTCACATAATCTATATTACAATTATGCAAATTAGTCTTGTAATACTCGATAAAGAGTGATACATTTCCGGCTCTTTTCCACAATTCATGTTTTTCTCCATTATCCCATACTGCAAATCTTACCATCGCATCTTTTGGGCAACTGACTGAATTTTATTTTCATTTTCGGACAGAAAACCATCTTCAGCCAATACCAATAATTTTGCTTTTATTAAATCCTGAATCAGTGTAGCTTTTTTTCAAATAAAGATATACACATTGCAGCCACTTATTGGAAAAATTCAGAGCTTGTCCATTTTCTCAAACTATTAATGTAATCATTATAGTATTCTGTCTTGTCCTCATTTGTGTATAACGAATAATCTCCTGCAACATAGCAAAGTTTGTCACATAATGCATGCGGACAGCTTCCATTACTTCATGAAGCCGAATCCTCGATTTACTGGGATAATCGTGATTTTATCTTCCCCATCCTTTGGAATGATTCCGGACAAAGCCGGCATAAATTTACCTTTTAGGTCAATCGTCACTTCTATCTGCGCATTTGCTGTAGAATGCGAGATTGGAAGTAAGATTGGATCTTCATTTACCTTTTTCCCCACAATCGCTTCGCACATGCGTCATATGTTTTTTCAAGCATTTGTATCCAGCCCAAAAAGATTCCCCTTTCAAATTCCCTTATTCCACAGAAATTTTTTTCGTCAAATGTTTTCATTTCCATTTCCGCAACTACTTTTCTGATCTGACATTCTTCCGGTTCCGAAATCTAATCACCCGTCTTTTTCATGTATGCATTCCATAACCGGATCGTCATATGCTTTCTCATTCTCCCTGACTGCTTCATCCGAATATGTAATTCCATGTACCATGATTCCAAAAGAAATATTTCCATCATTGTCATAGAATCCTTCTCCTTCCATCACTGTCACAGGGTTCTACATATCCCTGACATTCTCTTGTTCCAAGAAAAATATCTCTCCTGCCTCCTCTTTCTAACATTCTTTTGCAATTTGATAATGCTTATTCTCATTCCGGTCATTTACAAGATCCGGTCTGTTTTCATTCCATACAAAATGTGCTTTCACCCGGTATTCTACATCTTTTAAATATGTGTAAGATGCCAGATCGTTTCCTCCCTGATATTTTATCGGGCGCATTCCCTTTGACTCTGTCCGTATTGGATGCATCACTCTGCACTCATCAATCACCCACGTAAACGTAGGTTTCCAGTAAATACTTTCTGTGATTCCTTTCAATGCTTGATACGTTGGCACCTGATATGACAGTTTTCGCCTCCCGTTTTCGTTAATGGATCGGTGAAAAGTGCATATTTCCCATAGACTTTATATTCTATTGCATTTTCTCTTTCCATTCTTCTTTTCCCCTTTTTCAATAATATTGTAATACAAGTTCATTGAGCAGTCCTTTTCCATATCATAATTTTTAGCTACATATACGTCTGGTAAAAACCTGCTTTCTTCTATCACTCCATTTTGTAAGCATTCTTTTTAATTTATTTTCATAAACAGACACCGTATAACGCTGTATCTTTCTTAATAATCTTTTTTATCAGACATATTCTGCGCTGTTTCCAGTTTTCAAGGATATCCATTCCCTCTTTATATGGAACTACTGTTTTCCCTCTTCCTGAATCGGTCTGTAGTTTTCTCCTGCTGTTTCAAATGCTGTCTGATGAAATGTTTCCGTTCTCCCGGAAATCCACTGCTCAATAATTTATATATTGTTTTTTTCTATATCATAATCCATTTTATTGCTGACTTCCTTATAATAAATTTCATAATACCAATCCATCCTCTGGGAAAAATAATACTCTCGTACTATTGGACTGATTATATTTTCACAGACTTCTTCCGTTTTCTTCTGAGCTGTTTCGAATCACCTCAAATTCATCCCCAACTAATTGAATTACAGTAACCCTCCCTGCTCCATTTCCCCGTTTCGGTTGCAACGACCTGCCGCCTGTGCGATATTGTCCAATCCTGCAAGTGAACGATAGACATGATTGACGACAGATCCACTCCCGCTTCTATCAGATTTGTACTTATAATCAAAACTTTTTCTGTACTATTTTCAGATAATTTTTATGCTTTCAATTGATCACTCCGATGTTCCGGACATAAGTTTGTTGTCAGATAAAAAATCTTCACATCTTTCAATTCTGCTTTTATGTAATCAAAAAATGTTCCAACCGTCTCTTTTTATTCAAAATTAAGTATTGTCCATTCTTTTGGAAATCATGGATTATCCTCTCCCAGTGATTCAAATGTGTCTGGCTCATTTATTTCAAAAGATGTTCGTACGCTGAAAACGCTGAAAAATATCACACACTCCTGTGACCATATCCTTAGGCGCTGTATATAGAATCTTTCTTTTATATTGCCAGATGCCAATTGCGGTTGGGTGGCTGTACACAAAATAATAGTCGCATGACATACATAACATAAGAAATTCATCATAAATTAAATGTGTATTGTCTGCACCGGCAGTGCCGCTTCATCCACAATAATCACTGAATTTTCAATTGATGAAAACGGCGGATGCTTTTATTTTTCTGTGAAAACAACGTATACAAAAATTGAATCATAGTTGTACAGATAATCGGTTCCTTCCATGCAGTATCTATCTGCTTCTCTGTTCATCAGAATTGCTGACATTTGAGTGATGTTCCATCACCCATTCTTCGTTTCCGACTGCTTTTTATCACTTCAGTGCTCTGTTCTGTGATGGATATATAAGGACTTATGTAAAAAATGTGAAAACTTCCGATGTTTTTCTCTTTGCTGCCACTTTCAGTGCATATCCCAAAGATGCTAACGTCTTTCCGCACTGTCGGAAGTGATAACCGATATATTCCATATGATGTCTCTGAAAATTCATACATTCTTCTCTAATCTTTTTTTTCGCAGTTCGAAGATTTGTTTTTGTTTCTCTGTTCTGAGATTCTCTGTGCTTCTTTTTCCAGCTTATCCATATATTGCTGATAATTTTTCAAAAGCCTTCTGATATACGTTTGCAGTTTCCATATTATCATCAAGCATACTGTCACCCATTGCTCTTGCTGTATCTGTCCAGTCTGAATCTATTTGCAAAGACAAAAGCAATCGTTCCATACAGCTCATATAAAAAAATCTCTCTGTGCCTTCTGTCTGTCCATTCTGACAGATTTGTTTTAATGGTTTCAAAAAAAAAGCGGTTATGAATTCACCATATGCCTTTCTCATCTGACTGCATAACATATCTTTTGTAAAATGCATTTCTTCAAACCACAGTCTTGCAATTTCATCCAGTTTTTCTTTTTTCAACCACATTCAATCTGACTTCAAACTTGTCTTCGCCATCTTCATCTATGCAGTCATAAATTCCATGATGTGCCGTAATCGTATATGAAATAAGCTCTATCAAAAAGCCTCATATCTTGAACTGAATGATAGGGACTGTTCTTAAATTCCTGCATTAATAATTCAGCTCCTGCAAAGCTATGATTTACTGCTCCCCTTTTGGGTAGATCATCTTCTTGCTTGATATATGCCTGAAATTCAGTACTAAACTTTCCTGCATCATGCAATTGCAGACAAAGTGTAGCTAATGTTCCTATTCTATCTTTTTCTCCTTCACTCTGTGCATACTGTCCCCTTCCAGTAAATGTACTGTTAATTCCTGCTTTTTTTTTTCATTTTCCTTGTGTGCCAGATACATTTTTCTTTCCTCCTATCTTCATATTATTCTTTCATACCCTGTTTGTCAATATATTATCCATATTATAGAATAATATTTTTACCAATTGACATTCATACGTTATTATTTATAATAAAGATTGTCGTATTTTACTACGCGGATTGAAAATATAATATGGAGAATATTGTTCTCCTTCAGCAGGGTTTTCCCTGCTGATTTTCATTACTGAAGATATAGCACTTTAACTGTCCAATAATTTGTACATTTTAATTTAAATCAACAAAAATTGCTATTTAAATATTTAAACCACAGAAGTTAGAACTATGGTTACACATCGAAAATATTCAATAATGAATTGCTTAGAACATTTCCGCTATTAAAACAGTATCAAAATAAGGCCTTTTAATAGGTAGCATAGATATAAAGCGAAATGCCGTATGTAAGGCAAAGCAAGTACGGCTTTGTTTAGGGATATAGTGGAAAATGCTTTTCATATTTCTTGATTTTTTCTTAAAATGTGTTTTTCCGTCTACTATAATCATTTTTTATTTGTTTTTGAAAGATAAAACCCTGCATAATCACTGGGATTATGCAGGGTTTACCGTTCCCTATTATAACATACCAAGTAATAACCGGGAACTACAGCCCTTTATCCATCCGCCTGCCGGGCTTCTGTAATTATAACATACCAAGTAATAACCGGGAACTACAGCTTGCCGCATCAATGTAGCTGCGTTTTGACAATTATAACATACCAAGTAATAACCGGGAACTACAGCAACACCACTACTTCTTGATTGTGAATTAAAATTATAACATACCAAGTAATAACCGGGAACTACAGCGACGTGTCGCGGCTGGATCCGTTCTGATCCATTATAACATACCAAGTAATAACCGGGAACTACAGCCGTTGCTTTCTTCTTCGTACAAGGGCTCCGATTATAACATACCAAGTAATAACCGGGAACTACAGCATTTCAACACCGTTCTTTTTTAAATTCTGCATTATAACATACCAAGTAATAACCGGGAACTACAGCTAATCACACATAACGTGTGATACAATGCTATTATAACATACCAAGTAATAACCGGGAACTACAGCCAAATGTCTTGGATTCCTCCGTGAAAATCATATATTATAACATACCAAGTAATAACCGGGAACTACAACTGGTCTTGTATTATGGGAATCCAGAAATAATATTTTATGTAAAAATTAAATGGAAAAAAAGCCTTTGCCATAAAATGATTAGACATCATCTCAAAAACGTCCAATAACCTTAATGGTACTGAGCCTTTAAAATTTTATATAATAAGTTCCATAAAACCGTCTTTTTTCGATTTCAAAAATTGCCGAATGCTTTAATGATTCTTCTCACTTGCATTCTCATTTATTTCTAGAAAAAAATAATACTTTAAATAAACGCGATCATATATAACGGTAATGTAATGATACCATCATCACTTACACCTATATTACCATCAACAAACTTGTATCCATAAGGAATATCTGCATTCATTTTCAAAATAGATTTTAAGGAATTAGCCCGCGTATTTCCACTTTTAACCTCAATCGGAACTACCACACCATCTTTTTTGGATCATAACATCAATTTTTCTCTTGGTTGTCTCATTTTTATAGAAATATAACGGATATCCTTTCTTGTAAAGTGCATCTGCTATGGCACATTCATATATACCGCCTTTTGAGTTTCCGAATAACGTATTTTCTACGATATGTTGCTTTAATGAAAAATCTTTCATCGCCATCAAAAGAGATAAATCCGTTGTGTATGCCCTGAAAAAGTCATCTCTTGCATAGTCATCCAGATCAAATCTGACATCTGTTACCAGTTTGCATAAATGCACCATATCCGCACGAAGCAGCCACTCAATACTTGAAAAATATTTTTGTGCCCGACCACCATGCTCGACCTCTTTATATTGAAATTTATGGTTTTCCTTATCCAGTAACTGTTTTGCAAGAGAAAGATAACACTTCTCTGCTTTTACCTTTTCCTCAGCTGTTGCATAATGTGCTATGTCATACTGGTATCCCTGTAAGAGGCTGCGCTGTATCCTGTCAATTTCCCTAAAATCTTTTGTGTCTATATATTTCTGTACTGCCTCTGGCATACCACCTATTGCAATGTACTGTCTGTAATAATTCATCATTTGCGAATGAATTGCTTCAGGCACAATCGTTTTAGAACGCAGATAACCACAGAGATTTTCTATCATATCCCCGGATATTCCCATTCCCCAAAGAAATTCCTCAAAATCTATTCCGTACATTTTCAAATAATCCACATATCCAACAGGATAGGAAGATGCCCGTTTGTAGTCGATTCCAAGAAGAGAGCCAGATACAATTACATCATATTTATTATCTATCGCCCAAAATTTAAGTGATGTGACCGCTTCCTGACATTCCTGAATTTCATCCAGAAAAATCAATGTTTTTCCAGGAATAATTTTCTTTTCAGGGAAGCGGAACCGCATACCCATAACCATATTATCTACGGTAAGGTCTCCCGCAAAAATCTCCATCGCAGATGGCATTTGTTTAAAATTAATTTCAACCAGTTCTTCATAATTTTCTTCGGCAAAACGTTCAACGGTATATGTCTTTCCTGTTTGTCTGGCACCCTGAACGACAAGGCACTTCTTATCCTTTGTGTTTATCCAGTTTTTCATAAAATTTGTTGCTTTTCTTTTTTTTAACATAAGGCACCTCTGATCAACATAAATAACACTTTTAATATAAATCATCAACATTTTAGAAAGATAAAATGTATATCTGTCAACATTTCAGAAAAAATTATATCATTAATTTGAATCGATGAAAAGGATTATTGCAAATTTCATCCGCAGTACCTGTAAAAAGTATGGCATAATTTCCACGAAAACAACTGTAATTTTCTTCCAGCATGTGCTATGATGATGACATAAATGTAGCAACACGAAAGACATTCCACTGCACTTTTCCGTAAGCGCGCGGATTTATGACACACAGAAGGAGGATTTTATGTACGAATTTACAGAAGACTGTATGCTTCATATTGATGCAATCGATGAAGAACACAAGCGTCTGTTCCAGATGATAAATGAAGCATTCGAATTAGTTGAGAAAACAGAGGATGTGACAGCCATCGGTCAAAGCCTGATCGCAAACCTGAAAGATTACGCAGCTACGCACCTTGCTCATGAGGAGGCTTATATGGAGAGTATCCATGATCCTGAGCTTCCTCTCCAGAAGACAGAACATGCTGCATTTGCAAAGACGATCAACGAATTTAAACTGGATACCACATCACCACGCAATGCCAGGAGATCGTTAAATGAACTTCTTACTTACCTCGTGCACTGGCTTTATCATCATATTTTAAGCAGCGATATGATGATCGGGAAAATGATCCCTACGGAAGAATCTACAGAGGATCCATTTGCATTCACGGACAAATACAAAACCGGCATCACATTTGTCGATGATGAGCACCGCAAGCTGTTTGAGATCATCAGTGATACCAATGACCTCATCCACGACCAGCTTTTACATGATAAATACGATGAGATCATGCGTCTGCTGGCAGAACTGAGAGATTATACGGAATTACATTTCAGCGAGGAAGAGGCTCTGATGGAGCGCATCCATTATCCTGAACTTCCTTCACAGAAACGGGCACACGCTGCATTTGTAGACCGTCTTGTAAATATCGATCTGGATGAAATGGAGGATCTGGATGACAACCAGCAGGTATATCTTCTTGATCTGATCCAGTTTTACTGAACTGGCTTGCAAACCACATTCTTGCCTGTGATAAAAAATTGGTGAATATATGCGCGAAAATCATATTTCTGAATAAGCAGGAACGGTTGTATGGGTTTTCACCCGAATGATAAAAGATCACTAGTCATCCGGTCAAAAACTCATACAACTTTTTTATTTTCTTACTTGACAAAGTCAAGTATCGGTTTTATACTGTGTGCAGTTGGAAACGAAAATACTCAGTTTTCGATATGAAAATTGGATTTCGCTTTGCGATGTAAGGAGGATTTATGCTAATATCAACTCTTTCCTACTATACAACTGAACTATATAAAAGAATTTCTTTGCTTACACAACAGAAAAGCTCCATGAGTTAGGTCTTAACTTTGGTCAGATGTACTTTATCATTTATGTGGGCAAACATCCTGAGTGTACCCCATCAGAACTGACCAGTGCCTTAAAACTGGACTGGGGACATTCGCAGCGCTCCGTTGCGAAACTTGCAGAAAGATGGTTTTCTGATCAAAGAAAAGAAATCCGGCCGCAGTTACCGGCTAACCTTAACCCCTCTTGGAAAACAGGCTTTTGATGTCTGCCATCAGGTACTTTTCGACTGGGATGCCACCAAATTGACCGGTCTTACCAATGAGGAGCAGCAGCTCCTTTTAAATCTGCTGTGTAAAATATCAATTCAGAAAGTGTGAGATTATGTACGAAACAATTCAGACTCCCTTCAATTATGGAGGATTAACCTTAAAAACCGCATTATTTTTGCCCCTACAACATTCGGTTTATCGGATGAAGATTACTTTGAAAAAATACGCCGGATTGCAGCTGGCGGCTGCGCTATGATCATTGTCGGAGACGTTCCGGTTGGAAAAAAGTCATTTCGGAAAATCACTTTTGACAAAAAAAGGCTTTGCATTCTATGAAAAAGTGATCGGGATCGCCCATGACAATGACTGTAAGGTATGCGCCCAGCTTCATCAGTCCGATTCAATATCAAAGCCATGTTAAAATATGTTCCGGGTGTGCTCACAAAACGGATCAGTATGCAGGAACTCCGCCCTCTTTTAAATAATGAGGTTGCTCCATATATTACGAATATGCCTCACAAAAAAGTAAAAGAGATCACCTCTGCTTTCGGCACTGCCGCTGTTCTCGCAAAAAAGCAGGATTTGATATGATCCAGATCCACGGTGACCGTATGTGTGGAAGTTTCAGTTCTTCCATTTACAACCACCGCACCGATGAATACGGCGGAACTGCCGAAAACCGTGCCCGTTTTGCAGTGGAGGCTGTTTCTGCCGTCCGCGAAAACTGCCGGATATGCCAATCGATTACAAGCTTGCCGTCCGTCAGGAGAATCCACACTACGGAAATGCAGGTGTTATCGAGGATGAGCTGAAGGTATTTGTTCCAATGCTTGAAAAAAGCAGGCGTTACAAGCTTCCATGTCACACTCGCAAACCATTCTGATCTTGAAAATACTATTCCACCGAAAAACCATCCGTATTTTGGTGAACCGGGATGTTTCCTGAAATTCTGTGATGAGGTAAGACAGTACACCAATCTTCCGATCTGTGGTGTCGGCGGACTTACCGATCCTGATTTTGTGGAAAAACAGCTTGCCGATGGCCGCATCCAGTGTGCTGCCATGAGCCGCCAGTTACTGGCTGATCCTGACTGGGTAAACAAGCTGAAGAATGCGATCAGCATACGTGGTGGAGCAACAACTGTGTTATTTAAGGTATGTGCAAAATATTTGTTTCCGTCTTTTCCTTTTACCCTGATCTTTAAACGGCGTGCCTGGGCATCACCCAAGTTGGAGCAGCTTCCTACTTCGAAATACTTCTTCTGTCTTGGAGACCATGCCTCTACGTCGCAGGACTTAACCTTTAAGTCGGCTAAGTCACCGGAGCAGCACTCTAATGTACGGACCGGAATATCAGCTGCGGAACAGATCAACGGTGTTCTGCCATAATTTATCATACCAGATTTTGGATTCTTCCGGTTTGCAGACAACGATCATTTCCTGTTTCTCGAACTGGTGGATACGGTATACACCACGCTCCTCAATACCGTGTGCTCCCTTTTTCCTTACGGAAACATGGGAGTAAGAAGTCAGTGTATATGGAAGCTTCTCCTCATCGTTGATGGTGTCAATGAATTTACCGATCATGGAATGTTCGGATGTGCCGATCAGATAGAGATCCTCTCCCTCGATCTTGTACATCATAGCATCCATCTCGTCAAAACTCATAACACCTGTTACAACGTTGCTTCGGATCATGAATGGTGGTACACAGTAAGTCCTGTGCCTTTACTGCCTCTGCTTCTTCTTTTCCTGCCCTGTCCCATTAACTGTCCGATCTGTTTGGATAAGGTGTTACGGCTTGCACGAAGCTCATCTGCCTCTTTCTGTGTTGCTCTTGCCTGTGCATCTAACTCGATCACTTCGTCTACTAATGGAAGTTTCTGGTCCTGGAATTTGTTTCTGATGTTCTGTTTTACGATTTCCGGATTTTCTCTTACAAATCTTAAATCGATCATTTTTCTAAGCTCCTTTTTCTTTTTTATAACACAAAAAGCCTTCCGCCCCTGTGCCAAAACACATGGGACGAAAGGCTGTATTCTCTTCCGCGTTGCCACCCATATTGCCGGAATACTCTGCCTCTCTTTCTCTATGTTAAAGAACAGATCTTCTTCCGACCTCTCAAACGTACGATACAGGGTACGAACCTTGTGACTTTCATCACCGGCTCTGAAAGTGGAAAGACCTTACTCACTGCACCGGTTTACACCTGCCACCGGCTCTCTGAAACAGCTTTGCGGTCGTAGCTTTCGTCACTGCCAATTTCTTCCGACATTATACCCTCATTATCTGCAAAAATGCAACTGTTTTATGCGGAATTCTTCGCTTTTCTCCAATCGCTCCTGTTTCTCTCTCAATCTTTTCTGTCTGTCCCGCCCGCATCTTCCTCGATCCATTCCAGCAGCTGATGTGCTCGCCCTGATCCACGTATGTTTTTCTTCCACCACAGGGATACCGGCTCTTACGATCTCCTCCCGGCGTGCATCGTCCGCCAGCAGATCTCTCACCAGCTCCGGCAGTTTTTCCATATAGGCAAGATCGTAATAACATACGCCCTGTCCTTCTTTTAATTCCCCGCAAAGATATTTGCTCGTATCAGTCACGCTGACAGTTCCATTTAAAATTGAATTGAAGACACGGTCATGTGCTCCGTCCTTAAACCATGGCATGACGTTTAATGATATTTTGGACGCCGCAATTGCTTTTAAACACTCCTCTGAGGTTGTCTGCGGATGCAGGATCATGTTTTCCGGGTGACCGCAGGTGAGTTCATCCCAGCCCTTGCAGAATACATCCACCTGTATTCCTGCGTCCACCAGCACTTTTACCGCCTCCCTGCGCCAGTAATTGCGCACATAGATATCAATAAATATCATGCGGTGCAGCGCCATGCGGAGATCCTTATAAGTATTCTCCCCCATCTCACGCTCGCAGTGTTCCAATGCCACTTCCTCGACCGTGCGATGCGGATGCGCAATGATGTCATCGATGATCCCCTGATAAAAGGCTGCATATTCATCGTTGATCCAGTGGATATACGGTTCACAGAAAGACGTCGGGGTAAAGTTTCCTGTCATAATGACATTGTATTTTTTTTTTCTCAACAGGCTTCCTAATTGCTTCTGCCGGATATTCAACCGATTGTTTTTCATCTTCCTTACCGGTATTCGGTTTACATAATTCTTCCAATCTGCTTCCTGCAAGCGGAAGAAATCCACGGTGCGTAAACTCCGGATAGAACTGCTTAAAATAAGCCTCATGCGCCGGTCGATGCTGATGTGGTAATATTTTTCCGGAAGATCAGCAAGTCTCTCATGGTAATAATACGGATGATCGACGGCGATGTTGTAACACGGAACTGCATATTCATCCCATACATAGCCAATGCCTTCACGGTAAACGCCTGCCTCTTTTTCCAGACCTTCAAAGTTAAACGTGACAAGCACTGTCTCCCCCGGCTTGATAAATCTGCGTAGCTTTTTGGCGCTGCTCATCTCATCCTCCAAGTCAAAATAGAACACCTTATAGCCCATGCGCTTCCATTCATTTCCCATCTGTATGGAAAAGTAGGCAAGCGTTTCCACGCCGCCAACCAACAAAACAATTCTTTTCATAAATACATCAAGGCGGTATTCTGTCCTGAATACCGCCACTCCTTTATTTTTCCAATGCCACTGTTTTTCACCGGACGTTCTTGTGCTTTCACATGCTTCATCCAGATCCGCAGCTCTTTCACGAACACCTTGATCCACTGCACCAGCTTCTGTCGGATTTCAGTCTTGTGTTTCCACAGCCAGTGTATTTTCCCGGCTGCAAAAATGACCGGATAGACCAGACATAACAATTCCAGAATCAACAGCAGCGCTGCAAGATCCTCATAAGCTCTCGCCCGGTTTTCCCAATATGGGAAAACAATATTCTTTGTATTCATCGAACGGATCCCAAAATTTCTTAATACCGTAAAACGATTCATCAATCCAAAACGGGAAGAATTTTCAACGATCTCATAACTGCTTTTATCCAATCCCAATGCTTCTTTTAATGCATTGAATCCGAACTTCTGCACCGGATTTTTGATGAGAAGCTCATAGCTGTCAAGCTTCGTTCCTGCTGACTGTCCGTAACTTCCACCCTTTGAATCCGTTGTGCCCGCTGCCGGTGTGCCAGCCTGCGCTGTCCATGCCGCCAGTACTGCTGCCTGATCCGCCTTCTAAAATCTCATAAGAGACATAAACGGTTGCTGCTTCCTCGTCCGCCGCATCACTGAAATATCCCTTATCGCTTTTTTACCACACCGCGCACCGGATACTGTACTCCGTTGATTTCCACATACATTCCTGCGACATTGTTGGAACCAAATAACTGCCATGCAACATTTTCATCAATGACCACACCGTCTTTGTTTAAATCTTCGCCATCAAAATAGCTGCCGGACAACAGTTTCAGCGGATGAAATGTGAAAAAATCTCCTCCAACACCGAATGCTCTCGCCGTGATGGATGCCCGGTCAGAATAAAGGGTAAGTTCCCCTTTGTGCTGTAACAGTCCACCAGCGTTCTTCCGTTTACATCCGATGTATCCTCTGACGCCTCCTGCAATGCAGTTTTTAATTTCTGTTCCAGCTGTATCACATAGTCCTTCGTCACTCTTTGCATCTTTGGAAAAAAAGCAGGTAATCTGTGCATAACTGCCTTCTGCTGACCACTCTGATGCGATCTGCTGCGTGGAAAGCTGTCTGCCGAGTGCCCGTTCCACACAGCCAAAAGAATGGTAGCACATATCATCAGCACTAATAGAAGTATTTTTCTGTACTGCTTTACCTTCATGTGTCATTCCTTTCTGCTTATTCTGATGCCAGACGTACCTGTTCGTTTTCCTTGATCGGTTTTGTAGTCGTTTGTGATCACATACTCATATCCTTCCAAAGCTCCGGTCACTGCTGATTTTGTATCGTCTGATGTGATAACATCCACATCCACACGTCTCGCATAGTAGCGGTTTCCAAGCGGTGTGCTCTTTGACTCTATGATCAGAATGAATTTTCCATTGGAATCTTCCCGGATAGCACTCGTCGGTACGATCGTGTCATAGTTGGAGCTCTGCTCCCCGATAGACAGTGTATAGCTGTCTCCGACTGACACATCCCCTTTCATCTCACAGATGATAATACTGTTGGAGCGGTTCTGTGGATCTTTGCGGATGGCTGACACGACTGCGGAAACATCATTTCCGTACCAGTTATTCAGTATTTCCGCTGTATCTCCGACTCTGACCTTCTTTGCCTGATTTTCAGTCACAGAGAACTGTAACACATACGCTTTGTTTTCCGGCTGAATGGTCATCATGACATCGTTGGCGTTGACCGTAGTTCCTGCTGTCACTGCAATATCAGTAACAGTTCCTGATATTGGTGATGTAATCTCTGTTCCGATGGATTTCGCCTGTAATTTTGCTACTTCTTCCTGAAGATCTGTCATTGTTTTATAGGCAGATGCGATCGTCACCTCGCCACTGATCTTATCGGTCACTTTTTTCTGATCATTGGTTGCGCTGGTCAATGCTGAGTTTGCATCGGTCAGTGCCGCCGTTGCCGTGTTCAACTGCGCCTGCAGATTGTTTCGCTTCCGCGGTGTTCGTGCCAGTCAGTTTTTTTCACGGAAAGATTGTAGTTTGCATTGCTCAGAGCATTCTTGCTGTCGGTTGCTGCGGACTTTGCGGAATCGTAGGAACCCTGAACTTTGTTTAAGTTCGCCTGACAGGTGTTAAATGTGGACTGGGCAGTATCTAACTGGCGCTTTGCCTTATTCATTGCTAATTCAGCCGCATCCATAGCATTTTTTTGACGTTTTTTTGTAGCATCAGTTTCATCGTTATATGCTTTTTTTGCAGCATTATACTCTGCCACAGCCTCATCATACGTACTCTGTGCGCTCTGCAAACCTGAAAGCGCCGTATCATACGCACTCTTCACCGGCGTATAAGCACTCTCCGCACTCGTCAGGCTGTCCTGCGCCTCACTGTTCTTTTTTCTGCATCTAACACTGCCTTTTCCTCTGCAGTTGTGTCTGTCGTTGAGTTGCTGACCGCATCGATCTGTGCTTTGATCTTATCGACACTTGCCTGTGCAGCATCCACTGCCGCCTGCGCATCCTTTCACTCTCTGATTTGCTGCTGCGATCTCATTTTGTTTCTGGGTGAGGCTAGATCCCTTTCCAGCCTCAATGCTCTGGCGCTCTGCCACTGTGATCCCTGCGGTAAGCACTGCAGATTCATAGGCTGCCTGTGCCTCGTTTAAACTCTTCTTTGCAGCATCTAACTCATCACTGTCTGTATCCTCTAAGGTAAACAGTAAATCTCCGGTTGCTACTTCCGCATCCTTTTTCACGTTGACCGTTGCGATCTTCCTTGTCTCCTCGATCGTGACGGAATAACTCTCACTCGCCTCCACAGAACCGCTTCCGCGCACCTTGGAAGTGATCTGACCGCTTGTCACCTGCTGTGTGCTGACTTCCACAAGCGAATAATTCATGATCGTATTGGAAAAAAAGGTAAGTATCAGCATCACCAGTAAAAATATAATTGTGATATTCTTTATTTTATCTTTTCTATCTGTCATCTTTTTAACTCTCCATTTTCTATCCTTTGACACCGCCCTGATAAGCGATACCTTCTACCAGCTGATCCTCACCGTATAAGAAAATCAAAAGGCTTGGGATCATGTAAAGGTCGCCACTGCAAATGCCAGTCCCACTTCCTGCGCATTGATCTTTGACAAAAGATCGACAGCGGGTATTTATCTGTATCGTTAAAAAACAGCAGTGGCTGTTCCACCATATTCCAGTAATCCATAAATACCAGGATCGCACAGGTTGTGATCACGCCCTTACAGATTGGAATACATATCTTTGTAAAGACCTGAAACTCGTTGGCTCCGTCAATCTTCGCCGCCTCGATGAGCGGCACTGGTATTCGTCTCATATACTTCGTGATCAGGTACACACTAAACGGTGAAAAATACCCGGAAGCCATATACTCCAGTTCGTATCCAGTAGCTTCATCCAGTTTAAGACCAGATAATTTGGCACCAGTGTAACCTGATATGGCATCATCATTAAGATCACATATGCAAAAAAGACGATTGCGGAAAGTTTTCCTCTGGTCCTTGTGAAGCCATATGCGGCGAGCACTGCCACCACCAGCTGGAATACCACGATCGGCACCACTAAGATCACGGAATTCCAAAACTTCAACAGATAGTCCGGACTCTTAAATAACACGGTCGCATACTGTGAGAAAGTTACCATATCCGGTATAAATTTGAGGTTTACTGTCTGAGAGATGTACTGCTTGCCCCCGGTATCCGTTTTCTGGAAAATGGAACCATAGTTGGAGGTGATCTCCGCTGCCGACATAAACGAATTGCTGATGGTAAGAACGATCGGCATGATAAAAATCAGCGCCGTAACCACTGCGATCACCGTCAGGCAGATGCGGATACATAATTTTTTCGTTCTGATCTCTTTTTCATTCTTCCTCCAAATCCTTTCCAAAATGATGTTCCACCCAAAATAAAATTCCCATAATGACGATCATCACAAAGGACATATAAATTGCTGCCGTGGAAAGTTTCTGGTAATCTGCCGAAGCAAACGTATTGTTCATATAATGCTGCAGCATATAAAGTGCACCGTACGGATACTCGCCTGTCAGAAGATAAATCTCACGGAAAACCTTAAACGAATTGATCATGGAAAGTATCGTCACAAACATGATCGTCGGTGACAGATACCGCAATTTAACATGCAGGAAGATCTGCCAGCGGTTTGCCCCGTCCAACTCTGCCACCTCGATAATATCCTTTGGGATATTTCCCATTGCAGACAAAAAGAGGATCATATTGTAACCTAAGTTTTTCCATAAAAACAGCAGAATAATGACCAAAAGACCTGCCGAAGATTTCAGCCAGTCCACCTGTCCTCCGCCGAACTTCTGCACTGCCACATTCACAACACCATTGTAATCAAAAAGCACCTGCCAGATCAGCACGATAGACGCTGTCGGCACCATAAGCGGTGTCAGAAAACAACTCCGCAGTTCACTTTTTAACGGAATGCCTGCATCCAGCAGAAATGCGAGTGCCATGCCAAGGATCACGGCAAGCGGCACTGCCACTACCGAAAAAAATAGTGTATTTCCAACTGCTGTCCGGAATGCCCCATTTTGAATGACATTGATGTAATTTGTCAGTCCCACAAACTTTTTTGCCACCGGATTATTCACAAAGGAAAAATAGATCACTACAAGAAATGGGAGTACAAAAAACAACAGTACTCCCAGAACGCTCGGTGCCAGGAACGCTCCTGACACCAGCCTATGAAACCATGATTTATTCTGTTTTTTTATAACCTTACTAAAATCCTTTTTCTTACTTCGTCTCACTTAAATATACCTGCATTCTGCTCTGGATAATTTTTGCCACATCCTCTGCGGACTTCTGTCCTGAGAAATAGGCTGCTGCCTCCTCATTGATGATATTGGTGATATCATCGGAAACGGCACCGGAAACAGCGGTTGTATTGTATACAAGATCTTTTACCTGATCTACATCCTCCTGTGTCGCCGGCTGGATCTCAACTTCGAATTCCCCCAGCCCCAGGTACTTCCGCCGTCAGAGTCTGCTTTCATTGCGTTCTGACAATATTTTTCAAAATCGTCTTTTCTAATGGAAAATCCATAAGTGTAATCACTGTCGCCGTCGCTGCTCTTCTTTGGCAGATAAAATGTCCTTAAAAACTGCCATGCACCATCGACATCCTTACAGCTATTGGAAATTCCAATAATATTGTTCAGACTCAGCATTGCTCCGTTTCCCTCGCTGGTCGGATAACCAATAAATGTTGTCGGACCTCCAAAAATCGCACGGTACATCTGTACCTGCTCAAAATCACTGAGATAATAAGTATCTAAAAGCTGTTTTCCCTGACTCAGCAGAACCGTGCTGTCTTCCATATCATCTCTATATTCAAACTCTTCCGGGAACATATTTGCAAAATCCAGTACATCTATAAATTCCTGACTGTCAAAATTACAGCTTGCATCCTCCCAGTTGATAAAATCATTATAGCCGAGACTCATCAGTGCTGTCAATGCAGACGTCCGGTCCATACCCCAGAAAAGCTGTGTTCCTTCCGGTTTGGATGCGAGCAGCGCCTTCATATCCGACACGGTCCATCCCGGTGTCGTTCCGACATCATCCGCTTTTCCGATCACCGTCTGTAACGTAAAGGTCTGCGGCAGGATCGCCAGTTTTCCATCATACTCGCATGCAGTGAGTACATTTGAAGGAAATCATCTCTCGAAAGTTCCGTGTCTTTGTCCAGCAGTCCATACAAATCCACATTTAATCCTTTGATGCAAAATTGATCGCCTGGGAATAATCGTTAAAAAGCACCAGATCAATGTTGGAATCCGATGTCACTGCCGTGTTGAAGCTGTTCACTGCATCCTCGTACTCCTCTGCGCCGTCTCCATAAGACTTCATTGTGATATGATACTTATCCTGACTCTTGTTAAATGCGATCACCTTCTCCTCCACGTCTGAACCTGTCCACATGCAGGCGAGTGTGAGATTTACGGTATCTGCCACTTCACTGGCATCCACTTCTTTGATCAGTGCAATCTCCGTCTGGTTTCCGTTGGAGTTCCAGTTCTGAAGATAAGTCCTGCGATTCTTGCATCGGACAGGACTCCGTAGTCTGCTCACGCTGGAGCTGGAAATATTACAGTCCATCCAGCTGAAAAATTCCTCTTTTTCCTTCGTATCCAGATTGTACTTATAAACACTGCTGCCCTCTGTGACCAGCAGATTCTTCTCATCTAACACAGAGACTGTATCGGAAGGGACTTCAATTGCCTTGTCTGTCTGTTCGTTTTCATTGCGCCGACATCTAACGGCCGCAGCTCACATCCGGCATCCCCATATCCGATGGAGGCAACCGTTCCGTCCGCAAGCCCGACCAGTCTGGATGTATATCCATCCGATGGGATCCTGCCCTTCTGGCTGCCGTCCTCTCCTATTACGAGTGTAAAATATTCATCTGAGCTGACGCTGTTGCCACTGTCATTATTGGACAGGTATTCAGGGCAAGATAAAGGTTTCCCTCCTTATCCACTGCTATCCCGTTACAGCTACATTCTCTGCATTTGCTCCGAGATCCATGTCCTGTTCAAACGCAATATTTCCGGATGTGTCCACTTTGAGAATGGAAGAGGTCTGAATGAATCTCGCATTCTGAGCCAGCAGAAATCTGCCATAGTTTACATTGCCGTTCTCATCCGTATAATCTTTTGCATAATAATCATTCCAGTCTTTTTCTGCATCCTCGGCACTGTATCCCCACTGGTCTGCCATATAACTTAACACATCATCCAGTGTTGCGTCAGAATAATCCTCGGTGACACTCGACTCATCCATCTGGTTCTTCGTCACAAACAGGTAAACCTCTCCGCTGTCTGCCACGGTATATCCTGACACCCAGCTGCTGTTTCCGCTGCCGTCACTCTGCGCCTGCTCATAAAGCTGTGCATTTTCTCCGGTGATCAGATTATAGGAATACAGTCCGGATTTTGTGTAGTCCTCATTGCTGGAAGTGTAATACATCACATCTCCCTTAAACTGTATATTACTTGTCGTATCATTAAAACTGTCCGGCAGATCACTCAGATAATCTGCTTTGAAATATCTCTTCTTTCCGTCTGCGGATGTGCTGTTGCCGCCACCGCCACAGGCAGTAAGCCCTGCTGTCATTGCGGCTGTAAGTGTCAGTGCCACCGCCTTTCTCCATAAACTTTCGGTTCCCATAAAATGCATTTCTCCCATTTCAAAATGAAGTCCTTATCTGCGGACGTTTTTTCTTAATTTCTGAAGAATATAGAAGTCCGGGTGGTTTATGGAAAAGCAAGATACAAAAGTTTATCGCTGCCCTTAAAAGGGCATTTATATTACTAGCAACCCTTAAAAAGGGTCTTCATATTCTTTACACTTAATTTATCCAAAGCTATATCATGTTTTTCCTGCTCTTGGATATATTTCTTTATTGTTGCTTCATTTAATCCTACTGTACTCACATAGTATCCTTCTGCCCAGAAATGTCTATTTCCATATTTATACTTTAAGTTTGCGTGCTTGTCATATATCATTAGTGCACTTTTTCCTTTTAAATATCCCATAAACTGTGATATACTATATTTCGGTGGGATACTTACCAACATATGGAATGATACCTCTAAAGTAGACAGATTAAATATAAAAAATCTGTTACTTTGGAGGTATTTTTCATGTCCAGAAAAGCAAAGTTTACACCTGAAGAAAAAGAACAGGCTGTTATAGATTATCTTGAAGGAAATAAATCTAGAATACAGATATGTGGAGAACTATGTATTTCTTCAAGAACCATTCAGGACTGGGCCTTGATTTATAACAAACATGGACTTGCCGGTTTTTCAAAAAAATGCGAAATGGGTCTTATTCGAAGGAATTTAAAATGAAAGTGGTTGAGGAATATGTAAGAGGTGACGGCTCTTCCATTGATTTAGGAATAAAATATGATATCTCTTCCGGTCTTTTAAGAAAGTGGATTAGAATGTATAATGCCAATAGAGAGTTCAAGGATTATAATCCAAAACGGGAGGTCTATATGGCAGAGGCACGAAGAAAAACAACACTTGAGGAACGAAAAGAAATCGTTAATTATTGCATCAACCATAATCGTGACTATAAGAATACAGCTACAAAATTTGACGTTTCTTATAGCCAGGTTTATTCCTGGGTAAAAAATATGACACCGATGGTGCAGATGGATTAACGGATCGGAGAGGATGTCACAAAACAGATGCCGAAGTGGATGAACTAGAACGATTAAAGCGTGAAAATCTGCGTTTGAAGCGTCAGTTGGAAGAAAAGGATATGGTAGTTGAACTGTTAAAAAAAGTGAAGGAATTCGAAGGGATGTGAAGCTTGAAAGTTACGCCATGAATCAAAATATTTAGCAATCCGATATTTTTATACAAAGAAAAACTGGAGTATAGAATGGATGTGCAGACAGCTTGAGATATCAAGGGCTGCTTATTATAAATGGTTACATCGTGAAATACCGTATGAGGAACTTGAAAATATCAGACTTGCGGAACTTATCAAAGAATACGATGAACGTTTTTGCCATATCTTAGGATACCGTCGAATGACATCCTGGATCAACCATTTCAATCATACATCGTACAGTAAAAACAGAGTCCACAGAATTATGAAAAAGCTGGGAATCCATTCTGTAATCCGTAAAAAGAAGAAAAAATATATTTATGCCAAGCCGGATGAAACGGCAGAAAATATACTTCAAAGAGATTTCTATGCTACTGTTCCAAATCAAAAATGGGCTACAGATGTAACGGAATTCAAAGTACCTGGAGAGAAAAAGAAACTGTATTTAAGTGCCATTATAGATTTATATGACAGATATCCTGTAGCATATGTTGTAAGTGCAAGAAACGACAACAGATTAATATTTAAGACATTTGATAAAGCAATCGCAGCAAATCCGGATGCCAAACCGATTTTTCATTCGGACCGGGGATTTCAGTATACCAGCAAGACATTCAGGAAAAAACTTGAAAACCAGGAAATGGAGCAATCTATGTCCAGAGTTGGACATTGTATCGACAATGGACCGATAGAGGGTTTCTGGGGAATTATAAAATCTGAAATGTATCAGATGTACGAAATCATTGATGAGGTTTCACTAAGATATGCAATCAAAGATTATTTGCGTTTTTACAGTGAAGAACGTCCACAGGACAGATATGGCTGTAAAAACCCCATCAGAAGTGCGCCAGAAGCATTGTCATCTGATGTACCCACAGAATACCCGATTCCTGAAAAACAAACGAATAAGCAAATATAAAGAGAAATGGTGTGCATAGAAAAATGCCTGCACTTCAAAAGGAAATGCAGGCATCATCCACATCCAATTTTAGATATTTTACCTGTCTACTTGACAAGGGGCATATCAATAGCAGGTGGTTTTTGTTTCGCACATCTCCATTTCTCCGTTGGGAGAAACCCGATGCACTCAACAAGGCTAAAGCCCATAAAAAAAAACCACACCGATTTTTTTTCCCAGTGTGGCAGTTTTTATTCTTCCGGTTTAAAATCGCGGATCAGATTCCATGTTGGCAGTACATTTCCCTGATAATCAAAGAGTGCCTGATTCGCCCACTCATTACCACACGGTCCCGGATCGCTCATATATTTTAAAGGATGCCGCTGTTGCCCAGCCGGAACCCGGAACCGGGATCCATGCCGGCTCCCAGTAGAAGAATCCCTTTTCCCCTGTTTCCTTTGATGTGGCTGATGCGGTTTAAGAAATCTTCCATAAAATCATACTGTCCCTGTACGGTCATCGGGTATTCGATTTTTCAACCAGTTCCTGTTTCGTCGCATAACCCTTGCGCTCCTCGTCAGCGAGCTTCTCATAATCCTTGTAGTCGTCCATCGTATATCCCATGGAGACTTCTGCTACGATCAGGTCTTTTCCATAACGCTCTGCGATATCGTTCATATTGTTTTAACATATCTAATGTGCCATGCCAGAACGGATAGTAGGATAAACCGATGATTTCGAAGTCCTCCCCACGTTTTACAAAGTTATCAAACCATTCGCGGTAAAGTGCGTTGTTGCCACCGTTGTCGAGATGGATCATCACCGGTAATCTTTGTCCACCGCTTTGATGGAACGGACACCGCACGGATCCCTGCATTGACAAACGCTGCAATATTGTCATAATTCGGCACTTTGCCTCCGGCCAGAGCAGACCATTGGAAAGTTCATTTCCAACCTGCACCATTGTGATGTTGACACCGTTCTCCAGAAAAGATGCATCATCTCCAGCGTAAAATCATAGACTGCCTGCTCTATCTTTGACACGCATAGTCTTTCCCACGCCTTTGGTTTGAACTGTTTTCCCGGGTCTGCCCAGAAATCACTGTAATGCAGATTCTAAAAGTACTCCAAAACCGGCTTTCGTCACACGTTTTGCAATCTCAAGAGAGGTCTTTAAATCATTCTCCCCCGCGCCATAAGATTCGCCGGTCTCCGACCACGGATCATTCCACACACGGATGCGGATCGTATCCACATCATATTTTTCATGATGTCAAGAATATCCATTCCTGTTCCGTTGTCGTATTATCTTGCACCACATTTCTCTAATTCCAATAAAGTGGATAAATCCATTCCTTTTACAAATTTCATTTTGTCCTCCTCTTGTTTAATTCCTGGATAATTGCGAAACTGCCCTCATCCTCTTTTTCAATTGCCTGCCTTATATTCCACGGAAGCGGAATGTAAATTCTAACGGTTTCGTCACATCAATATGGTATTCTGGGTGCACTAAAGATCCCCAGCTGTCATCACCGCCGACACCCATCTGCGCCAGTGCGACACGCACGACAGTATAATGTACCTGCGGCAGTTCATAAACATGGGCTGCATTTTCAAGTTCATGTGGTGTATACGGAAGTGCCGAGAAACTCACTCGTCCCCGGAGAATAACAGCCCCTCTTCCTTTATAGTCGGTCACTTTTGCGTAGCGCACACCGACTTTGTTGCCACATTCCTGTGGAACTAAGTATTTTGCCATATTGTCCGCTGCCTTATTTTTGTAAATACCAAGCTTTTTGCCCCATGTCTGCGGTCTGCATAAGTTTCCTCTGGTCCATAACCATACCACTCAACGTTGTCATAATCTGCGTTCAGTTTGAACAGCATACCAAATTCCGGCATATCCGGCAATCCCTCTACCGGATCATAGGTAAGTTTTGTCTCAACGGTTCCGTCACCATATACGGTATATGCGGCCTGGCATTTTGATGCTGGAGTGGTCGGCATATAATAGGTGTATGTGATGGTCACACTGTGTCTGTCTCCTCCACGGTTGTCGGCACATTATCAAACATGCCGCCATTTCTGTGGCTGATATACATGCTCGCGATCTTCCACTGTGCATAGCGCGCCGGTGCCATGCTTCCGTTATCATTGTCAACCGGCGCCCGCCAGAAATTCGGCATCGGGATTTTTCGATCATCTCTTTCCCCGCATAGCGGTACGGAAACCAGACCGCCGTTCAGCAGGGAAAACAGACAGTCAAAGTCATCGCCCTTCACGCCAATATTCACTTTTCCGCGGACTACCCACACGGTTTTTCCGGTACGGCAGACTTCACTTCTTTTTTGTAAACCTTCTGGCCAAAAGCAACCTCATGTCCGGCTTCTGCCCAGAGTGTGTCTTCTTCAGTACAAATGAAACCGTCACTGCGTACTCTGCATCATCTCCAAATCTCAAATGGGATCTCATAAATGCCGGATGAAAGCGGGCGCAACATTTGTATCCAGTTTTTCTGTTTTTTCACGACTGTTCCATTTTTCTGTAAAATCATTTCCACTGAAATTGTAGTCCGTCGGACGCTCTACCGCAATCGCCACCGTATGCCTGGAAATCTTTTCCGTAGCGATCTTTTTTCAAGATAGACTGGTCAATGTAATCCCAGATAAAGCCGCCCTGATATTTCGGTTCTGTATCTGTAAGATCCGTATATTTGTGCATGGCGCCACAGGAATTTCCCATCGCATGTGCATACTCACACATAACATACGGTTTTTCCTTATGCTCGGCAAAATTTTTTCACATTTCCCACGCGTCGTATACATCTGGCTTTCCATATCGCTGGTCGCCTCATATCTGCGGTCATTGAAAATTCCCTCATAATGAACCAGACGGTATGGATCTAAAGCACGGAATTTTTCGGACATGTCAAAAATTACTTTTCCGCCGTAAGATTCATTTCCGCAGGACCAGATCAGAACTGCCGGATGGTTTTTATCTCTCTGGTAGCAGGAGTTGACGCGGTCAAACATCATCGGCTCCCAGTCCATGTTATCCGCCCGGAACGATGGTATCCTTCGGCACAGAACCATCATCGCCGCATCCCACGAACCGTGTGATTCGAGATTGTTCTCCGCGATCATGTAAAGTCCATACCGATCGCACAGCTCATAGATGCCGGAGGCATCCGGGTAGTGACAGGTGCGGATCGCATTGATATTGTTCTGCTTCATCGTAACGATGTCTTTTTAAAACCTCTTCCCTTGTCACTGCACGTCCTGTTTTGGAACTGAACTCATGACGGTTGACACCCTTAAATACAATGCGCTTTCCATTTAATGTCATGATACCGTCTTTCATTTCAAAACGGCGGAATCCGATTCTTTGGCTGACAAGCTCGCTTCTCTCCCCGTTTTGATCAAAACATTCGATCGTAAGCGTGTATAAATTCGGGATCTCCGCACTCCACAGATCCGGTTTTTTCACCTCTTTTTCAAAATGAACTTCCCTCAGAGATCTGGCAGCTCCTCTAGAGAAAATAATCTGTTCTTCGGAAAAATTGTTTTTTCTTCCCAAAACGGAATAATTTCTGCTGCCGGTCAGGGTCAGTCTTGCTTTACATTCTGCATTTTGGCATCATCTGCGGATTTTGACAAGAAGATCTGCATTCCAAACCGCCTCCAACGATTCCGCAACAACCGGCTGCACTTTCAGGTCATACACATGCACCTTCGGCATGGTATATAAATAAACGGAACGGAAAATACCGGAGAACCGGTAGAAATCCTGATCCTCGCACCAGCTTGAAGAAGTCCACTTAAACACCTGGACTGCCAGCTTATTTTCGCCCTCTTTTACATACGGAGTAAGATCAAAATCTGACGGGGTAAAGCTGTCCTCACTGTAACCGACATAATGACCGTTTAACCACAATGCAAAACCGCTCTCCACACCCTGAAAACGAAATATAAAGTCCCTTTTTTTCTAAAATCTTCCGGCAGTGTCACATATTTCACATAACTTGCCACCGGGTTAAAGTCACTCGGCACTGCGTCGCCACACATCCTCTCTTCCATCCCACGGATACTGGATATTGGCATACTGTGGAATATCATACCCCTCCATCTGGATATGCGCCGGCACACGGATATCCTCCCAGCATTTGCAGTCAAACGTTTCTGCCTCAAAACCGTTTACGGTCTGCGTATAATTTCTCGCATAATGGAATTTCCAGATACCATCCAGTAATAACAAGCTGCTCTTTTTTTCTTCTGCTTCTGTTTCATTCGCATATGCCACATGATCGGAGTGTGCTGCCATGCAGTTTTCCTTAAAAAACTTCGGATCATGGATCTTTTTATTTCGAATGACATGTCATGTCCTCCTTTGTTGAGCCATGTTGCAAATACCTCCTTATCTGAGATTGTTTTTCTGTATCCCAATGTTTGAACATTGGTGAGAATGCATAGCCTTCTTTTTACATATCCTTCTGCGTCTGTAGAAGAAGCAGTCATGGATACTTTGTGTCGATTTCAGGAAGGCACTGCGGACTGCGGTTGCTCCTGACAACACCTTCCTGCGGCATTTGTATGCATAGTGAATGGTCTTTTTCATCTGTCCGTCGCATTTTAATACGACAGATGTCATATCTTCCGGAATACTCAGTTGTACCATAGCATGCAACCATGTATTCATTCAATGGTAACCTCTGCATCAGGATCACTCATCTCAAGAATATTTCTTTCGATCTTGATGCTTAGAAGAACCTTCCTCAAAATATTCCTTTGTCTGAATTTTACTGTCAGTCCGTTAAACTCGATCGTTACCGGGTCCTAAGTGTCAGGATTCTTGTCTTTCCTTCCTGTGAGAAATGTGCGTGTGTCGGGCAGAGGCAGAGATCTACTTCCTCTCCTTGTAGAGAGCTTTGCACTTCTTACGGTTCCCTCTCCTGCGTAATGTGTAAAGTAACCGGCACGGTACTTCTCCTGGATCAGGAACGGATAAGAAGCATCCTGTACATGAGGTGTTCCGATACCAACCGGCCAGTTTAATTTTGCAACATATGGACGAAGGTCAACAATCGCACCACCCTGATCCATATTAACACAGGCTCTCATAAACGGATCGCAGTACCAGAACAGCTGCTTGTCAGATCCGTATAAAATATCTCTCCAAAGGGCACATTCCGGCTCTGTTATAACGTGTTCTCGTCGGTAATGCCTTTCTTCTTTCTGTAGTGATCTGCGAACTCGGACATGGTCATATCTACCAGCTTGCCCTCTTTCTTCAAATCTCCGTAATACTTACATCCGTCACTGTATGACTTTAACAGCAGATCATATGGAGCCTCCCAGCGTCCCATCTTGTTCATCCAGCCTGGTCCGACGAACATCATGTTGTAAGCATATCCATTGTTGTATTTTTTCCAGATCACGATACTGATCGATCAGGTTATACAGATACGGATACTCCCAGGTCTTTGTATCATAAATCATACCGCGAAGCACGTTCTGCGGATGCGTTCCGAAGTTGGAACCGTTACCGTCATAGCATTCGATCAGGTCGCGGGACAGATGCGGGATTGCAACGATACCGCTGTCCTCAGCCGCATTGGCTGCCGGCGCATGTGTATTCTGCTTGGACGGGATCCACGGTGCCCATGGGCCGCCATCGAAAAGTGTATACCAGGAGTTGTTGCAGGTATGATATGCTTTCGGACCTTCCTCCCAGCAGGTAGCTACCGCACACTTCACAGACGGGTAAGCTTCCTTCACATAATTGATCAGTTCTGCGTCCATATAGTAGGAACCGGTTGACTCCGGGTAAAAGCCGAAACGATCATGGAATTTCTCGAACACATCATTAACGATTGCCTTCTTGTCTTCCATGGAAAACATCCAGATACAGAAATCTTTTGTCTTATATTTCTCACGGAACTCTTCGCAAGGCAGTCCCAAAAGGGAAAGTGCGATTTCGTCTCCATAGACTTCATGATCATGTTTTGCGATCTCTACAGCTTCATCATTGAAAAGAGATGCATATGTCATCTGAATGGTTACATTTTTTTTTTTAATCCATTCTCATGTGCCAGTCTCTGCTGTGTCTTGAAAATATCCAGAGATTCTGTCAAGAGAGCCTTGTCTCCGATATCCTCTTCCTTTTGCCAGTGTCCAGTGTTCCGGAAAAAGTGCTGGTAACTTACACCCTTTGTAGTGGAAAGGGATGTTACAACCAGCCATACGATCGGGATCAGCCAGATGAATTGCGAGCAATGCAAGTACCATACATGTCTTATTATGATATTCCATGTTTTTCTTTTTCATTATTGGTACACCTCCTCTTTGTCACCACTGATCATTCTGGTGTAGCTAAGCAGTGTCAGAAGTGCGCAGATTACAAACGAAATAATACCAATCACCGATGCCATCTTGTAGTTTGAGTTATCATTTGTCAAAGTAAACAGCCATGTGATAAGAAGGTCCGTCTCCTTGGCATTGGAGTTTGCAAACGCCATATTTGCCGTAGCTGTAGAACTTGTCAGCAGGTAAATAACGTTGAAGTTGTTGATGTTTGCAATGATGCTCTGAATCAGGGATGGTCCACAGATAAATAATACATACGGCATTGTGATCTTCCAGAAAATCTGCCATTTATTTGCTCCATCGATACGTGCACTCTCCAGCTGATCCGTCGGAATATTCATCAGGATACCGGTTGCAGAAAGCATCTGATATGGAACACCGACCCAGATGTTGATAAGGATGATCATTGCATGAGACCAGCCCGGTTTTGAGAGGAACGGAATAAAGTTTCCTGAAACAAGACCAATATCCTTCAAACAATCCGGTCAGACCAATGTTGGAACACCAGGTGTTCACAATACCGTGATCGCTGCAAACATTTTGCTTACAAGAAGCAATGTTACGAACTGTGGAATCGCGATTGTCACAACAAAAGTGATCTCCACATTTTTTTTAAAATGTGTATCTTCATGGTTGATCAGCTTTGCCAAAAAGAATACCACCGATGAAAGTTGTAAATGTTGCCGATACTGCCCAGATCATTGTCCATGCAAGAATTCTTACGAATGCATAGGAGAATGTGATTGTGGTGCCGCCTGTAAACATATTCTTAAAGTTTCTAAGTCCAACCCATGTAAACAGGTAGTTTGGCGGCATATGATCCATATCATAATTGGTAAATGCCACACAGGACATGAAAATGATCGGTATAATGTTCATCATAATAACACCGATACTCGGCAGGGTAAGCAATGTGATATAAAACTTACCGTTGAAAAGAGATTTTATATCTTCTGCAAATGTATTGACATGTTCTCCTCTTCTTTCATAAGCTGAAGCCGGTAAACAGCTTTCATATTGCTTATATATAAAAAGTATGAATGCTACGATTACGAGAATACCAATAATACCATATAGCAGGATCAGCAATGAGTTATCGTAATCATTAACAGTATTTTTCAAGGTCAGCGGATCAAATACGGACTCATACTGAACGGTACCAAGTGTATTTAAATCCTTAATATAATTGATAGAAAAGACCTGTAAACAGGAAAAAAACCACTTCAAGGGCTGTTATTAAGACACCTTTGACGATCTGTTTCCGTCCCCAGTATCCTGCACCCATAACAAGCAGTGAAAGCTTGCACCAGATATCTCCCTTTGCCACTGCTGTTCCAAATCGACAAAGTATTTTTTGATTGCGTTTAAAAATGTTTTCATAGATTCACTCCCTTGCGTGAATGAGTACTTTTGTCACAAGGACAAAAATGTTTCTCTTTTAAAAATTCCACATACCCTGCCCAATGCAGAGCATGTGGAATTCAGATTCATGATAGATAGAAAGTACGCCCAGCGGACATTCTATGCTATACGTATGACCGAATGTGGATTATTCAGCTACCGGCTGTGTAATACCAGCTACTGCATCATCAAGTACAGCCTGAAGATCTGTTGCACCGTCAACCAGGTTCTGTCCAAGTGCCTTTGCCGGATCCCAGTAATTATTGCCTACAACCTGCTGATCTGCAAACTCTGACTGCGCTGCAAGTGCTGCAAGTGCCGGGGAATCAATCTGAGCTGCTGCTGCCGGGTTAGCAGGACCTTCAGCTGTTGCAAGGCCGATCTCTAACTGGCTCTCCTCATTTGTGAGATACTCAGCAAGGAGCATTGACCAGCCAACATTTTTAGCATGGGAGTTAACACCTACGAATTTGTATCCTGCATAAGATCCCATCTGTGTAGCTGTTCCATTTACATCAAAGGTAGGAAGTTTGCAGGCAGCATATCCATCACCATACTGATCCCTGGAAAGAAGTTGCATTCCATGTACCGGAAACGTATGCTCCAAGTGTTCCATCTGTCAGCATTGTGATCGCATCCTGATCTTGTACGCTTACAAATGCCGGGGAAGAAGTGATATTCTCAATACTCTGTGCTACTGCAAGACCGGTCTCAGAGTTCCAGTCACAGTTGTTTGAGTTATCTTCATTCATGGAAAGGGTACATCCTGCTCCTGCGAAGAATCCATATACATACCAGCCGTCTGCGATGTTCATACCGACTTTTGTTCCGGCTTCTTCAGCTTTTTGCTTCAAGAGCTTCCCAGAAGCTACATCTTCCTCTGAGAAGATGTTTGAATCATAGTATAAGAAGTAACCGTTCGATGCTGTTAACGGATAAGCGTAAAGTTTTCCGTCTTTGGTAGCTGCTGCTACAGTTGCCTCTGAGTTTGTTTCTTTCGGATCATATGTATAAGTAGCTGCCACTTCCTGAAGCGCACCTGCATTTACAAGATCATTTACCTGATCATCTGCAAATACGAATACATCTGCTGCTGCATCGATATCTTCTAAGACCTTATCCTTCGCCTCCTGCTCAGATACTGCACCGATCGTAATGTTGAAATCTACATCTGAGTACTGCTCCCCGAATTTATCTGTCAGTTCTTTCATAACTGTCTGGTAAGACTCAAGTTCTGAGCACCAGAGCTGAATGTCTACAGTTCCTTCTGTTGCAGCGATCAGGTTTGCGATTGCATCATCTGCTGATGTTGTATCAGCTGCATCTGCTGTCTCTGTAGCAGCTGCTGCTGTGCTTCCGCCTGCTGCATTGTCTGTTGTCTCTTCTTTGCTTCCGCATGCTGCTAAGGAAACAACCATGCTTGTTGCAAGTAATACGCTTAATACTTTTTCTTCATTGAAAATTTCCTCCCTTTTTCTTCCCGCATTTTTGCGTTTCGAACCATTTTACCGACTTTTGTGCATTTGCGCAATGCTTCTTTTGTTTCGCATTTTGTGTTGCTATCTGTTTTGCGTTTTGTTGCGTTTCGCTTTTGTGTTTTATTGCGTTCCGCTTTTTGCGCAATCGGTTGTTCGATGGTTTAAGTATAGTACGCGGTTGTTTTTGTGTCAATGTGCATGATTTATAATAAATATGTTTGTTTTTTATCTATTTTTTACCAAATCAATTTGTTGTTTTCTTGTCATATTCTTTTCATATTCAATCATTGTACAACCGATAAACCTTGAAATTTCAAGCATTTATGAACATTTTTAATGGAATGAAAGCGTGTCGTGAAGCAAAAGCAAATGGCGCAGATATAGCGTTATTTCCAGAAATGTGGAGTAGCGGATATACTTTTCCTCACAATAAAGAATGGTTGGAGCAAAACTCCATTTCATTAAACAGTAAGTATGTAAAGCAATTTTCGGAGATTTCTTTAAAACTGAATATGGCAATAGCGATAACACTGTTGGAAAAGCATGAGCCTAAGCCTAGAAATACAGTTTGCCTATTTGATAGACATGGAAAGCTGGTATATTGTTACTCAAAGGTACATATCTGTGACTTCGGAGAGGACGATGATGAAGGGGTACTTGATGCCGGAGAAAACTTTTATGTTGAGGAACTTGATACCAAAGAAGGTCTGATCAAAAAGTCGGTTCAATGATTTGTTATGACAGAGAGTTTCCTGAGTCTGCCAGAATCCTGATGATCAAAGGCGCAGAACTCATTCTTGTTCCAAATGCCTGTCCTATGGAAATAAATAGATTATCTCAATTGCGCGGCCGGGCTTATGAGAATATGTTAGCGATTGCTACTTGTAACTATCCTGCTCTGTATCGTGGTTGTAATGGAAATATCAGCAGATCTCATATACAGTTTTTACTTTAGTTAAATGCTATTCTTTTAATCCATCGCAGATTTATTGCTATTCTTAATTCAATGACTGCATCTTTATCTTATCTGTGTTTATACATTCGAAAAAATCTGGCATATCGCCTCATTTTTCAACCATCATAACCACATATCTACGAAGGAGGACACATGACCTTACACACAAATCTATCTTTTGAAACTGCAACCGGCAGTATTGACTATCCATTTACAAATGACTATATGTTTCGTGCTATTTTACAGAAGGACAAGCAGGTGCTGAAAGCATTGATTGCAGCTTTGCTACACCTAAAAAAAGAAAGTATTCACGATGTAGCCATCACAAACCCAATCGAGCTTGGTGCTTTGCGATTTCAGACAAAGATTTTATTCTGGATATCCGCGTCAATCTGAATAATGAACAGCTTATCGACCTTGAAATGCAGATGTCTAACGAATACAACTGGTCAGAACGTTCCATCAGCTACGCAGCAAGAAGCTTTGACCAGCTCAATTCCGGGGAAGAATACAAAGAAGTGCTTCCGGTTCACAGTATTGGATTCTTAAACTTTACATTATTTGAAGATCAGCCCGAATTTTTCGCTACTTATGAACTTCGAAATAAAAAAACAGGGCATCTTTACAGTAGTAAATTTTCCATCCATGTGTTAGACTTAACTCGGATAGACCTTGCCACAGCCGAGGATCAAAACTATGAGATTGACCGCTGGGCGAAACTTTTTAAAGCTAAGACATGGGAGGAACTCAGAATGATTGCAAAGAACAACCCAGATTTATTGCAGGCTTCCAATGATCTTTACACTGTCAATGCTGATGAAATCATCCGGCAGCACAGGATAATACAATCGCTGAAAATCAAAAACTGCTAGCTGAAAAGGATGCAGAATTACTTCGTCTTCAGAAAGAACTCGCAAAACTAAAACAGCTTTAACCAGAGTTTCACTTATATGCTTGAAGCAAAATATAATATAAGTAATATGGCTTCTGGAAATTTATTGAAAAAAGCTGGGCTTTCAAATTGATGGAGAGCTTAGAAACAGAAGAATTGGAATTGAAGATGTGTAATTGTGATTAAAACCGTCCATGTTCATAAGTTGTCAGATGAAATGTTTTATCGCATAGAGGTGGAAATAACCGTGAGTTCCATAACATAAATTGCAGATTCTGTGGTGCAATTCATAGCGTAAATTGGGCATGTAGAAGCGTCCTCTCACAAGTCATTCGTGTAGAGTAGGCGGATGAAAATTTCATCCGCCCCTCATCAAACCGTGCATGAGGTTCTCCCTCACACGGCTTTCCGACATTCTTCTTTCTACAGCATTACGTCATGCTCTAGCCATTTTCTTTAATCCTTTTTCGTAAATGCTATTTCTAACAAATCCCACTCTTGACATATGTTTACACCTTTGGTGTTTCTTGTTATACCATCTTGTAAAGGTGCAGATAATATACCAGTCTAATTCCTGCATCCATGTCTCATTTGTTTTGGTGGAATAATAATTCTTCCAACCTATGATTTTCGGATTTAGATTCTTTATTAAATCCTCTTCCTTTGCAACTAACAGACTTCGACCGTTTACATTCTTTTTGATTTCTGCTTTCATCTTCTTCATGGCTTTCCTGCTCGGGTACTGATAAGTTTCTTTATACAATTGTCCTTTGCTTGTTTCCGTTGTCATTCTTCTGTGGTGCATTCCAAGAAAGTCAAATCCCTCTTTTCCGTCCCACATGCTGACAATCTTTGTTTTTACTGGGTGTAGCTTTAAATCCAGTTTTGCCATGATGTACTGCAATAAGTTCAGTGCGTGATTTGCATTTTTCTTATTCTTGCAAATGATGACTGTATCATCTGCATACCTTACAAGAATACCGTGAGTAAGTCCATACTTTTCCCACAGTCTGTCCAGTGTATTTAAGTAGATGTTTGCCAATAACGGAGATATAACTGCACCTTGGCTTGTTCCCAGTTCGGAAATTGTCAGTACATTTCCGTATAATACTCCTGATACTAACCATTGTCTTATCAGCTTCAATATCCTACGGTCTGATATTCTCTGCTCTGCCAGTTTCATCAGTTTATCTTGGTTTACGTTATCAAAGAACTTCTCAATATCTGCGTCTACTACATAATAGCCCTTGTTGTTACACGCTTTCCTTACCACTTCCAGTGCTTGCCTGGCACTTCTTTTCGGTCGGAATCCATAGGAACAATCTCTAAAGTCAGCTTCGAATACTGGCTCTATTGCTATCTTGGCAGCCATCTGCACAATTCTGTCCTTGACTGTTGGTATTCCAAGAGGTCTTTCACTTCCGTCTGGTTTTGGTATCATAACTCGCTTTACTGGGGATGGTTTATACTTTCCATCCATCAGTTCCGATTTGATTTCTGACAGGTATTTTTCAATTCCCATCTCTTCAATATCTTCGATTCCGATACCATCTACACCACCGGAATCCTTGTTAGCTTTTACCCGTTTCCATGCTACAAAAAGTACATCATCACGATATACCTTATCGTAAAGTGCATGAAATCTTCGGCTATCACATTTCTTGGCTGTCAGATATAGTTTGTTTTGAAGTTGTCGAACTTTTCCTTGGAGTTGTTAGTCTGCATGACATTCTCTCACTCTTACCCTCTCTACAAACTCCTATATACCGAGGGATTCCTCCGTGCTGCTTTCCAGTTTCTTCGCACGTTCCATGGCTTTCACCCATACGCCCAGGGTTCAGCTTCCCTTTGCTCTCTTTTCAGAGACCTTTCTAACGATACGGCAGAATTCACTTTATGTTACGGTCTGCATAATTGCTCGCCCCTCTTACCGAGGTTACTTTATCCACTCGCTTAGTACCCTGCATTACTGCAACGCACCGAGTTTAGCTACACGGCTCACTGGCGATTACCGTGACCGGACTTACACCGGCTAGTGTGGTCCAGCTTCGCTGGACACACAACGTAAATGAAAGAAAAACGGTGCAGACAAATATGATTTCCTTTCGTGAGCCATGGAGACAAGACTCTTCAGAGGCTTATCGGAATGCCCGGCGAACAGGAACATCATATTTCGTCTGTACCGTTTTTTCTTTTCATAAACCTATAAAATCACGACTTGTGAGAGGGCGCTGATATCTGCCCTTCGCAACCTGTAAAACACTACAGAATCTGCGCTTTCTTTCACGCAAAATAAACCTGCTTTCTCTCATCCTATTTTATTTTGTAGACTCCTTAAGGACAACTTCGTATGGAAGCAATGTTCTTGTCTCCACTTCCGCACCCTCGATCACATCCAATACCGTTTTACATGCAACCATGCCAAGCTCTTTCGCATCAAAAGAAAGTGATGTAATGGACGGCACATTATTTTCCAGTACGGAGCTGTTATAAAAAGATGCCACACGGATGTCTTTTGGAACCTTTACATGCTTTTCACGCAGACTTTTTCAATACCCGGCTGCACACCGCATCGTCCATACACAAAATACATTCTGCCTTTCGCTCGAGTACCTCTTCCACGATCTTATCGATCACCACATGATTATCAAGATTCAAAAAAGGCATTGTCGGATCAATGACCTCACCCATTTTTTCATAAGCTTCCCGGAATCCCCGCAGACGGCTCTGTGTGACCACATGGTTCTCATCTCCGCCGATCAGTGCAATACGATTCATTCCCTTCATTAAAATAATGGACGTAAGTTCTTTACACGCACTTTTTGTGATTGTGGTCGATCTGGATCACACCTGTATAATTGGAGGAACCGATCGTCACAAACGGTACTTTTTTTTCCTGAAGATACTCTATCTGCCGATCCTCCACAAACGTCCTCATCAGGATCACACCATCTACTTTACGGTTTGAGATAATACGCTCCAGCGAGGAGATATCGTTATTTTTACAGATGGAAAGCAGGATGTCATACTCCATAATTCCGGCGATCTCCTGAATCCCGAATAAGCATTCCTGAAAGAACGTGAGATCCACAACATCATATTCTCCCGGCATGACCACACAAAGATTATATGTTTTTGACTGCGCCAGCCCTTTGGCGATAACGTTTGGCTCATAGTCATGCTCCTCAATATATTTTAATACACGGTCTCTCGTCTCCTGCCCGATCCGTCCCTTCCCTGAAATGGCTCTTGAGACAGTGGTTTTTGAAACACCAAGCGCTTCTGCCACATCTGCGATCGTTATATTTTTCTTCTCTTCATTCCCCATAAAACCCCTTCTTTCCTCAAAGCAGTTACTTCCCTGAATTGTGCTGTGGCTTCCTGTATCGCTTGCGATCCTGCCACAATGTTACTTTGTCCTGCCCTGATATGCTGCGCATCCTTTGCGCAACAATATTATTATCATCCTATTTTCAAAAAAAAGCAATGACATTTTTATATATTTTCCAAACAATCTTTTGTTTCTGTTCACTTATGCCCTGTTCCGGTAACAATTTGTTTTTCGCATCAACATCGGATTTACATTTGTTTTTCCTGATGCTATAATATATTTGCGCAATCGGTTGCGTTATTAGACGATGAAATATAGAAATCACACTGATTGTCAACATGAAAATATTTTTTGGGGACAATATGAAAACAGACCATTTACTTTTCGGGGCAGCTTATTACTCGGAATACCTTCCATATGACCGCGTGGAAAAGACATGGAAATGATGGAAAAAGCAGGCATGAACACGATCCGTATCGCAGAATCGACCTGGAGCACCATCGAGCCAAAAGACGGTATCTTTGATTTCACACATCTCGATAAAATGCTTGAGGCGGCTGCACGCCACCATATTTCTGTCATTGTCGGGACACCGACCTACGCCATCCCGGCATGGCTGGCAAAAAAATACCCGGATATTCTGGCTTTGACCAATAACGGTCAGAACATTTATGGTGCAAGACAGAATATGGATATCACACACGCAGGCTATCTGTTCCACTGCGAGCGGGTTATCCGCGCAATGATGGAACATATCAAAGATGTTCCGCATATCATCGGGATTTCAGCTGGACAATGAGACCAAAAGCTACGGCACTGCCGGTCCGCGTGTCCAGGCAATGTTTGTCGATTATTTAAAGGAAAAATACCCGGATATCAATGAATTCAATCGCGAGTTCGGGCTGGACTACTGGAGCAACCGCGTCAACACATGGGAAGATTTCCCGGATATCCGTGGCACGATCAATGAAAGCCTTGCCGCTGAATTTGCCAAATTCCAGCGTCTGCTTGTGACCAGATTTTTAGCATGGCAGGCTGCGATCGTTTCCGGATACAAGCGCCCGGATCAGTTCATCACGCAGAACTTTGACTACGACTGGACAGACCATTCCATCGGCTATCAGCCAGAGGTCAACCAGTACGAAGCTGCCAGATGCATGACCGTTGCCGGATGTGACATTTATCATCCTTCCCAGTCACTTCTTACCGGAGAGGAGATCACCTTCTGCGGCAACATCTCGCGCAGCTTAAAGAAAGACAATTACCTTGTTTTAGAGACACAGGCTCAGGGAAATATCGCATGGCTTCCATATCCGGGGCAGCTCAGGCTTCAGGCCTACAGCCACATTGCAAACGGCTCCAACAGTGTCATGTACTGGCACTGGCACTCAATCCACAATGCGATTGAGAGCTATTGGAAGGGCATCCTGTCACACGATTTTTCCGAAAATGAGACTTACCGGGAAGCTGCATCCATCGGCGCAGACTGGAAGCGGATCGGCACCCACCTTAGTAACCTGCAAAAGAAAAAAACCGTGCTGCCATCCTGCTTGACAATAACTCCCTGACCGGACTGCGTCTTTTCCCATTGAAAGACCTCGGAAATTACAGCTATAACACCGTTGCCCGCTGGCTTGGTGATGCTCTGTACCATTTAAATATCGAGTACGACATGATCTCCTCTGCGGAACGTGATTTTTCTTCCTACGGGTGCCTGATCGTGCCTGCACTTTACAGTGCTTCCGAAGATCTGCTCACCGCAATTTCTGATTATGTAAAAACGGCGGACATCTGATCACGACGTTCCGTTCCGGTTTTTCAGATGAACAGTTAAAAATTTATGCGGATACACAGCCTCACATTTTACAGGAATGTCTTGGTATCCACTATGACCAATATACCTACCCGGTGGATGTTTCGGTAACACTGCCTGATTTTATGGCTCATCCATCCTGCTCCGGTCATGAAAATGCGGCTTCCGATGCCGGCTCGTCATGTTCCGATGAATCCTGCACAAACAGCAGCAAATGTCTGCACTGGATGGATCTTGTGACCTGTGATACCGCCACACCGCTCTTTTTCTACGATCACCCGGTCTGGAAAAAATATGCACTGCCACAGTCAACCAGTTTGGAAAAGGGTCATCACTGTATCTCTCCAGCATGTTTGACGGCAAACTTCTGGAAAAAGTTCTGGTTCACTACTTTGCTTCGCTTCCGGAAACACTTTTAGCACATCCGGAATGCCACTTCCCATTGATCATCAGGGAAGGCGTCAATGATTTTGGAAAACGGGTAAGATTTTACTTCAATTATTCCGGTGAAAAACAGACCGCCATCTGCAAAGGGATCTCTGGCACGGAATTATTGTCCGGCAGAAAAATAATGGAACAGGAAACGCTTCCGCTGGAACCATGGGGCGTGGTGATCGTGGAAGAAAATTAATTTTTCCTTCATATACACAAGGATATGCCGCACGAGAGGGTATTTTTCGTGCGGCATATTTTTTAGTGCCATCTTATGAATTTCATTTAGAAGTGTTTATTTTTTCTGTATGCGGTTCCCATCAGCGCACAGCCAAACAGTAATAATATCACTGCTGCTGCGATCGGTGTGTTATCCGAAGTCTTCGGACTAGCGATCACGCTGCCTGTTGTCTGGCTCATATCTGTGTCATTTAAGACGATGACATAATCGGATGCGTGTGAGAACTTGAAGTCTACAGTACCATCTTCTTTTTTACCTGTCTTTGCCTGATAATACTCAAACTTACCGGTTGTCTCGTTATAGTAATAAAGATTTGCTATTTTTCCACTGTGGTCCGTGCCAACGGAAAGTCTCAATATTCCCTCAAAACCAAATACTCCGTCATAATTTAAGGAAAGCTGGATGGTTTCATTTCCGTCTGCCAGCGCTGTCACTTTCTGTTTTGGAATATCACTTGTTCCCACAACCAGACCAAGATCGATCGGTGCTGTCACATTACCGGTGATATCTTTTCCATTGATGATCCAGCTGGCCTGATCACTCACCTGGAAGGTTACGTTCATATCTTTTCCTTTGATACTCTCGAACACATTTGCTGGAATCTTTGTTGTCTTTAACAGGTTTACACGGATTTTACTTCCGGTTTTTGCCTTATTCACTGCCTCGATCACAGCAAAACTCTCCTCCTGCACGGTTACTTCTGCTACAGCCTGTTCTTCCTGTTTTGGAGTTGTCTGGACTGCAGAATTGACCTGACTGGAATTGTTTCCTGATGTCTGCTGATTTCCGTTATGATCCTCTGTTGTTTTTCCATCTGGCTTTTTTATCATCTGTTGTATTATCCGGAGCCGGTTCTGTTTTTGTCTCCGCTGTCAAAACAATCGTTCCACCATCTTTTCTTTGCCGGAATGGTAACAGAAACCTTCTGGTCAGCAGAAACAGTGTAAGTTTTTCCATCATAAAGGTTTTTAAGAACTGTTCCGGCACTCTCTGCTACCGGGATCACTACTTCTTTCTCTGCCTCTTTCACATTCATTCCTACATATAAGGTGTTGTTTCCATAACTTCTGCTGATCACTTCATAGCCATCTGCGTCGGAAACTGCAACTGTGCTTCTGTTTCCTCTTGCAAATACATCGGTATATGCATTGCGGATTGCAAGCATTGTCTTGTAGTGGTTGTAAATACTGTTGCTGTCTGCTTTCTGTTTTTCCAGCTCTGTCCAGTCAAAGTCGCGGCGGTTTGTCTGGAGCGGCCAGTTGTTGGCTCCACCCTGTCCGATCTCCTCTCCATAATAGAGTACCGGCTGGCCTTTTGCGGTAATCTGGAGTGTTGCTGCCACTTTCATCAGGTTGTAAGCTTCTTCTTCGCTGAGTTTACTCTCATTTACAAGCTTATACTGCAGAGTGTCCTCATCATGGCTGCTCAAAAGCTTCCCATGACAGAGGTGTTGTTGATCGCATTGTTTCTCTTCTGCAGTGAATTTTCCACGCTGGAAATATTTCCTGTCACAAAGTTCTGTGCAAAATCGTTGAAATCAAAATCAAGAAGTGCATCCATCGTTCCGGTTCCTAATTCTCCTGCATTGTTGGCATATCCTGCACCGGAATACTCTCCTATCATTTTAAAATCAGGATTTATTTTGGTCAGGGAATTTTTAAATGCTGCCCATGTCGTTGTCTCTACATGTTTTACAGTATCCCACGATAATAGTCAATACTGTATTTTTGACATCCACTCGGTCTGCCATGCAACAAGCTGGTCTGTCACTGCTTTGTTTTCCGTCACAAAATCAGGCAGATCTGACAATGAATCATATTTATCATCACCACTGATCGTGTTGCTGGAGTCACGGATCATGGAAATACTGTTTCCATCTGCATCTGTTAAAATGCTGTTAAAGTATTTTTCTCTACCGTATCCTGCATGGTTTAATACAACGTCCACCATGATTTTCATTCCCTTGCTGTGAGCGGCATCCAGTAATGCTTTGAACTGTCTGCTCTTTTCCAAGATGTTTGTTTAACTTTGTGAAATCGCTTGCCCAGTAACCATGATAGCCATAGGTAGCGGTATCTGTCTTATTATCATGCTGATCCTCTGTGATATTTTCTACGATCGGAGTGATCCAGATCGTGTTCACACCCAGATCTTTTAAATAATCCAGTTTCTGGTTTAATCCGGCAAAATCTCCACCGTGATAGCTGGAACCGCCTTTTTCACCAACGTTATAATCGCCTACCCGTAAGCATCATTGTTGCTTGCATCTCCGTCAAAGAAACGGTCTGTCACTGCAAAATAAATCACTGCTTCATCCCAGTCAAAATCTCCGGCACTTTTTTTTGCGCTCTGTGACGGTAACATTTGTCGCTGTTGTGTATACATTTCCATAAATATCTTTCACTGTGACCGGAATAGTTTTTTACGCCTGCTGCAACTGTATTCAGGCAGGAAATTGTTCCTTCCATAAGTTCCGGCTCGATCGCAAACTCTTTTCCCAGTCCCAGCTCACTCAAATCGGCTGTGATTGCAGCAATTTCAGATGTTTCAAGACCTTCTCCGTCTTTTTGCAGTCAATTTTACGGATAACACATTGTTGTCATTGTAATCCATTGCATACTGTGATAAAGAAGCCGTTACGCTCACATTTGCTTTTTGAAGTGGCATACGCTGCATTCTTTTCCGCTGTAATCAGCTTTTTCACTGTTAAACGCATCTAATTCCTCGATGCCACCTACCACATAATAGTAATAGTAATCACCCGTGGAAACGCCAGTGAAATCGTATCCAAAGCGGTCATTTGCTGCATCATAAGTCATCGGACAGGTCTGTCCGTTGACAACAACACTGACTTTGCCGTCTAAAGAAGCAAGATTGTTTTCTGCTGCCAGTGCATCGTTTCTGAAGTAAAAATGGATCGTATCATTAGCTCCATCCATCTCGTAACCTGCATTGTATGGCAATACCTCTGTGATTCCCTCTCCCTGCGTAAACACTGCTTTGACCAATGACTGTCCTGCCGGAATCGTCACATAATGATCTCCGCCGTCTTTGTTTGCCCACTCATTGTCAGTAGTACTTTGTCTCATACAGAAAGATAACATCAGATCTGCCTGCGAATCTTTTACCGGAATTTTGGCAACCATTTTTCCATTGATGTCTGCAAATGCTACAGATACATCAGAGCCGAATCCACTGTTCCATGTAAAAATGTTCCAGCCCTCATAATCCTTTGCCGGTCTGTCGTACTCGATCATGATCTTTGCGTGATTTTGGCTTAACCAGTTCCGGAAGTGTTGTGTACGCCCTGATTGCTGTTGGATACAATATAGAGTGTGACGTTTTCGGCTGTTGCGCTGTTATTGTATAAAACCGTATCTCCCTGCCATTTCCACTCGTCTTTAGATCTTGGAATTATCTGGACGTCGGTATATGGGGAGTGTCACATCTGCACGCAGCCACTCATTTCCATCGGAAAGTTTTTCCTTTGCAGTGAAAAAGAGTTCCGGCTGTTGCACCCGCACCGGATTTCTGCCAGATCCATAAATCAGATGCATTTTTGACATATGTGTTTCATC